>Ga0114922_10001184_pt1 | contig 24939 bp, 22 predicted proteins | sample AartaG_FD_100975 | JGI IMG/M metagenome (GOLD analysis project Ga0114922, IMG submission 100975) | Deep subsurface microbial communities from Aarhus Bay to uncover new lineages of life (NeLLi) - Aarhus_00045 metaG | ecosystem: Environmental > Aquatic > Marine > Oceanic > Sediment | place... | reverse complement strand
GGTCCATTTCATCCAAAAAGACCTGATCGTTTAGTTAGAAGAACAGTTAGAGGTATGTTACCCTGGAAGAAACCCAAGGGAAAGCAAGCATATCATAGATTATTAACATATATTGGAGTTCCAGAAGAATTCGCTAAAAGTGAAATAATTAAACCTAAGTTTGCAGATGCTAGCAAATTAGATTGTAAAAGAATAACAATCGGTGAATTATGCAAGGAATTTGGATGGCAAGAATATTAGGTGATGAAATGGCTAAAGTAATAGTATCTTCAGGAAAAAGAAAAACAGCAATCGCTCGAGCTACAATAAAGCAAGGTAAGGGCAGAATCAGAGTAAATGGTGTGCCTCTAGAAGTTTTACCAAACGAATTAAGTAGAATAAAAATAAGTGAAGTTTTCATAATAATAGGAGAGGAAGTAAGAGAATCGATTGACATAAGAGTCAATGTAAGAGGGGGCGGATATATGGGTCAAGCCGAAGCAATAAGAACAGCAATTGCAAGAGGATTAATCGAATATTTTGATGACATGACCATGAAAGAAAAATTCACTGTGTATGATAAAACAATAGTTTCTGGTGATCCAAGAAGAACTGAACCAAAGCATTTTGGTGGAAGAAGTTCTCGATCAAGGTTCCAAAAATCCTATCGTTAAATCACTTCTTTCTTTTCTTTTACATTTTTAAGATGACTTTCAATTTAGATTGCTCTATGGGAGAAGGTGGAGGATCCATAGTAAGAATAGCTTCTGCTTTAGCAGCGGCTACAGAAACTGATTTGAATCTTTTTAATATTCGATCTAACAGATCAAATCCCGGTCTAAGAGCTCAACACATTGAAGCAATCAGTGCTATTAAACAGCTTTCTGGGTGTGAATCCGGCGATTTAAGCGTTGGACTTAAACAGCTTTCCTTAATACAGAAAAACGCAAAATCAAACAATGCTTTTGTAAAAGTTGGAACAGCTGGAAGCATAGGCTTAGTAGCACAAGCTGTTCTGTTTTATGCTTTTTCTCAAGAAAGAGATTTGGAATTAACAGTAAATGGTGGTGCTACTCATGGAAAATGGGCTCCATCCATAGACTATATCCACAATGTTACTCATGCTCTTACTGAATTGATGGGTAAAAAAATAGAAACCAATACTATCAACTATGGTTTCTATCCAAGGGGAGGAGCAAAATCTGTTATTAGTTTCAAAGAACATGAAACGCTTTCCCCGCTAGAATTAACTGAGAAAGGGGAATTGGAGAAAGTAGAAATTTTTTCTACATCTTCTCAATCATTAAAGGGACGAAATGTTGCCGAAAGACAAGCAGATGCTTTTTCAAAGAAAGTTAAACTGAGAGTTGATGCCAAGAAACTTATCAATTATTACCAAACACTAAATCCTGGTTCAGGATTGACAGTTGTTGGTATATATTCTTCAGGAAGTAGAATTGGAAGTTTTGTTCCCGGTGAAAGAAGAATAACTGCTGAACAGGTCGGAGAAATGTGTGCAAAGATATGGGAAAGAAACTCTCATGAATCTGTAGCTGTCGATGAATACGCTGCAGATCAATTAATTGTTCCAATGTTCTTAACCGAAGGAAAATCAGAAATTTCTGTACCTATAATAACAAGTCATACTAAAACGAATATTGATTTAGCTCAAAAATTCATAAAAAGAAAGGTTGACATTGAGAAGAAAACTAATTGTTTTCACATAACTGTAAGTAACTGAGAGTGGAAAACTTACCCAATTTTGCCAGAAGCGCTAGGTTGTGACTGGAATGCTCTTTAGGGAGAGTGAGGGAAAAGCTTTCTTGAGAAGTAGGTTTCATACATTCTATTTTCGAAATAAGAGAATTTTGATGATTTTTACCGTGTTTAAATAGCATTTTAAAGATTAGATGATGAGTCACTTGACAACACTATCAGCACAACAAACACAAGCTCACCCTCACCCTAGCTCAGCTAAGGTGATGAGAAACTATCAAGTGGTGCTGAAGTGTGCCGACCAATCCCAACGAGAAGAGATTAATCAGAGAATAAGGATATTAGAAGAAAGACAAACCACTCTCCTCACCCCTTATGTTGTTAAGAAAGCTATAGACCTCTATCAATCTAACCCTAAAGAGAAGTTCTTCGTTCGAAAGCTAGGGAAAGCTGTGGGGATGAATCCCAATATAGCAGAGAGTGCTTTTCACTGGCTTCAGATAGCTGTGAAAGGAAAGATTGACAAAGAAAAGAAAGTGCAAGGAATGTTCAACTTTCTACTAAAAAATCCTCAACAGTTGATAGAATGGGTGATTTTCGGTCGTTCTCCTTACACTGAACGTAGTCTGGAAAATTACTGGAAACTGAAAAGAAGGTATATTATCAACTTGCTTGTCAATACTAGAACACAAGCTGATTCGTATTGGAGAAAGAAGAGAGATAATGTTTATACTTCTGCAACTCTTAAGCTAAACCACTTGCTCCCAATTTATACTCAACTAGATGTTCTCCAAGCAATAGACGATGCTTTGTTCTACCAACAACACGAGTTCTCTGTTCTCCCAAAACTTACAAAGAACCAGCAAACATTTCTCAATAAACTTAAGCTTCTGAAAAAAGAACAGAGCACTGTTGTCCCCTTCCTTCCTTCATGGATCAACAGTCCTCAACCTTCTCGATGGAAAAGTCTCAAAGAACTCGCAGAGCAACTAGCTCAAGTACTAGGAAAACCTACCCGAAAACTCTTTTCAGCTGTCAGGTTGATAGTCGTTTTCACACTCTTTGACCATTACATGCAGAGTGTCCCTCAGTTAATCAAGGCTCTCCCAGTGGAGCAAGTTGTTCCCCCACCATTTAAACGCAAAAAGAAAGGAAGATTACCAATCAAACTATTAATGAAAAAAGATTATGTTATCACCCGTGAAGGAAATAGTAAAGAATTGACTAACCAAGTAAATAAGCAAGGATGGACAGAACTCGGCTTTCCTCAAAAGGGGAAAAAGAGATTGAATGCACAAGTTCACTTCCCAAAGAAGGTACTAGAGTACATCCAGAATGGAGCTAGGATTAAGGTTTTTCAAGTAAGTTGTGGAAAAGCACCTAGTTATAAACCTCGAGTAGATGTGGTGTTAGAAGGAACACACGATTGTTTCCATTCCTCCACACTTCTTCAAAGTTATCTTCACCATATTCCAGCTAAGAAAACTTCTGTCCTTGGGATAGATATTAACCGCTTAGGGCAATACATGGTGGTGTTTAATGTTCCTGCCCCTCTTCCTCCAGATGTAATGGTTTTAGCAAAGAGCTATGACCATCTCAGCAAGAAAGTTATAGATGAGCTTAACCTAGGTTATCTCACCAAACGCAAGGAGTATAATACGCTTGGAAGCTGTAAACTCAAAGGAGAACTCAACCGTGTTTATGCCCGTCGCAGTCGTATCCTTAGAGAGATTACTCGTCTTCTTCCTCACTTTCTTGCTGCAGTGTTAGTGAAAAAGAAGTGCAAAACACTCAAGATTGAACGTCTTACTGCTGACGCTACAGGTACTAAAGGTGCTTTAGCTAAAGCCATCTACACCATGCCCGACAGTTTGTTCATTTACAAAAAAGCTGTTTGGTTAGCTTCCCTAGAACTAGGCTATGAAGTGAAGTTAAAAGATGTTCCTCCATATCATACTAGTTCCATTCATCATGGTTGCAAAGGTACTCTTAGCAGAGTAAAAGGTCAACATGACTTTGCTCCTTGCTCTAAATGTGGTCAACAAGTCAATACTCATGAGAATGCTGCCCTGAATATCGCTTCCCTTAAAGGTGTTATCCTCCCTAACGATCTCTTCCCCTCAACGCACGTGTAGGGCCCCCACTCAAACGACAGTTAGATAGCCTCTGGCAAGTCTAACCAAGTTTCATAACGTGTGTTAATGAATAGCGGAAAACTAAAATTAGAAAGGTTTTATTGTGTAATTTCTTTCTTAACGACATCTTTATATGATGCTAAAGAAGTCGGAGTACGACGTCAAATAGCAGTTTAATATTCTGCAAAATCAGTAAAAATGACGTTCAAAAATCAAAATTAACAACATAAAGTGATAAATATGGGGCATCGAAGGGTAAGTGCTCCCCATCGATCATCACTAGGATATCGAAGGGTAAGAGCAAGAAGAATTATCCCTGCACCTCGAGCATGGCAAGAATACGAGGGTGCTCCCAAGCTATTAGGATTCCTAGGAATCAAAGCAGGGATGACGCATTGCGTATATATTGAAGATCGACCAAGAAGTCACTTGGCAAATAGAGAAGTGAGTGTGGCGGTAACATGTATCGAGACACCTCCTATCGTAATTTTCGGATTACGTGGATATAAGAAAACAGCTTATGGTTTGCAGATTGCAGCAGATTTGCTATCAACTGAAACCAAAGAAGAGTTAAAGCGTAGACTTAAACCTCCAAAAGAGTACGATTTTGAGAAAGCTAAGAAGAAGATGGATGATAATCTAGATAAGATTGTAGAGTTAAGAGCAGTTGTTCATACTCAACCTTACTTGACTGGTATTGGAATGAAAACTCCTCAAGTAGCAGAAATCAAAATTGGATGCAGTGATATTAAAGAAGGTTATGAATACGGTCTATCTCTTTTAGGAAAAGAACTGTTAATCAGGGATGTGTTCAAAGCAGGAGAATTTGTTGATTCAATTGGTGTAACCAAAGGTAAAGGTTTCCAAGGACCAGTGAAGAGACATGGAGTCAAAATACTTCAACACAAATCCAAGGGTACCAAACGAGGTGTTGGTTCGATAGGACCATGGACACCAGCTAGAACAATGTGGACCATTCCAAGATATGGACAAATGGGTTTTCACATAAGAACTGAATACAACAAACGAATAATGCAGATAGGATCTGATGGAGCACAAATAGTTCCAAAAGGTGGATTTGTTAAATATGGTATTGTAAGAAACAACTATGTTTTGGTTAAAGGATCAATACCCGGACCTAAAAAACGAACTGTAATGATTAGGGATCCAATGAGAAAAGCTCCACAATCAATCAAAGAGCCACAGATTTTGCATATCTCAACAAAGAGTCAACAAGGTTAGGTGTGAGGAAAATGAATGTATCAAAATATTCAATCAAAGGACAGAAAATGAGTGAAAAGATAGACCTTCCTGAAGTTTTCGGCACAACATTTCGTCCTGATGTTATAAAACGTGCAGTTTTGGCAGAACAAAGCCGGAAAAAACAACCTAAAGGTGTTAGTCCTCTAGCAGGTCGTATGGTAGCAGTAGAAAACTGGGGACCTGGAAGAGGAGCAGCTAGAGTACCACGTATTAAAGGTTCTAGAACACATAGTGCTCAAAGAACAGCTTTCATTCCTCAAGCAAGAGGTGGTCATAAAGCACATCCTCCAACAGCTGAGAAGAAGATTATCGAGAAAGTAAATAGAAAAGAACATTTACTTGCTCTTAAGTCAGCTATAGCCTATACTGCTTCAAAAACTGCAGTAGGGGATAGAGGACACAGATTCGAAGATAAAATGGTGTTTCCAATTGTTGTAGAATCAAAAGCTGAGACCATTGAGAAAACACAGGATGTCGTTAGATTCTTAGGAAATCTAGGGTTATCTTTAGAACTCATGAGAATCAAACTAGGCAAAAAAGTTCGTGCTGGTAAAGGTAAAGGAAGAGGAAGAAAATACAAAGTTCCTGTAGGTCCGTTAATTGTAGTTGGTGATAGAGAATGTGCATTATCTAAAGCAGGTAGAAATATTCTTGGAACCAGCGTTATTTCAGTTAATGAATTATCCACAGAGTTATTAGCTCCTGGAACTTATCCTGGAAGACTTACTATTTGGACTGAAGATGCAATTAAATCTTTAGGAGAAAGATTTGGGTGATGAAAAATGGATCCGTATAAAGTTATAAAGAAACCACTTATCTCAGAAAAGGATTTTGAGTTGATTGAAAAAGAGAACAAATTAGTTCTATGGGTTGATCTTAGAGCAACAAAAAAGCAAATTAAAGAAGCAATTGAAATTCTCTATAACGTCAAAGTGGATAAGGTTAACACACTAATAACTCCCAAAGGAACAAAAAAAGCATACGTAAGATTAAGTGAATTTGATGATGCCGCTGATATTGCATCACGAATGGGATTATTCTAAAGGTGATTTAAATGGGTAAGAAAATATTAGTTCAGAGACGCGGAAGAGGAACATCACAGTTCAGAGCAGCATCTCATAAGAAGAAAGGCAGCGTAAAGTATAGAAAAGTTGCTAAAGTAGAATATACAGGAAAAATTACTGGACATGTTAAGGACATTGTTCATGATCCTGGTAGAGGTGCACCTGTAGCTAAAGTTCTTTTTGAGGATGGTCTTAAGAAAATTATACTACCTTCTGAAGGTGTTCGTGTAGGGCAAGAAGTGGAATATGGAGCTGGTGCTGCAGTTCAACTTGGTAACACAATACCCTTGCAATCAATACCTGACGGTTCTCCAGTTTTCAATATTGAATTAACACCAGGAGATGGTGGGCGTTTAATAAGAGCTAGTGGTGGATATGCAACTATTTTAGGACGCGATAAAGGTAAAGTTACTGTACAGCTTCCTAGTGGGGAAATGAAAGAAATTCCTCAAAGATGCAGGGCCACAATTGGAATTGTTGCTGGAGGGGGAAGGACAGAGAAACCCTTTGTTAAAGCTGGAAATATGCACCATCTTAAGAAAGCTAAAGGTCATTATTATCCTAAGGTAAGAGGTGTAGCAATGAATGCTGTTTCACATCCACATGGTGGTGGTGCTCATCAAAGTCCTCCACGTTCAACTACTGTTTCCAGACATGCTCAACCTGGTAGAAAAGTAGGTTTGATAGCCGCAAGAAGAAGTGGTAGAAGACGTAAGAAATAGTACCTCATTCCTTTTTTATTTTTTATTTTTCATTTATATTTTTAACATTCTATTTAGTATCAGATAAACAATACCAAAGGATGACATATCTATATAAACAAACTCAACTTGATGTACTAAAAATAGTCATTATAAAGTCTATACTACTTAGATATTTAGGAGATAACTGAATATGGATGATAAAAGAGAAAGAGTGCAAGTTGAATTTATTTTCGATGAACCTCAAAATTTTGAAGGCTGTACGTTATTGAATGGTTGGCATGGAATAGGTGAGTGTGGTTTTATTTCAATGAGTCATCTTGTTGACAACCTCAAAGCTGAAAGAATCGGTTTTATAATTACAAACAATATTCCACAGTTTATTACAATAAAAAATGAGAAAATTACTTTTCCTTTTGAGATATACAGAAAGGATAACCTAGTAGTTGTTCTGCCTATATTCGAACCAATAAAATCCGAACATCTAGCTTTTACAAAAACAATAGTAGAATGGTCGGTAAAGGAGAAATTCAAGCAATCAATTCTCATTGGGGGACTAGATAGAAGATTAAAAGATGATAATGAACTGAAAGCGATATACACTCAAGCATTTAAGGAAAAGAGACCAGAAGTAAAGATTCCAGTTTTAGATGAGGGATTATATGTAACAGGACCTCTGGCCTATATGTTGATGTTTTATGAACTAAACAATTTCCCAACAATAGCCATTTTACCTTATGCTGAACGTTCAAGACCTGATCCAATAGCAGCTAGTGTTGCTGTAAATGCTATTAATGAAGTATTAAATATTGAAATTAACGTTCAAAAACTTCTAGAAGAAGCAGAAAGAATTGAAAAAGAAATTGAATCATTATTACAAGCTAGTAAAACAAGAAAAGACACAAGCACAGATTCTGATAAAGGAATGTTTGTATAAATTCTCTTTATCTAATTTCTTTATTTCTAGAACTTATAATCTATTTTTTCTTCTTCAGGTTGCAGGAATTCATCCGATATTGTTAACTTTAGTATTTCTTTGAATTTTTCAGTCTGCAATACTGAACTTTTAACAATATTCTCTATTTCTTCTATTAATGGCTTTAGTGATTTTACATCCATCATAGTGATCTGGAATTGTGTTTTGAGATTGCTTTTACCTTCAGTTATTTCTTCTTCTGATAGTAAATCAATTTTATTCAGTACTCGTATTATTGGTACGTTAGGAAATTCTCTTTCAATGTCCTCAAAGAGATTGAATTGTTCTTCAAGAGAAATAGTTGCATCTTTGGAAATGTCAAACATGAAAAGAATGATGTCTGAGATGTGTCTAATTGATAATATGCTTTGTTTTTCAATCAGATTTCTCTCTCGAAATGGTCTATCTAGAAGACCAGGAGTATCAACTATTTGTATGTTAATTATTCCTATATCTCTATGTCCAAAAACAATTTCTTTTGTTGTGAAAGGATATTCTGCGACTTCAGGTTTCCCTGTAGATATCTCTCGAACCAAGGAAGATTTTCCTACATTAGGAGCTCCAGCTATAACGACAGTTGGATAATCTACATTGAAATCAGGAACTGTTTTGAGCTTCTTAATAACTCTAATCAGATAATTAACATCGCCTCTGGCTTTTTTAACCATAGAAGCCATTCTTCCATTTGCTTGATTTCTAATCTCTGCCATTTCTTTAGGATGATCAGTTTCTTTTAATCTAGCAACATGCTCTCTTTCTAGTTCCTTTATTTGTTTCTCAATTCCACCTAATCGCCCTAAAATCCTTCTGATTTCATCGATGTTCCCCAGTAAATCACAAATTTCTCCATAAAATGGATGAAGATTTTCGATCCATGGAAATTGACTAATGATTCTCTCAAGTTTTTGAGATATAATGAGTGTTAGAGAAGATATTTTTTCTCTTTCAAAGATTGAAATTTTCTCTACTCTTGAAATTCTTCGTTTTGAGGATTTCATTCTAAGATTTGCAGTTTGTTTAAAAGCAATAGATAAAATCTCATCTATGGGAGATATATAACTAACCCTTCTAAATGGATTTCCACTATATCGTTGCTTTGACAAACTAACCACTCTTTTATTCAATTACTGATATATCAATTTCATGCTCGAAATATTTATCTAAATTCTTAATCACTTCTTCTTTTCTTCTGTTGAACTCTTCTTGATATTTCAAAACCATACCTATCAGATTTGGTTTACAATCAAGACCACAAATAAGATCTCCACCTCTACAACCAACTTCAATCTTATCCAGTTCATCATCATCTTTGATGAAGTATTTTGTGAACCAATCAAAAACAGTGCATATCTCTGGATTAGCACCTTGTTCTCTTTGTTCCTTAATAGTTGTTTTTCCTCCTGTGAGGGCATTCATTATTTTCTTCTTAATTGTTTCTGGTTCATCTCTTAGAAAAACACAAGTTTCCTTAATGGATGACGACATAGGTCCTCCTGTTAAACCTTTGAGATATTTGATGTATAACGAAGCAGGAAGAGTGATTTTTCTCTTTCTAGCAACATCTCTCGTTAATCTCATATATACGTCTTGATCTAATCCAATAGGAACAACTACTGGTAAATCAAAATCGGTAGTTGGATGAAGAATATGCGCTGCCTGTATGTTTGTATAATTAACAACTCCAGTATTTTCCTCTCCATTTAATCCAAGTGCTGCTCTAACTGCGTTAAAAGTTTGATTTACAGAAAAAGTTAATGCTAGATAATGGATTCTTGGTGTCATACTTGAGATATAAGCGTGTACATTTTCAGGTTTAAAACCTATAGCGAAGATATCAATCGCATTTTGTAAAGAAAGTTTGTATGTTTCTTCTAGTGAATTTACTTTCCGAAAAACGTATTTTTCATCATCTGAGAACGGTAAGAAGTACTTACATTCATATTTGTCTTGTAAGTATCGAATTAAGTCATATAGGATAAGATGACCAAAATGCAAATCATTTGAGGGACCTCTCCCACTGATAATCGCAAAAGATTTCTTTTGTTCTACCCTGTTAAGAATTTTATCGAAATCTCTGTGAGCAAACACTACTCCTCTTCTAAAAAAGAGATTTTCTGTTCCTATTCTTGGAAGTATCTTGTTTACTTTAGCAATACCAAATTCTGAAAGAATTTTTTGATAATCTTCTCTTTTTTCAATATCATGGGGTTCTATGTTCTGAGTCATCTTTACACCTCTTAAATAAGAAATGATAATTAAAAGCTTGATTATATGGAAGTGGACAATACTCTACTACATTATTTTGCAAGCAAAAACCAGTAGAAATTATTTCCAGTCCAAGTTACCACACTCAATATTTTTTCTATAAAAATCCTTTATAAGACTATCGTCTAAATAGATTAGACAATGATTAATTGGTATAATTTGTATTCTAAGACATTGAAACAAGTATCTAAGCATTCTATAGAAAACAGGAATTCTATTGTTGGATTCAATGTCAATGTTGACAAAATAATTGAAATTACACCAGATTCTGTTGACAAGGGATTACTTGATAGAATTGATTTAGAATTAAAGGATGGTAAAATAGTACTTCCTTCTAGGGTTAATTCAATTACAGATTTGCTACACTATCTTGTATACTCTATAATGAATGGGGAAGCACTAGAAATAGTGGTTTCTTCAGAAACAATTGCAGACTGGATTGAAAGTAGTTTCGTGATTAAGAATGATCAAATAGGTGGTCAAGCTGGAATTATTGCTAATTTATTCAAAAGTATTGAAGTTAGAAATGTCTTACTAAGTTTGCCAACATTTGACTCCCAACTTGCTAATTTGTTGGAACCATCACTTCTAACTGTTGTTGAAGAGGGAAAATCATATTCAATACAAGAAATTAAAGAAGTGAAATTCACAGATCAGGAACCTATTTCCCATTATATCTTTGAGTTTAAAGAAGGTAAATATGAACTAAATTCTTTGAAATTCAACTGCCCGAGAGATAATAGGTTTATTGTTTCTTATGATGAAGTTAATACCCTTGTTAAGTTTAATAGAGGTTTTCATGAATTTAGTCCAAGTTTCCTAAGTGAATATTCTCTAGCAATACTTTCAGGTTTTTGTTTAGCAAATGAACAATTAGCTTCATTTGAAGATATATTCCATCCAATAATAAAAATGATAGAAGAGTGGAAGAAAATCAATCCTGATCTGCTTATTCATGTGGAATTATCTTCTAGTTTCAATACTAAACAAAGAAACCATATCAAGAAACACCTGTTTCCTGCAGTAAATTCAATTGGTGTAAATGAACAAGAACTTCTTCTCTTCTCTTCCTTTGATAAGAATTATAAAGAATTAAATCTTGGACAAAAAAACACTTCTATTGCTTTTTTTCAATTATTATATGAATTATTTTCACAGTATCCCCACTTAAGAATACATCTTCATTATCTTGGATATTTTCTTGTGATATCACCAATAATAGGAAATGAAGAAGCGAAGAGAGCTAGAAAAGCCCTTATTATGTCATCTTATTTTGCTGCTGTAAAAGCTAGAAGAGGTGTGATAAAATCATTTCAAGACATATATGATGTTGAACTAGATTTATCTTCTAATGGTTTTGAAGAACTTAAGAAACTCCATTTTCATCTAGAATCACAGTTTGAGGTAAAAGGAAATTTATATGAAACAGGCATAGTAGAGACTCCTTTCTTCTCTTTAGTTGGGATACCAACAATTTTGGTAATAGATCCTCAAAAACTAGTTGGTCTTGGTGATACAATTTCTTCTATAGCTATTCTATTTGACACAAAAGATTAAACAAGTTTTAGTAAGTAAATTCTGATATTTGAAGAATTCTTGTGCTTAAATATCTTCTTCCTACTAGAATATTGATTACTGAGAATATTCAAAAAAATGAGTAGATATACTATGAATACTGTCTTTTCTGCTAGTGATGGAAACAACAATGTGAATTTGAATCAAGATCATGAAGATAATGTTATCTTGTTTGAGCTTTCAAATAACAATATAGGTACAAGGATACTCAATCTAAGCAACGAGCTGAATTCAAGAGGAATATTGTTTTCCTTCTGGATAACAAAAAAAAGGAAATATCTAATCATTTACAAAATTAATCAAATCTCAATAAATAAAGAAGCACTAGAAAACTTGTTAAAACATATAATATCGACCTATTCTCTAAGGATTGAAACAAATCTTGATAATTTCTTCATTCCAGATATTAAGAAAATTGAGCAAGATGGGAAAATCCTAGCATTAACTCATGAGGATAACTCAAAGCAATATGTACTAGCATGTCAATTAGTAAGTATAGATCTAGAATCTGATACAATAATTAAGCGATTTACACAGTTCACTAATGATTTGGTTGAAGCTGATGCATTTTCCATAAATATTACTCAATTTGCTTCGAATGGGAAAAATCAGCAAAATATACCCTCTTTAGGGGTATTCTTTATCACAAGAAGCCATGATAAGGCTTCAATAAAGGAAAAGGAAACAATTTTCTTAAGATACCTTAAAGCAAGTTCTGTCAAATTAAATGGACAAATGGTCTTTCTGTCAAAGCGTGATATTATTAGACATAAAACTAATTTTCAACATTTTGTTCCATGGATTAAGCATAATGTATTCATAAATGATTTAGTAAATATAGTAAGATTGTTGCCACCAATTAGAATAGACGTGCCAAAGAAAATATCCTCGATTGATTCAAAGGAGAAGAAAAAGGAAATTATGAAGCAAGGTGCAATTCCAAAACAAAATCAGAAAAACGTAGTTTCTCTCCCCTTCCCAAACGCTAAGAAACCATTTCCAAGTATTAGAAATAAGAACTTTGAAACACCAAAAATTATCAAACCTGAGGATTTACAAAAAGAAGATATAGAGAAATATGTTCCAAGTAAAATTGATGATCTAACTGTACCTGTTCCGAGAACAATGAATCCAGTTTTTGATGCAGAATATCTAAAAGTTCGCATAAGCAAGATATTCAAGGATTTTGAATTCAAAGAATCCTTGATATTTGAGGAAAACTTCGATTTAGTTTTGCGTAAAGGCTCTTCTTATGTTTTTGTGAAGTTTTTTAAGGATATTCTGACTCAAAACCATGCTTACAAAGTAATCGAAAATTTAAGTTCCATTGCAGGCTTAAGAAACCAATTTTTATGCGTTGTTGTAGCAGATGTAGTAGATGAAATCTCAAAAAAACTCCTAAGTGAATACAATGTACTTCATCTAACTATTACTGATGTACTTGTTAGTGATAAATTGAAAGCAAAAATATATGGCACCATTCTAGCATAAAGTAATCTTTTATAGTTTGGTTTCCATGAAATCTTGATGTAAAAGGGCTCGATATACTGATAGAAAACAACTGTCATTTTTTTTCATGATTTGCTTGAAGAATTAGATAAAGGGCTTCAGTATTACAGAGACTTTTTATTGGTACAGAAAAGTTAACTAGTATGGGGGACCCCAATAAGAAAATTACTTCGTATATTCTAAGTTTTGTTGAAAGATTTTTCCCAAAGCATGAGGAATCGATACATAGCGGCTTGTTTCTGCTATCTAATGAAGATGAAGCTTTGAAAATAATCGACTGGTACTTTAATGGGTATTCAGTTATCTCTGAGACTGTTTCATCTCACATACAAAACTTATGTAAGGATAAAACAGTTCGATTTACTAACGCTGGGATGTATGAACTTGTAGACGATCCAAACAAAGCGCGAGATAATGACTTAAATGAAATAGAACAAAATCTTGAAAATACTTTAGCTGAGTATGATTCAGGAATACAAATTGTACAAAGTGCACAAAAGCTTTATTCAACAAAAAGAATAGGGATTGGATGCTGAGCAACTCAATATGAAGTAAGTGAAACATCCTTGTCTTTAGCATATGTTTTTGGCCTTATTTTCTTCCACATTTTCTTAATTTTCTCTGCATCATTTGGATGGGCGTAAACTCTCACTAGTGTAAAAAGAGATCTATAAGCTCTAGGACCTGCAAAAGTTGTAATATAGGAAGTTGTGTTTAATGCTTCGTTAAGAGTAAATGACTTTGAACCAGGACGAATTTTTTCATAAGGATCATAAATATAAATATTAGATGCTTGAAATTCTTGTTCATTAATTGTTGATAATTTGTAAGTAGAATCTATTTTCATATCGTGCTTCAAAGAGATATTCTTTTCTTCAGAATAACTTTTTATTTTCTTGATGAAAGATTCTTGAGCAGTTATATTACATAGATCCTCAACACCAACACCTAAGTTTTCAGCAGTTGATTCATCGATGATTTTTTCCCAAACAGACTTGTAGAGCCTACGGTCAAATAAATCTTTGACTAGTGATTTAGCATTTGCTAATTCGGGGGAATCTTTGGAAAATATCTCACCTACAAGAGTATATTCATTTAAGTAAGTATACTCTGCTAAGTCATTTGTTCTTTCTATGAGATTTAGTGGCTCACAAGCTTCTCTTAACATTTCATGAATTGTTATGTCAGCAGCCCTTGCAGTTTTATGGAAATACACATTCTTATACTCAAAGAATCGTCCTATTAGTGAAGAGTAGATGTCATCTAGACATTTCCAATTATAGTGAATTGCATCTTTTTTGAGGTGTTTTTGGATTGTTGTGTTGTTAATTATACGATTAACAGCGATTATACCAAAATGCAATGTTCCAGCGAAGAAAGAGTCTCTAAGCATGAAATCCAATCTATCTGCACCAAGCGCTCCTTGAATAAGCGGGTGCATAATATAGCTCTCTCCATCCCAAACTTTCATGAGTTCCTCTGGAGAGGTAAATTCTTCAATAAAAGGTTTGAGAAACTCAGAGTTAACCATTTTATCTCGATGAACATCATGCCCATGAGGTGCGTCAGGATATACTCGTTTGAAGACTACATCATCATAGGTGTGACTAAAAGGACCGTGACCTATGTCATGTAAAAGCCCAGCTAGACGTGCTAATTGAGTTTTTTCCACTACATCATCATCTTCTCTATAAACTTCTTGAGCATATTGACCAGCTAAATGCATTACTCCAACACTATGAGTAAATCTAGAATGAATAGCTGAAGGATAAACTTGCCTAACTCCAGATAATTGGCTAATCCATCTTAGTCTCTGAAAGATTGGACTGTCTATGATTTTGTTTTCAATATCTGTCATACGTACTTCATCGTATATGGGATCTCGAATTGTACGTGTAAAATTCAGCACTTTTGTCATAGAAATTCCTCGTAATACTTATTGCTTAATTAATAATACAACCTTTTAATCTTTTTGCTTTTAAATAAAATTACGACAAAATTAGATGAGCGCCTTCTAGGGCCAGTTTTAGCTGTTTCAACTAAAATTATGTGTGTGGGATATTGATTCTAAGCATGATGGTGGACCGACCGGGATTTGAACCCGGGGCTACCTCAATGCGAACGAAGCGATCTGCCAAACTGATCTACCGGCCCGAATGTTATATCTTCAAATATGATAATTAATAAATTTTAGTTTAGAAAGAGAATTTTACATTTATTATTTTGAAAAAAAGATTAGTTAGGATGAATAAACACTATTCTATCCAGAGCTCTTTATTCGCATGATTTTGCTTTTTCCAATAGCTTTCCAATATTCAACTTCTGCTCCTTCTTTAATTTGAGCTTTCATCTCTTCATCATCTGGCAGAGCTGTTTCAAATGTTTCATATGATTCAAGATCCATTATTTGGACACTATCTCCACCAACAGAAATGACTTGAGCATTTCTCTTATCAATGATTGGAGATTGGAGCTTTAAGTCACCTGGAATGGCGATTTCGGTTTTGCTTCCTGTAAATATGTTTTCGATTTTCATTCTACATTTTGTGTGTCCATGTTTACCGCTTTTTGACTTTTCAATTGAACGTACAAGAAAAACTTCTTCATTTTGTATAATATGGTTGCCTTCTTTAATTTGGCTAGCTCTAACTGGTGTAATATCATATTCTGACATTTTTTAATCCCCTTTGAGAGTTCTATTCTTTTTATTTGTATGTTCAATTGATATAATATATTTAAAGGATTTTGGTAAACAATTTTAATTTTTAATGTCAGAAAGTAATTTCATGTGGAAATAACATTATGATGATTTAAGAACAAAAGGTTAAAAGAATTAAGCCAATCAAAAAGTTTTATCTTTGGGGTTTTGGCTTTCTACCAATTACAATCTGTTTTAAGGCAACTCCATTAACATGAGTAACCTGCCATTTAACTCCTGGTATGTCTCCCATTGCTCCTTTTTGAGCACCACCAATACTACAAACTAATACTTCATCATGTTCGTCAATATATAGTAGCCCTCCATCATGTGGAACAAATGCACCAACCTGTTTTCCGTTTTTAGTAAGTCTTACTCTTACACATTTTCTTAAAGCTGAATTTGGTTGTTTACTTTCAACACCGTATTTTTCAACAACAATTCCTCTTGCAGCTGGAGCACCCTCTAATGGATCTGTTTTTTTGTCTAATCTTAACATTCTTCGTTTGTACTGCATATCTTTCCATCTGAATTGTTTTCTCTTATTCTTCAGCTTTCTTGCAGCGAATTCGCCTTTCGGACTTTTTGAACCTGTCATTTAATCACTTTGATTTTATTAATACTTCAAAGGTAGACCCGAAGTAAGTCATTTCTTCAAGAGTTTCCTCTTGGATTTTATTAAAAAACTTTTGATGTCAAACACCATTTTAATTTATTAAGTTTTATTGATTAGAAATTGCGTTTATGTGTGATAGAATGTATTTGAGGAAGGAAATAATTTCTGTGGTGTATATAAGTCATTTTTTCTTAGAATGAGTAATGGGGAAAAGAGCTTTGCTGGTATTTGTACTAGCTATATTGTTTACAAGTAAAATTGTAGAAGGATCTATAAACGAATTAGAAATAAAGGAAATCAGAGTATTAGAGAGAGAAAAGGATGTATTTGTCTATCTTAGAAACCTACCAAGGCCAGTAGGTTTTCATGTATGGATAAATGGTGAAGAAGTAACAAAAAACTGTAGAATACGTTTTGATTCTCAGTTATTAAATACAGAAAGCATCCTAATCATAGGTTTACCTGACAATATTCTAAACACATCTAATGAGTTATTCATCAATTTCTATGATGAAACATTCTCTAAAAATTTCACAGAAACATTTGACTTCTTACCAAAGAAGTGGTTTGATATGAATTGGCCTTTAACAATTGGTGTTATTGTTGGACTTGTTGTTTTGTTTTTAATAGGTTCTCGAAAAATGATTAAAAAGGGAAAATCAGTGGATGGGATAACTGCAAATCCAATAATGAAAACTACAACATATAATGAGATGCTGATAAAAACAGTTCTAGTACTCGTTATTTCAGTTGGACTATTTGTCTATGTTTCATTTCACCCATATTTTCACTACCCTCAACTCATTTCTTCTAGCTGGGGATTATTCTATGATATATTGCATTACTTCTCATTAGGGTGTTTCTATGTTGCTATTGTTGGCTTTTCCTATCATATTCTTCGTTTTGCTTTTGGTTTGGAAAGAAGACCATCAAAAGATTCTTCAATTAAACAGATTGGGACTTTTCAATTCTATTTTAGGAAGATATTGGGTGGAACGGATGAAACAAATGAAAAATTGAATAAAGAAAAACATCCTTCTATAGTAGTTATAAGTAAAACTCTACTTATTATCACAGTTTTCTTTACTCTGCGGATAATACTACTATTGCTTCTTAGTACTCTCTATACATACTATCCTTCAAATTTCATGTTAGTATTGAACAATGGGGGAATCTATGCACATTCAATATATGGTTGGCTAGGAATACTTCTTCAGATTTTAACCCTGGTCTTTCTAATAAGTGTTGTAATTAGTTTCTTTGTTTCTTTAAATACAATATATGGTATTTACTTTAAAGATTCAACAGAGAAAAAAGAAACCAAAAAATATAACCAAATCATTAGAATTGTATTACCCTTAATTTTCTATGGTCTTTATCAATTAACAGAGAATATCCTTATGAACACTAACTTTCAGATTTAATTACTGCAGTTTTTTTTACATACTGATCTGGATGGTTCTTACCCTTTGTTACATCTTTTAGTTGTATTGCGTCAGCTATGTCACTAAGAAATTCTTCATTTGCTTGATTTGACACTTTAGTTCTTTTCTTCTTGTAAAATACTCCAAATATTGCAAATAAGAAAGTAAAAACAGCCATACCTATGATTATGTAATCGGTATTAAAACCAAAAATACTAGTATCAGGAACTTCCTCATTTTCATTTGTTATTTGATTATCATAGCCTATAGATTGATCCAAATTCTCTATTTTTAGATGATAATAACAGATTTCATGAAAATCTTCTTCAATTTTGGAAGTGAAATTATAGAAATAATCTATATCATAGGTATATGAATATAGTATCCCTTTTTCTATATCAAAAACTGTTCTAGTTACAAATTCGAGAGTTTCAAACAAGCTTTCTTCTTCATTTATGAATCTATTGTCTTCTATGAATCTAAACTCATTATAAGTTATAACTACAGTAAAGAGCTTATCATTCAAAAAGAATCTACAAGATTCTGTGTTATTAACTACAATAGAATAATTGTCGCCCAAATCCGTATAATAATCAATTATGCTATAGTACTCTTCTACTTCTTTTGCATACTTATAATATTCTTCCAAAGTAATGAATAAACCTGTATCGTTTTCAAAAAGAGCAGGAAATGTAAAAAAATCACCATAATGGAGATTTTCCTGACCTAAATGAACATCTTCTGAGTTATAAATACTAGAGTCATTGTTTAATAAGATATCAAACCAGTCTCCATCAGCTTGATAATCAAATTCAAAATCATTTGGATTGTTAGTAACTCTTAGTTGAATTAAATCCCCTTCAGAAACACTAATTTCACCTATCCGTGAGTTGAGATAATATTCAGGTTTGTTACCAAACCACTCAAGAACACTTACTTCCCAGTCAACTGTTGTTCCTACAGAGAAAAAGTCTGAATAAACTAAACCTTCAGACAGACCATGTGCTTTGCTGGAAGGCGTTAATAGTAGAAATGAAATAATTAATAATACCAATAGTTCCCCATTTTTTTGAGTGAGTAACATTTTAACCACCCACTTTCTTTTTATCTAGACCTTACTATTTATAGCTAACAGAAAACTGCTGACTTTTAAGCAAAAAATGACTGAAAATTGTTCTTTGGCATCAACAAAAGAAAAATAAAAATTAAAATGAGATAAAGAAGAATTACTTTTTGTCTTCATCACTGAATTCTCTATAGTTTGCACTCATTGTAAGATCAACGATTCCAGTTCCCAAAGCGATTGTTTGTCCAACAATAACATTTTCAGTTATACCTTCAAGTGGATCATATTCTCCATGAACAGCAGCATCTAATAGATGTTTAACGGTTACTTCGAAAGCAGCTCTTGCAAAAACTGAGCTTTTCTTTCCAGAAACTCCATGACGTCCTATTTGAAGAATCTCGCCTGTATGACTCATTAGATCAGATACTAGCATAACATGGCGTTTATCGACATCTAGTCCTTGTTCTTTCATAACAGATAATGATTCTCTAACCAATGCATTTCGAGCAGCTTCAATTCCTAGAGTTTCAGCTATTTGGTTTATGTCAGTTGTATAACATCTTGTAGGATCAACTCCAGGAATTCTTAGTAACTCGCTGAAATTACTACCTTCACTCTGTAAGTAGTATTTGTTCTCTTTACTTTTCATTACTACTACTCGATTTACATTTTTGATTCCTTTAATTGGTATTTCTCGTACTTTTTCAGCAAGTTTAGGAAGGTCACTGAATTTAAGCTCTTTAAGTGGAGTAATAATAATCATTTCTTTGTCTTCTGCATCGATCTCAACATTACACTCCTTTCTTCGTAATTGAATTTTCTTCATAACAGTCTGAGCATCAGTATCCTTGTCTTCAAGTAGAACGGAACCAAGCTTAATTCTCACAGTTCCTTCAGAGAAACTATGAGTTATACTCTGTGCGACTTTGTTAACAGTTGTAAGTTCTATTCTTCTAGCAACTTGTTTTGCTAGGTTTTCACTCTTTTCTGTTACTTCATCTAAATAGATGGTCATTGTTGGTGTGCTAGGATTCTTTCGAGCATCAAGAATTTCAATTAAACGAGGTAACCCTCTTAAAACAGACATTTCAGCTACACCTGAATAATGAAATGTTTGAAGTGTCATTTGTGTTCCTGGTTCTCCAATAGATTGAGCTGCAACAGTACCTACTGCACTTCCTGGATCAATTTGAGCAAATTCATAGCTGTTGATAATTTCTTTGATAATTTGTTCAAGTTGACTTTTGGTTAGTTTTTTCCCTTCTAATTCGCTCTTCAATTCATCATATACAGTATCAGGAACTTGCTTTTTCTTATGAAAAATTTCTAATCGTGTTTTAATTTGATCTTTAGTTAGAAGTTGTGCCATTTTTATTCCTCCCCTGCTTCTTCTGGATGAGTTTCCAGGATTTTGCTAATAATAATAGACACATTAACTGCTTTTCCATGATCACTTTTAGCTGGATCTACATTATCTTCTCCATACAAGAATTGCACAATCTCGCCTGCAGCATTTCGAACTGTTTTATCATAACAGGAAGAGATATCCTGTAAAGCATTTACAAGTCTTCTTTGCATGTAACCACTTTGAGAAGTACGAACAGCTGTATCTACAAGTCCTTCCCTTCCACCAGCTGCATGCATAAAGAATTCAATAGGATTTAATCCTGTTCTGAAACTACTGTCAACAAAACCATGAGCTTCAGCTGAAAGATCTCCTTGTTTGAAGAAAGGAAGAACTCTGTCTTTATATCCTCTCTGAATTCTTTGTCCACGAACTGCTTGTTGTCCTACACAAGCACTCATCTGCCCTAGATTTAGCATGTTTCCTCTAGCACCAGTTCGTGCCATAATTAAAGCTTCATTATCGTCGTCTAAGTACTCTGCACTTACATTAGAACAATCTGTTCTTGCATTTGCGAGTATTTCCATAATTCGAGCTTCTAATGTTTCTTCCTCAGTTCGTCCCGCTTGACGTTCAAGGGTTCCATTTTCATATTGTTTGATAATTTTTAGAACACTCTTCTTAGCAGTTGACAGAATATCTCCAATTTGTTTGTCAGCTTCTGGAGGGATATCGATGTCGCTTGCACCCATACTGAAACCTCTCAAAGTGATATTAGTAATAAGCATTCGAGTAACACTATCTAGAAATGTTCTTGTTCTATCGGCACCATATTCTTTTAGAATACGATGAAGCACACTATCTGGAACTTCTGCACCAAAAGCTTTCTTGTCAATAATCCCAGAAACTAAAATCCCATCTCTAATAAGAATATATCCTTCTACAGAACACTTAACTTTCTTACAAGTATCATGTTTTTCACATAAATTATTGAACATAGTAAAATTAAAATCGTCCGGGAGTAAAGCACTAAATAATGTTTTTCCATTCCACATAGGTACTCCTTTCGGTCCTTTCTCATCAGCTTTAGGAAGATTTTCTAATCCAGCAGCTGTAATCAATTGTGCAGCTTCACTTTTTGAGTAAATTGCGTTTTTACGAGTTAAGAAATACGCACTTGTAATAAAATCTTGAATAGCACCAATAATGGGGCCACCATATCTTGGAGTACTTATTTGTTCTTGAACTCTCATTAAAATTCTAGCTTCAGCTTGAGCCTCTTCACTTTGAGGGACATGAAGATTCATTTCATCTCCATCAAAATCTGCATTGTAAGGTCTACAAACAGGTAAAGTTAATCTAAAGGTCTTGTATGGAACTACTTTAACTTCATGTGCCATGATACTCATTCTATGAAGGCTTGGTTGTCGATTGAAGAGAACAACATCTCCATCTCGAAGGTGTCTCTCAATAATAAACTCAGGTTGAAGAGAATCTGCAACAGCTTGTAGGTTTCGAGCATAACGTAAGTCAACCCTTCTTCCATCGGGTCGAATAATATAATTGACACCTGGGAAATTGCGAGGACCTTTCATAACAAGTTCTTTCATTTCCTCAATATTCCATTCAGTTACTCTTTCAGGAACAGTGAGAATTTCAGAAATATCTTTAGGAACACCCACTTCATTAATACTAAGCAATGGATCTGGGCTAATAACAGTCCTTGCACTGAAATCTACTCTTTTACCGCTAAGATTTGCTCTAAAACGTCCTTCTTTGCCTTTCAATCTCTGAGTAATGGTTCTTAAGGCTCTTCCACTTCGATGTCTTGCAGGGGGAATCCCACTAATTTCGTTATCAAAGTAAGTGCTAACGTGATATTGTAATAATTCCCATAAATCTTCCACAATCAATTGAGGAGCACCAGCTTCTCGATTTTCAAGTAAGCGCTGATTAATTCTAATAATATCTACAAGCTTATGTGTAAGATCATCCTCGGATCTTATGCCATTTTCCAATGTTATGCTTGGACGAACACTTACTGGAGGTACTGGTAAAACCCAAAGAATCATCCATTCAGGGCGTGCAAAATGAGGATTGATTCCTAAAAGCCTACAATCTTCTTTTGTAATATCTTTGAACCAACTGTGAATGTCTAAAGGAGACAGCTTGTTGGTTTGTTTTTGACCAGTATCAGTTTCTACTTCTTCAAAATAAGTAGTTGGCTTTTCAAGTCTGATTTTGTTTTGTTCCTCATTGCAATATAAACATGCAGTCTTCTTAGCTGCTTTTTTCAGCACTTCTTCAACAAGATCATAATCAGGAACACCCCATTGATCTTCATATTCATCCATTTTGTTAATGATTTCCTCGATTTCAGGTGGTTCAAGGAGAACACGATGACAAGCACGACAAGTGGCTCTAAGGACCTTATAAATAAGTTTGTTAAAACCAACGTGAGTAACAGGACGAGAAAGTTCAATATGTCCAAAATGGCCAGGACAACTGCCAACCCTAGCTCCACAAGTTTTACATCTTTGACCAGGATCAATGGTTCCTAGAAGTCCATCCATTAAACCAGAAGTAACAGGAGTACCATCAGCATCATAGGTGTCAGGAGTAATAATACGTTCAACAGACAATTTGCGAACTGTGTCGGGATTGAGTAGTCCGAATCTTATGCCCTTTATAGTTTTATAGCTATCTGAGCTCATTCTTTTTTTCTCCCAAAAAATTGTAGAATCTCTACACTAGTCACATGACTTACACCACGGCTTCTAGTATTTGATAAAAACCTTTTGATTACAAACCATTTGCTCTTAGCTGAAATCACATTCTAGTAGTGTTAGGTGTTCTGTAAAGAATTCTGTAAATACTCATAATTTATTAAGTCATTAGAAGATTATTACACAAGAACGTGAAACAAGAAATTACAGTGATATTTATGATAATTGATGGAAGAAAGTTTTCGCAAGAGTACACTGATAAAGTACTAACACCTCGTTGTGAAGTTTTCAAAGAAAAATACAACAAAGTACCCAAAATATCCACCATTATAGTGGGTGAAGATCCAGCTTCAGAATCATACCGAAGAATAAGGGAGAAGTTTTTCGCTAAAATTTGTGTTGATTCATACGTTATTCAATTACCTGAAGAAATAACAGAAAAGGAACTTCTAGATATTATAGATGAACAGAATAATGATGATAGTATTGATGGAATACTTGTTCAATTACCTCTTCCTAAGCATATGGATGAAGATAAAATCATAGAAAGTATATCTCCAGATAAAGATATTGAGGGTTTATCTCCTGGTAATGTATATGCTTGGACAAAATCCTCTCCCAACTTAATTCCTGCAACCGCTTTAGGAGCACTTGCTCTTTTGAAACACTATCAAATACCTATACACGGTAAACATGCTGTTGTAGTTGGAAGAAGCATGATAATTGGAAAGCCTATTGCTCATCTTCTCCTTCGAGAACATGCAACAGTAACTATATGTCATTCGAGATCAAAACCACTTGAAAAATATACAAAGGATGCTGATATAATTATCGCAGCTGTTGGTAGAACACATCTCATCCAAAAAGGGATGGTAAAAAAGGATGTAGCTATTGTTGATGTAGGGGTTAATTTCGAGGACGGTAAGCTGATGGGAGATACAGATTTTGACGACTTAAAAGATGATGTTGCATACATATCTCCTGTTCCTGGTGGGAGTGGTCCAGCAACTGTGACTATGTTAGCAAGTAATCTACTCCTAGCTTTTGAGCTCAAGCAAGCTAAAGATGACATTAATCTTCAAAACTGTCTGAGAGAATATTATGCAGATTATGAAGCAAAAGGAGACAAAGATCCCTGTATTTAGTTCAAGAAAACTATTAAGAAGCTAACATATAGGTAATAACTATGGAAGAGCCTACATTAAACACTTCACTTGAAGTAGATGGGCAAAAATATCATATAACTGCAGTTTTTTTGGAAAATGCAGTATCTATTTTTATCTACGATGAAACTCCAAGACTTGGAACTTTAGCAATTTCTGTTCCTGGTACTGATATCATGCAAGCTTCTACACTTTATGTTACAGGTTCATCAGATGCGCACTTTGTGAGAATGCTAGGAGAAAGATTTGCTACACGAATTAGAAAATTGGTTTTATTATCTATTAGTTTGAAAGAAATATCAAATGAACTTGTAATGAAGATAATGCAGAAAACAGAACAACTCCTTTTTGAAGAGAAAAATGAAAAATAGTAAGGGAATGAACCCTTATGAAATTATTTTAGTATAGATAAACCAGGATACAGTGGAAAGTGTTTTGTAAGTTCCAAGATATCTTCCTTAACTTTGTGGGTTACTTCAGAGCTTCCTTTTGCCTTTATAACTTTTGCAAGACCTTCCGCTATTACTTTCATCTCTGATTCTTTCATTCCTCTAGAGGTAATAGCTGGGGTTCCAAGTCTTAAACCAGAAGGATGGAATGGACTTGAAGGTTCATAAGGAACAGTATTTTTGTTTAGAGTTATACCTGCTTCATCCAATGCTGTTTGAATTGGACCTCCTTTACCAGTTAAATCTTCAGGACGCAAATCAATGAGAAT
>Ga0114922_10001183_pt1 | contig 24947 bp, 27 predicted proteins | sample AartaG_FD_100975 | JGI IMG/M metagenome (GOLD analysis project Ga0114922, IMG submission 100975) | Deep subsurface microbial communities from Aarhus Bay to uncover new lineages of life (NeLLi) - Aarhus_00045 metaG | ecosystem: Environmental > Aquatic > Marine > Oceanic > Sediment | place... | reverse complement strand
GTAATAACAAGGATTAATCCCAATGCCGTTCCTACGACTGCCGCAGACGTTGATAGTGGAGCTGTTGTATTTGCTGGTGGGATAGTTACTGGAACTGGAGATAAATACTCCGTTACTAAAGGATGTGCTTACTGGGGATACGCTCCAGCTGGATATAGTTCGGATTTTTACGACAATTTAATAACGCAATATTTTGCTTCGATGCTAAAAGGAAGCGGAGTTCACACTCTTGGAAAAACGGCAACAGTTTCTGGGAGCATAATAGATTGCGTATATGCATATTTAAATTATTACGACTACGGCACCGACATGGTAGAATCGACGATCTTAATCACTAGTTCGTGGGGCTTTCTCGCGTATAGCGATATCGAATCGATGGACAACTTAATACTTACCAATAGCGGAAATATTGCTCCAATCGTGAGCAGCATGACGATAGAAGGGTTTTTAAAAAGTTCGTTTTGCGTTACGCCAGTTTTCTGGATTTTAGCGGCGTTTGACTTGATAATGTTGAACCCGAAAGAACCTTACACGACTAACGAGTTGTTCTCGAACAGTGTTGTTGGAGCAACTGGACAGATTCAATACACGTGGAAACCTAAATTCGTGTACTTGAACGAAATAACGAAAGATTTCGTGCCATTAGAAGACGTTCACGTTTCGCTTTACACGATTGAAACTGGCGCGTTGACAGAAACAGAAATCGCAGAAAGCCCGATGATGACCGACGCGAACGGTTATCTAATAAACGGCAGCGACGATTACATAGACTTGATAGCCAAACTTAATTTTTTCTTTGGCGGCGCATTTCACTGGACTTATCGCTACAGGTGCACGGCAACGATAGAAGGGTTTAGAAAATTAGAATGGATTTTTGATATTAATGAAAAACAAGAGGACGTGGAAATAGTAATGACAAAATTAGGAACAGATTTTGAAGGTGAGTTCTCGACGTGAGGTACCAAGCGGACGAAGTCGTTAATTGCTTGGGAAATTTTCTCCCAACTTCTAGCGGCGTGTATCTCAGGTGTTACGACATAGCAGATGGTTCTCAAGTGTCGACGACTCAAAGCGGTTGCGTTCAAATAGAAGACACCGGAGTGTTCAAGTGGCCAACTTCTTATTTAGTAACTCAACCAACCGATTATACGGAATATTTATACATTATGAAAGCAAAAGACACTGGATTAAACCACACAGGTAAATTCGTGCTACATGGATACGAAGAAAGGCACGGTTATCAAGGAGGGGTTTGGATAGACGTGGTAGGCGGCGTTAGCGGAACTGCATATCCAATAGGAACAGCCTCAAATCCAGTTAACAACATATCACAAGCAAGAACTATTGCAGACAATTACGGATACAGGACTTTTAACGTGAGAGGACAAGTCACGTTAAATACAGGTTACGTTGACTGGCAATTTTTGGGATGGGGCCAAACAGCAAACGACAGGATCGGTTTAAATTATAAATGCATCGATGGTTCTTATTTTGAAAGGGTTACAGTTTCTGGATGTTGCCTTTGTGGAGACGAATGGGACGGGAGTAGTTGTCTCATTAAGGAATCTGACTTGTTATTGGGAACGTTTAGCGATTGCTTGTTTGAAGGAAACATAAGTTTAGATTCTGGCGTGACAACTGCGTTAAACTGCGCCTTTAAAGCAGGAACAGTTTTAGATTTTGGTATTACAGGCGCCGAAGCTTATTTCAACGCTTGTTCTGGTGACGTTACAGTATCAAACATGACCAGTTCTCTTAATAAATTAATAAATTCTTTCATATCTGGAGAAATAACAATTGATAATACTTGCACTGACGGAGAAGTTCACATTCACGGCGTTGTACACGTCACGGATGACTCTGGAGCAGGTTGTACCGTTGATAGAGACGCACAATTACCTTACGCAACTTTTCAAAGCGACCTTGCAGAATATACGACAGAAGGAACGGCTGGACATTCTATATTATATACAGCATATAGTGGAGAAGTTTGGTTAGACGCTAGGGGAAAATACGAAATTAGTAGAGTTCTCGCTGCAGCGGCAAATAGCATACCACAAAGTTCTTATTTCACGATGCAAGGAATAACAGCTGGAGTTACAACTGATTATTATGTTTGGTTTAATAGAAGTGGAGGTGGTTCAGATCCAAATCCAGGTGGTACTGGAATAGAGATTGCTACGACCACTGGTTGGACAAACACTCAAGTCGCCACACAGATGATTGCAGTCATAGACGCTGAAACAGAATTTGGCGCAGCAGTAGGATCTCAAGCATATAGTTGCGTGATTACAAACGCTAGTCACGGACAAGTTGAAGATACGGCTGATTTTAACACTAATTTAAACTTTAATATAAACCAACAAGGCGAAGATCATGGAGGATATTCTGGAACAACTTTCCCTGTTGGAACACCGTTCAAACCAGTAGATAATCTCACGGATGCTTTAGCAATATCAAGTGATATAGGAACTGTAAGATTTGCTTGCATAGGAGATATTGTGCTAGATCAAGATGTAAATACATACATGTTTAGATCGCAAGCAGACGCGTATACTTCTGCAAGCGTTGACGTGAACGGTTACGACGCAACTGGGTGCCATTTTAGTTGGATGTTGATACAAGGAGATTGTAGCGGTAGCGGTCAATTTACAGCAGAGAATTCTTGGATGGTTAGTTTAACCGACGTCGCTTGTTTGTTTAGAGATTGTCAAATAGATGGAAGTTTTGTCATTAAATCTGGAGGTCAATTTAAAGGGGTTGGCGTGGCTGCTCCAAACATTTTTGGAACGAACATAAACATGAACGCTTCTGCTACTCAAGTTGGACTAGTGGACGTCAACGGCGTCTTGAACATTTCCAATTCTGGAGCAGGCGGACAACTAGCAATCGCTGGTGTTTATAAACTTAGTCTTTCTGCCGTATGCACGCCAAGCAATGGAATTGCAATACTTTATGTTGTTGGAAATGGAGAAGTGAATTATCCAGGAGATTTTGATGGAAGTTTAGCGATGTTCTTTGTAGACGCCACGTTACCAGCTACAGTTTGGGATGTAGTATCATCAGAACACGATACACTTGGTACTTTTGGTAGTACCTTTGCGTTAATAATTAATTATTTAGTAGCCACATTAAATCCTGCCATAACAACGATCGACGCTAACGTCGACTTGATATTAGAAGACACGGGAACCACGTTACCTGCGACTTTGGCGGCAATATTAGAAGACACTGGAACAACCATTCCAGCTTCGTTGGCGTCAATAATAGTAAAAATAGACAATATATTCACTGATGTTGCTACTTTACTATCTCTTAATAGAGAAAACGTCGCAATAGAAAACACGTTCGACTCGCAGCACAAGCACACGGGTTTCGTGATGTATTGCTACGATTCGGCCGCTAACGCGACCACGAACGACCACGTGACTGGTTTCTTGAAGTCTTACGAATTGTCGGTAGGATACGACGCGAACAGCGATCCAGAATTAATAAAAATGGTGTTGATGCCTTAATGCCAGAACATAGAAGCTTGGGAATGGGTTCTGGAGGAACCTACATGCCAAAAGGAGACGAGATTTCGGTCGTTGCTCCGTTGACTGGCACGATAATTGATACAGAATATTTAACAGGAACTTTAATAGTAACGGAAACTTTAACGGCGACGATAAGATGTTTAAATCCATGAGGAAGAAAAAATGAAATGTAAAAAATGTGAAGGATGTTGGTACACGTGTGAGCATGTTGACGAATATTACAAATCAAATGATTGTATTCATTACAAAGAAGAGGAAACATAATGGGAGATAACGAGATAGAAATATTTAGAGGAGACAACAAGACTTACGAAGTCACCGTTGTCGACGCAGACGGAGACGCCTTCAACTTGACAGGCGCGTTAATAATTTTTAGCGTGAAATCGAGCAACAACGACGCAACTTATAAGATACAACTTTCAACAGACGACGCCGCTGAAATAGAAATAACGGACGCTGCTGGAGGAATATTCAAGATATACATAGTTCCAGGCGACACGAACGACTACACGCCAGTAAAATGGATTTACGACGTCGAAGTTCAAATTTCTGGAAAGACTTACACGATAATAACAGATAATTTCGTAATAAAAGCAGACGTAACGAGACCATGATAACTCAAGAAGAAGCAACAAATTTACAGAATTTGGCGTTTAGAGCAGTGAATTTCATAGAGGAATTCATGCCCGACATATACAACGCTGGAAAGAAGATTAAACTAACCCAGCCTCAAAAAGACGCCATAGATTCTATTCAATTCGGATTTCCAATAGACAAGATCAATTTCGACGAAGTAGGAAAACCTCCTAAAGGAGTCGTTATGATTTGGCCGAGGCAAACAGGAAAGACAAGTGCTTGTGCGTACGCAGCAGCAGCTTTCTTATTCATGGTGCCTAATTGTTCCATTGGAATCATTTCAGCCTCCGATAAGGCGGCTAAAAAATTATATAAGAAAATAAAGTCAATTTTGAGGTTTTCAGTCTTATGGAAACACGTAATTCAAAAAACATTAAGGGTAGACTTCCTAGAAATTATGAGTGGCAATTTCATAGAAGTTTGGCCTTGCACAGACAACATCCGTGGTTCGACGTACACTTTCCTATTTGCGGACGAAGCGGCTCAGATAGAAGAAGAGATATTATTCGCCGCTGCTCTACCAACAACAACCCACGGTCTCCGCTGGATCATGCTCTCCACTCCTTACGGTCCAAAAGGAAAGTTCATAGATTATTATTACCGCGGTTTAGAATCGAGAACAATAATTTGTAAAAAGTGTGGCGCGGAATATCCACAAGCAGGTTTTAACGTGGATAGGTTTCCAAACGGCGTGATGCCTAACGAAGACATGTACGACTGCATCGACTGTGGAGCAAGAGACTATAAATACGGGATTGGAAGATTTTCAGTACCATGGGTAGATCCATGGAAAGATGGATTGAGGGACCCAGAAGACACCAAAGCGCTTTTAGACGACGATGGATGGACTCCTTGGGGAAGGCAAGAATACTTGGGAGAAATAGTTTCCGACGCCTCAATGGTCATTCTAGGACAATGGTTAAAAAATTGCACTAACGAAAGATTAAGAAACACCTTCGTAGAAGACGAAAGAGAAGCTTACGTTTTAGGCGTTGATTACGGCAGGAAGCACGACGCTTCTTGTTTTTACGTTACTCATAGAGACAAGAGAAGTGGAAAAATAATTCTCGATTACGCCTTGTCAGTCGCTGGAGACAACGACTTGAGAAGGACTTACAAGTACATAAGAAGAAAATTGATGATGGTCGTTGAAAAATTCAACCCATATTTGGCAGTGATAGACGCAACTGGAATGGGAGATCCTCTTATTGAAGAATTCGAAGACGATTTGAGAGAATTACAAAGAGACAAGATGTTAAAAATAGTTGACAATAAAATTTACCTTTTAAGGACGAAAAAAGAAATAAACACGAAGATTTACGATAACAGGCCTAACAGCAGGGGCTTCATAATTTCACGTTCCAGCAAGCCAGACTTGATTGGAAACATGATAAAAATGTTTTCGAAGGGACTCATAGAAATACCTCCAAGTTCAGAACCAGAAATAGCAGATTTCAAGGAAGAATGTTTGAGGTTTGAGGCTGAAGTGATGCCAGGATCTGATTACATAAAATATGGAACGCAATCGTTTCACGACGACAGGGTTATTGCGTTTGCATTATCTTTATGGGGACACAGACAAAGGCCTGTTTTAGTTCATCAAGTAAGACCAAGAGGATTAGATTACGATATATTTGGTGTGAGATAATGAAAGAAAAAGAAACAAAAATAATTTGGGTTGACGGGGAACCGTTGATAGACATGGAAGATAGAAGACCAATGGTTGGATTCCAAGTGATACAAATGCCAATGGACCCTTTTAGGGCGATGATGGAAGACATGATGAGTTTTATGAAAAATATGGGGTTAGACGATGCCGATAAGAAGAGACAGAAAAAAGAAAAGTGAATACACGCCTAGTAGCAAGACGATAGTTGAAAACATCGAAATAGACGAATACGAGTTGGATAAAGACCTTAAGAATTTGAAAAAGGTTATGATTAAATTAAACGACATGAACCTCGAAGAAGCGTTTTGGAACGACTCTATTGCGACTAGTTTTACCGACATCACTGCGCACGTCATAATTGGAGACGGTCTTAGGATTAGATTGGAAGACGAGAAGGCAAGAAAAGTAATAGAAGAATGGAATCGAGCAATTAATGTGAAGAGACAAACCGTTGAAGATTGGATTAGGAATACTTGGTTCGACGCAATAATTCACAAGCATTTCTTTTGGAGGGTTGACGACGAGTCGCAAGAATACGACAACGTGGACACACAAAGGTTAGATCCTAAAACGATCGAAATTTTTGAAGATCCAGTGATGGGTTACAGGCAATTCATCCAACACATACAAAAGCGCAAATACTACCGTTCCAAGAAGCAGTTTTACAGGAAAGCTGGAAGAAAACAAGAACACGATTGGAAAAAATGGGATTCGAAAAAGATTACTTACGCAAACAAGGACCAAACGTTCACGAATACGTCTTCTCATAGAATCTTCATACCAGACGAGATGAGTCATATACTATACGGCGATTTCTTTCAAAAGCCTCCAATAGCAAACGCAATGCATTATATAGTTTACAAGAGGTGGATACTTTGGTTTATGAGAAAATACTCTCAAAAACACTGGGCGCCATTCGTCATAATAAAAATAGGCGATCCAAAAACAAGCACTTATCCTACAAGTCCACAAGAAATGCAGAAAGCAATAGACAACGCTAGCTTGTTTATAAAGCAGATAACGTCGTTTGGTGGAGCGGCAGTACCAGGAGATTATACTTTTGATACTTTGGAAAAGACTCAAAGCGGTTCAAGTTCAGAAATTTACGTGACTTACATAAGAGAATTGGACAAGCAAATAATGTACACGATATTTGGTTCAATGGGTCAAAGAGAAGCAAGCGGTAACGAACTAGCAACCTCAAGAGTCCTGGAAAAAGGATGGTTGAGATTTATAGCAGGCGTTAGAAGGCAATACGAGCTACTTCTTACTAACTTTTACGCAACAGTTTTATTGCCCTATCATGGGGTAACGAGCGTGAAACCAACTGACATAGACATAGAATGGAGCAACTTAATTTTCGAAGATACTTACGACTTAATGAGGTCAATTGAAGTCGGCGTAAATTCGGGAGTTTTTAAGGACCAAAACGAGATTAGAAAAGCTTCTCAAAGCGCATTCCCTTTCTTGACTGCGTTAGAAGGAAAAGACAATAAATCTATCAAGGAGATAAAAATTGAATCAAATCCGCCTACGGGTCCGAATCAAGCAAGCCCTGGAACAAGACCTGTGGAAAATAATAAATAAAGAAAAGTTATTAGGAATAGATTTTTTCGCAGCCGTTCAAGAAGAATTATTAAACGGTAGAAGATTAAACTTAATAGAAGTGGCATACTTGGCAAAAGAATTAGCGGTTGAATACGACGAAACGTTGGCGTTTTTTTACGACGGAATTACAAAAAATATTTACGGGGACATCTTAGATCTCATAAAAGCCACTAATAAAAGATTATATTATAACATTAACAATACCATAAACACCATTTCGTACTTAAAACATAAGTACAATGGTAGATTGAATAAGAGAGCTAGATTGAAACATGGGAAGGACTAAGTGGAATAAATTAACTGACGAAAAGAAAGCAGAAATTTCTAGTGAAATTGTGGTCTTCATGGACGAAGTCACTAAGAAAAAGGATAAATTTACTCAAGAATTTGATTTTTTTGACGCGATAAACGACGAAATAAAATCTTTATTTGAATGTAACGGAGATTGTTCTACGTGTAGTGTTGAAGACGTGAAACATTGCCTGCAAAATTTTAGAGTCGCAAATGTTTACTTGGTAAAGAAGTTAAAACTATACGACCAATGCTTAGAAAAATTCATGGAAGGAATGGAAATATGGTGCAAGACTTTTCTTAAGTGGTTAAAAGCAGACTCAGATATCGAAGAAGAAATAGAAAAAACGGAAGAGGTAAAAGAAGTAGATTATTTTGCTTAGATGTCGCGTAGAACTATAGTTCATAAGACCCTAGAAGGAGCAATTAATTTCCTGGAAAGATTGGTTGCTGATACAGTGAGACCATCGGCTTTGGTTGGTGCCGCTGGAGCAATAAGAAGGTCTCTTCACATGCACGTGTTAGTAAACAATTTAGACGATATTTATGAAATACACGATAGTACAGAAATGAGATCGTTAATAGCCAGTGGAGGACCGCCAAGAAAAGGAAGTTATAATATCGCTTACAAAGCGTTTAAGAAAAGACATGGATTTCCTCCTCATGTGTTGACTGGAACAATGACAAGAAACATTTTCGTTGATGTCATGTTCGATAGGGTATTGTTTTACATTCCAAGTAGTGGAATTAATCAATCGTTACACACTTCGACGACTAGGATGAGACGTGCGACATCAACCCGTAGATGGCATTATTACAATTTTGGACCAATTCACGAAAGAAGAAAGTCCATATTAAAAGCAACAATTGTGTTTGGTTGGACTGATATATTAGGAAGTGTGACAGACGCATATATAAGAGCAGCAGAGGTTAGTTAAATGGGACATAAAAGAACATATCAATTTAATAATTCAAAGAAATACGTAGAAAGTAGAGACGAACAAGTTAAAAAGAAGAAACTGGGTTGGGAAGACTCGTGGGCAACTGATAAAAAGTTCTTGAAATCGTGGCAGAGAGTCTTTTACTGTAAGTGGTGTGGACAAGAGATGTACGCAGCTGAGTACGACAATGCAGGTGCGATAACAATGTCTTGTCGCAAAGGACTATGCCCGGGAAATATAGACAATGAAATGAGACTAAAGATAGATCATTTAAAAGTAGACGTCAAACAAATGACGAACCAATGGTTGTTTGACCGCAATGTTGAGTTTTAAATGTTAACCTTTATATAGTCTTAAAACAATGTAAGGTTAAAGAGGTAATATTAACCAATGGATGATTTTAACGTTGATTTTAAACTGGAAAAATACGAAGAAGTTGAAGAGGACTTCATGTTTACCGCTAAATCAATAACAAAAGATTTCGTTTGCGAGAAAGGATTGGATAGATTGGCAAAAGATTCACTAAATAAGCCGTTAGTATGGCGGCATGAACATCCAGTTATCCCGGATTTCGCAACAACCCACATATATGGGAACGTGGTCGAATCTCACGTGGAAGAAGGTGGAATAATCAGTACTTATAAAGTATATGGACATACTGCTGATCATTTAAAGGTCAGACAGGTAATAAAAGAAAGACACAGATTAGAAGAGCCTATAAAAATTTCTATGAGATTCAGATCGTACGAGACCAGTGGAGCGATAATCCACTACGATGTCATTGAACATTCTTTAACGCCAACACCGGCATGTAAAGATTGTAAGATGATTGAATTTATACACGAGAGTGATAATATGCCTGAAACAGAGCAAGACAAAGCAAGAGCAAAAGATCTTGAAAAAATTGAAGCACTTGAAGAAGACTTGACAAAAAAGGAAAAATTACTCGAAGACTTAGAAATCAAGATCTCTACGCTTGAAGCATCTATTTCCGAGAAGGAAGAAGAAGTCGAGGAAAAAGGTGAAGAAAAGAAAGAGGTACTTGACAAACTCTTGGAATTAAACGAAAAGTTTAAAGGACAAGAGAAAGTCATAGATGAGCTAAAGGAAGCCAGACGCATGGATAAATTATCCCCGTTAATCGAGAAAGCAGTAAAGATGGACGGAGAAATCATGCGTAGTATATATGAATCTGAGGCAAAGAAAAACCCAAAAGCAGAGGAATTTCTCTTAGAAAGAATCAAAGCACTCGACAAGCCAAAAATCGCACCCGAAGTTAAAGACTTGGGTAAGAGCGCCGACGAATCAATCGTTGACGAAGAGCTTGAAGACGATGATACTACAAAAGAGAGAGATGCAGCCGCATTTAGGAACATGCCAAAAGAATTTAAAACATGGATGAAAGGTGAGACCTAATGAGCTATCAAGGAAGAGAAGGATGGTTTAAGGAACACACAACTGCCTTATCAAAAGGCAAGTATTGGCTTTCTGACGAATATGATGTTGAATTGGGAGAACCAATTTGCAGACATGCTAACACCGGTTATATTGCTAACCCTATCAATAAGAAGTTTGCTAAATCTTATGATAACGCGATAGCAGGAGCTGAAGAAGCATTAGGAGTTTCCTTGGATATAAAAAGCGTGATTTCTGGCGTCAGCGATGACGACAAGATTATGCGACCAGATTTTTACTGGCCAAGAGACATCTTAGTTATGCAAATAGGAATTTGTCCTATTGTAAACACCAACACGGGCTACACGACTTTAGTCAACCAAACAGTTATTCCATCCAATGGTGGATGTGAATCGCTAGGCGCTTACGGAAGCGGCATAAGAAATGCCAAACACACTTTAGGAAAAGCATTGCAAGACGCTCCTCCAGGTGTGCCTGGTTTAGTATGGGTAAACCCAGAATCATTTGAGAGATATCCAAGAGAGTGAATTAAAAAATGACAAGTATAGATTGGTCTAATTTAACAGAACCTGCTTTGATACCTACTTGGCTTTATAGACGATATATAGCCGCAATTGACTTTTTTGATCAAGAATGGGAACCTATGTTCATGCGTTTTATGCCAAAGAAAGAAGCACCAGGCCCAGGCTCTAAGAAACATTTTAGTATGCCTTGGTTAGCTGATCCACAAGGAATGGCAAGATTCCACGATCCTCGTGAGAGGGTTGATTTGATGGCCGCTCCTCATATTGAAGGAATAACATATAATTGCAGAACCATTAAGAATGGATACGCAGAAGACATGGAAGAGTTTGAAGAAGATTTTGAAAACGGTGTTATTCAGAGCAAGAGATTGATGCTGGATAGAAACATGATTAGATTTATGAACCGTTTAATTGAATTCACTCTGACAAGATACGTCTGGGGAGATCCAGTAGTAATGGCATCTTTTTCAACACAAACATTAGATAGACAAGCAACCGCAAACGTTCGACTCGGAACCTTTAGGGGTGGAGCCGACGCAAACTTAGCTGCGGGTCAATGGGGAAACGTTGCAAAAAACGTTTTTGCCGACTTGAATTATCTTAAAGACAGGTTTGAATTGATGTCTGGTGAAATGCCAGAGTTTTTAGCAATTGGAAGGGTTACAGCAAGAAGTTTAGAAGATAATAACACACTATTAAACAGGTTAATCCAAATTAAGGATACCACACAAGGTGTTCTTGGTGCGGCAATACAAGGTTTAAAGATAGTAAGGGTTATTGGAAACACCTATAAAGAAGTTCCTGGAATTAATACCGACTTAGAAGGTTATCCAGGCAAGGGTGATTATCTAAGACAAACTTGGGCTAGGTTGAACAAAGTTGACATGATGACAAGAGAATACAATTCCGGTAGATGGGAATGGGGCCTTATGGCTAATCGTAACCTCGGTTACACTGCCTGCGGGTGGACTCATAAGCTGCACAAAGCGGCAAGAAAATCTCCAACTGAATTCTATATGCATCAAGTCATTGAGCACGATCCTTTGGAAGTCAAGAACATAGCCGAAATTTCAGTTACGCCAGTCGTGACAGATTTCGCAAATGCTTTAAGAATAGATCAAACAGCAATGCAATAAATAGGTTGATCAACATGGGTAAATACGCGGAAATAGAGGACGTTACATATTTCGTGAATTTATTTGATTTTGATTTTGACGGAAACGAATTAACAGATAGATTTATGAAAATGGTTGAAGCTAGAATTGATCAGATGATCATATCTAATAGAGTTCGACCAGTAAACATTACCGACAGGTTTAACCTGTTATGGTGTGCCGCGGTTTGCATGGCATTAGAAATTTTATGTTACTTAGGTAAATTAAAATGGACAACCGGCGACGTTGCCTTGGAAAGATTAAATAAGGTAACTTACGCATATCAAAGATGGCAACCCATGTTCTTTTTCGCACAAGGAGCCGCCGAACCGTTCTATCAGTTGTTACCCCACGACACATATAGAATGATGGCGTACGCGTATGTAAGGGCTTACTGCCGAGACGATTTTTTTGTAGATTATGATTCCCCAACGCCAATTCCAAGAGTTGCTTACGATAGCTCTTCGAGGGGTTGGACCTGGAATCTTGACGACGCAATTATAGATGCCGCAGATATTTCAAGCGAGGTTAATGTTGCAGATATAGACGAAAACACGTTGGCTCATTACCAATATTTGGAGGATGAGCCTTTATAAAATGCACCACACGCAGAGACATTATGAAGAGATAGTTTCTGTTATACACGAATCAACTACGACCAGAGGTTCTGGTGGTATTGGTATTATAACAGAAGGGACCGAAACAGATGTTCGCATGGTAATTTTACCGGACGTTAGAGTCTATAAACAAGACCGAGCTGGTGGCACTTATTTTGTTGAGACGTTATATGGACAAATAAGAAAAACTGAATTAGATAAAGTTTCTCTTGAACCAGGTCGAACGAAAGTGATTTGGAATGGAAACACGTATAGGGTAATGGACATAATTGATTACACGTCAAAAATGAAATTTAAAAATGCCGAATTAAGAATGCAGAGGAAAGTAGATGTTATCTGAAGCAGGTAAGATCGAATTAATAGAACGTCTCCAAACAGAGATAGATTTCTCTTATAATGGTTGGGACCCCCCGATCCAAGTTTGGAGAGCAGGAGAAGGTTTCAAGAGAGAATTGCCATACGTGGCAGTTGATTTCATAGAAACTACTATGAAAAAATTTCCTTCGTTTTCTGAAATAGTAGGCGCAATAGACGATTATTATTATGAGTTTGCTTATTGCGAATTGGAATTGGTAACGGTTTCAGTTTACACAAGAAAGTACCACAATGATAACGCAGTGCGTGGTAGAGACTACGCGGTCGACATAATGACCAAGATAAGAAGAGACATCCTGGCATTTTGGAACGACGTATTAAGAGAGTATAATGCTTCAATAGATAGAAGTAGAGCAATACCTATTAAGGATTTAACGAACTTTCGTACTGATACGGGCGATAGAGTCCACGAGTACGAATTAAATGTATATATGAGAACTGATGTAAGATGGCACAGGATGCCAGATGATTACGACGAAGTAACGGAAGAAAGAGCTGAAAAAGCTTATGGAATATTAGATAACTCAAGGTTTAGGGTGATATATAATGGGTGAATATTTAACAATAATTTGGGACGCAGAAACTCCAGCGGCCGCAGAAATTTCTTGGGACAACTGCATGTTAGTTGTTCAAGGTGACGAAGCGAGCTTATCTGAGAGCACTGTCTACGCCTGTACGGCAGACGACTGGAGCACTCAGTTGGTTAACGCTGGTTTTGCTACAAGCGATCAAGCCTATGAATCAGCCTCAATATTCTTTTCAGCATCTCCAACTCCTGGTTGTACGCTATTTGTATTAGCGTTAGTAAGCGGGGCAATTCAAACTTACACCGACTCACCATTGATTTATGTTTCGGATTATATTTACGAAACTCCAGTAAAACCACCTCTTCAATTTTATGGGACCCAAGAAGTCAAGTACTTTCCAGACGCGGAAAATACTGGATATTGGACCAATAAACAAGACGGTTCGGTTGGAATGGGGTTTACTGTAGTAAATGACGAAATGAGCAATTGGGCGGGAAGGTTAAACTTTTTGAATGGATTGTCTGGAAACGTAATAGATGACCCTCCAAGGACGGGCTCTAAAATAACATGTTCTTTTAACATAGGACAGGCAACAGCAGATATAACAGAGACTATTGAAACTTATAGTATAAACATGATGGCACCTTCTTATCAAAACACCGCGACTAAAGCTTGTTACACTTCTGGTGATAGCAACGCTTATTTTGGCGACATGAAAACTGATATTGGGAGATTTATCAACGCAATAGCTGGTAAGAATTGTATTTTGTTTTATGCACTACCCGGTGGTTCAGCACCAGGCTCAAGTGGATGTTCACTTGGGGAAAAATGGGAAGACATGAAGAACTTAATTGGTCAAAGAGAAGATGTTGCTCTTTTAAAAGCAAAACCAAGTGCTTTGAATCACGACATGGCCGCAGGATACATGGGCATGACGGCAAGCACACATCCTCACACGACAATGAGTTTTGCTGTACCTCACATGGGTATAACTGAAGAAGAAAGCCTTATTAACAGAACATTTTGGAATGGTGGACAAATTGCTTCTCCAATGCAGAGAAGAGAATTGTCAGGTTCGCCATATCTTATATCACATGGTTTTACTCTTGGAACTGGTTACAGTTCGAGAATAAATTATGTTAGATGTAAATATATAATCAGTCAAAGTCTGGTCAACGGATTGTGGGCTCTTTTAGCCGAAAGATCCGTGAGAATGTCTTACGTAGGAATGCAATTGGTTAAAAATAAAATTGCTGGAATTTTCAAGACGTTACAAGACCAAGGAATATTAGACGGACTAGAATATATAAGGATACCAGTTGAAAACGATTTGAAGGCAAACAACGCCGCAGGTCAAGCAGCAAGAGCGGCAAGAACGATACCTTCAATTGAAATTGGATTCTATTGGTATAGCTCTTTAGAAAAGATAACAATTACAGGAATAAGAAACGAGGCGTAAAAAAATGTCAGCACCAAGTTTAACAGATAATTTTAAAACGTGGGACGTCAAACTTTTATGGACAGTCACCATGCCCTCAGAAATTTTTACGAACACTCAAGAAGTTACAGAAGATTCGTTTGAAATTTTTGGCGTGGATAGAGGTTCGATCTCGATTTCAAGACCTTTAGCAAGAATAAATTCTTTAGAGCAATATAATCAAGGTTACCAAGACGGTGTACCTGATATAAGATTGACGATATTCACCAAAGAGAGTGGCCCATCTTTTGAAAAGATGAGGAGATTATCAACCAGTAAAATACCTTTTGACGTTTCTTTAATATTAGCCAGTACGAGTGATACTAAAGGACTTGAAAGCAACGTTCACGAAGGGATTTGGATAGATGGATATGAAGAATACTTAGGTTGTAGGGTTACGAACGAGAGAACCAATTATGCAGTTGCAGAATTTCCAGTACGAGAATACGAAATCATGGCACTTAGACGAAGGTTGAAAGAATCAACTGATTTGACAGCTAACTTCGGTGAAATGATTGAGGGCGATGGAAACTACGCCACAACGATACCGGACGCAGCGGCAGAATAATAAGTATAATTATAATAAGGCGTATGATATGATTAGACATATCAAGTATGGAACAGACGAAGTATTTCAATTTGATTACAACGGAGAGAATTTACCTCTCCGTCCTATTTCTAGTTATGAACTAGATCAGTGTTTTTATAAGACACTTGTTCACGCTGAGAAAGAGATAGGTGAAATTTTTCTCAAGCTTAAATTAGGCGCATTAAAGCCAGGTACTATTGTAGAATACGATAACGAATTTTTAGCCGAATTAAGAGATTTTTACGACAATTTGGATTATTTGGTCGTTTTTTATTCGATGAAGGATTTTCAACCGGAAACTTTTTCTGTTCAAGACGTTAAAAAATTACAACACGTTCACGAAATGGCCTCTAAAATTTACGGCTATTCTTACCAACCAAAAGAGATCGTGAAAGAAATAGTCAAGGACGAAGCCGGCAAGCACGTTGCAACAATTGTTTTCAACTTGAACGTTCCTTTAGGAAAATTATCAGAATTGACAAAACTTCAGAGAGATTTTCTTATTTTGTCAAAATTAGAAAGAGTGTCGCCAACGAGAGATATTTCAAAAAGTGGTGACGTTATGAATTTAGGAGATATATTAGGTGATTTAGTAAATGAGCGCACCGATAGATGAATTGTTAATAGCCGTTAGGATCGAACAAGGTTCTAACTTGTGGGCTTTTTACAAGATGTTAAAAGACCTTCAGAAGGCTGCAGGTGGAAATTTCAAGAGCATCAAGGACACGACTTGGTTCACGAAAGCAATGTGGAATGGAATGATAACGAGGTTAGAAAACATAAGAGATTGTTGCAAGGCGTTGCACGAATTGTTGCCAGATATTAAGGAATCGTTAGCACAACAACTTGATGGGATGTTTCAAGGAATGGCAGACGCAATAGTTATTGGTATCAGAGATCTTTTGGAGATGCAAATTCAAACGCAATTAGATAGTAATACAGAAGTCTTGGCAGGTCTTGACAAAGACATTAAAGACTTAATAGAAGATTTAAAAGACATGTTAAATGACCTTAAAAAGGACACGAAAGATATTCCAAAAATATTGGAGAAATTAACTGGCACGAAAATAGACACTCACATGAAAGCTATTAGGAAAAAGTTCGACGATATTTGGAAAAACAAGCAGAAGTTTGAGCCAGATGTGATGAATAAACTACAATACCTTGAAAATAGAATGGCTACGATGGAAGGAGCCGTTAAATACGAACTTAGTGGATTGCATAGAATACTAAGAGAACGGGTAGACGAAGAAACGACACAAGAACAAATTGACATGGCAATTGCGACTTTTCACACTGAATTAGAAGAAAGCATGGAAGTTATTCACGACCAAATAAAAAGAACTCAAGAAGAACTTGAAGTTTTTAAGTTGGGATGGACGATCTTTAGAGAAGATTTTAGCACAGATTGGGATTGGATGAAAGATCAAGTGAGGTTAACTCTCGCAACGAGAGAACAAATTGGAAGCCTTGACCTTGATATATGGGATTACAAGCAAAAGATACAAGATAGAATGTTTGAATCGAGGCAAAAACTTAGGGACGCTGTTGATGGAGCTGCTGAAAAAGGAGCTTCAAAAGTACTTGGAGATTTAGGAGAAAAATTGACAATTGCTTCCAACCAACAAATGAACACTCTTTACGACACTATCGAAGGATTGTTTGACGTGATAAAATTTGGAGACCCAGAACTTCCTCATCCAAGTTATGGTCAAAGCGAAATGTTATGGAAAGCAATGGAAGAACAAGAAGGTGTTCAAGAAATATTTGATTTGACGCGAGCGAGAAAGGAAAGGGAAATTGAAATTAAAAGAGGAGAAGTAGGAGCTTGGTTGCGTCGAGACGTACAAGAAATAAAAGACAAACAAGACGAAACTTTAGGAAAATTAGACGATATAGATCCTGGTAAAAACGTGGCTGAAAAGAGCAGGGATCAAGATATACAAGGAAAGAAAGAAAACATGGAGAAATAATGCCACCACTAAGCACACAAACATTTAGGACAAGAATTAGGGAAGGGCTTGAAAAAAGTGGTTATACCACTCAAAGAGCAGAAAAAGTCATGGACACGTTAGTGACTAAAATTCTCACGCATACTGGTCCAGCGTGGGTTACGCCTGGTGTTTATGGAACCGACCAATTGGAAACGAGCAAGTATAAGACGCTTAGGGCTCTATTAGACGCAATTGAAACGAACGATGGCTTTCAAATTAGTAGGATCGATTACTTAGCCTTAATGCAAAAATTAAAGTATAGGGACGCGATCGTTGAAATAAATAAATTCATAGAACAAAGAACTCCAGAAGTAGTTGAAGAAGACGCTTTCACTTTTGAATCTTTGTTTCCAACTCAATTTGCAATTTCTAATACGGTTGAAGCAATTACTCAAAAAATTAAAGATTATTGGGATAAATTAGAACGTAAATTTACCTATGGGCTTAACGAAATGTCGAGAGTTCTTAAATTAATGACACCAATTGATAAGATGATGTCTGTTTTTAGAATGATAATGGCTGGTTTTGGCATTGCAAATAACCTCATTACTGGAAACGAATGTATTGTTGGATGTCTTCCGCTAGGTGCTCTTGGTCCTGGAATGCCGCCATCAATACAAAGCATTGAAGTTGCGCATTCAAACAAGGTAGTAAAATTTAGGGCAGTAGGAAGTATTTTTTTGGCTTATCAACAAGCCTCGACTGGCGACGCAATAAAAATAACAGGCAAATTAACTGGGGAAGGAAGGTATTTGTTCTTGACCGCGTTGTGGTTGATGTCAATTATTAGTCAACGTTTCACGCAACCTTTTGATTGGAGTTCTCCTATAGTAACTGCAATAGGTTCTACTAGAAGCAACATTGAAATGTTTAGAAGAAGCGCTGGACCATTAACGTCAATGGAAAAAATTGACAACGTTATAGTTCAAGCGCCTGCAATGGAAAGACACATGACGTTTCCAGTTGTTCTCGACCACGAAATAATTCCGAGTTGTTTTGTTGAAACTTTTTCGTTCACGGAAACAGTTGAAGGAAAGAAAGACACGATAAACTATGACTTATTATTGAGATCGTTTGTGGAACCAACTGATTTCATTTCAAACGCTGAAAAAACGCATTTTGGAGCAAACACGCCAACACAGACGCAAGATATGTTAGATTACATGTTAAATTTTGCTTATAGAACGATTAAAAGTGGAAAGGAATATTTTATTGACAATAGAAATTGGAAGATTAATACTTATTACGAAGTTGACGCAGCAGACATGGGTATGGTTTTCTTATTAGCTTTAGGAGGTTTAGTATGAGCGTAATAACTACAGGAGCTGTTACAGCGGCCGGTTCTATCGCGGCAGGAATATTCACGACAGGACTATTAAAAACGGAATTAGGATACGAAGGAAATGCTCCTCTCTTGAATGGAATTGCAATGAGTTACATGTTAACTAGGTATTATTACGGAAACATGAAGGATATAAAGCCTGCGGCAGTAGTTGCTGGAATACCATTAGGTACAACTCAAGAACTAAGTCACGGTCTTTCAGATAGAGAAGTGAGATATCGTGCCAACGGTGGTGTGTTTTTAGCGCACCAAGACGGAGGGCATCAATCTTTAAGAATAGTTGGTAAAGCATACGGACCAAATAGGTTCGTGTTTCTTAACATGCTCGACTTATTATTCTTGTACGGTTCGTCTACTAAGGTCGATCTTTTAAACAAACAATCAAAAGCAATACAAAGAGAACAAGCTTATCCTTCTTTAAGTTCTCACATAGATAACTTGCCCGTTAATTTCGAAACGGAAAACATACCTCAACCAGATGGAACTGTAACCACAAATAGAGTGAATATGAGGGTCGAGGCTAGCGAAGAGCCTTGGAGATTATTCAATTTAGGTCAATTAGACGAGGGATATCACGAAAGTCACATGACTTTTCCAATAATAACGAGACAAAGAGTTTATTTATCGATGTATATAGAGACTTATTCTTGGAGACAATCAGTCGATAGGACTGGTCAAAAACAAGTTGAATACACTATATTCTTTAGAAAATACGATCCAGAACCAAGATACGACTTTAGAAAAATGGTTTTTCCAATGATGGGTGGAAGGAGCAAAACTTTAGTTGTTTATAAAGAAAAGCTCGATGAAAGGCACCAACTTATGAGAACGATCGTGGCTTCTAGTATTGAAATAATGTTATCTTTTACTATAAATTTATTGGAAGAACCCAGATCGATCGCGTTATTTGCCCAAAAATTCTTGGATAGCGCAAAAGCTGTTGCTGAATGGGCTTGGGCACCTAACCCACCAAATTTATTACAGGGAGGTTTTTTTTAAATGCCAACTCAAGCAAAATGGGCAATTAGGTTTTACTTGCCGTTTGATGATAGTGATAGCTCGTTAACTTTTGTAGGTTCTTTTAACAACGCTGGAGCAAGGTATCACGACGACGTTACAGTGTTTAGTGGAATGTACGGAACGCCAGATTTCATGTTGTGGTACATACACAAGGATTTAGAGACTTACGATTTTTCGTTGTATTCCTTGGACTTAAAGTTATACGCAACTGGAAAAATTGATTATTGTTATTTTCAAGACCAATATAGAGTGGTTTCAGTTTCTGATGACCCTAACTCAGATAGAAAAGTCTTGTTTGCGATACAAGAAGAATACGCTATATTAAGAAGTTTATTATTTGACGCTGAAGTTTATTCTCTCCCTTACGACGAAACAAGAGGTCCAATAGAATTATTAAAAGAAGTTCTTATGAAAACTGGATTATTACCAGTCGTTTACCAAGAACATTTTGACGAAAACAAAAAGAGTTTCAAGTACGAATACCCAACGTTTGCTTTCGAACCAGATTGGACAATTTACGATTTTATTGATTACGTGGCAAGAGAAAACGGGCTCGAATGGACTGTAAAATTTGGATGTTTATTCATAGGACCAGAATTGTGGACTTGGGACGAATTAAACGCAACAGATCCTCTAAACGACAAGACAGTTTTAAAAATTGCAAAAACTCCGTTTGTAACTAAAATATATTCTCACGGAATGGGCGTTGACGTTTTATATTATTACGAATGGACCGATGGAGAAAAAATGGTCCCTCTAAGGTGTGTTTGGGTTAGACATACTGTCGGAGCAAAAGGAGACACGACAACTGCTTGTTTTGTTAAAATAGGAGAAAAATGCACAAGAGACATTTACGTTGATAGTTTAGACGGTGACAAAGAAATAGAAATGTCTCACATGGTATTCACAAAGAAGAGATTATACAAGCAAATAAAGATAGGAGCAATCTACGAAGACCAAGGAGAAGAATACACATCTGAATACGCAGAAAAAATAACATTTGAAAAAGATCCAGAGAATTGGAGCAAGAAAACTCCAAGAAAAAGGATATTAAACACGACAGAACCTTCTTATATATTACATAAAATTGGAAGAACCTCTCCTTATTTTGGAAGTGGAGAAGGAATATTGTTTCCTTCGCCAGAAACGCCAGCAAACTTTGTATTGCTTGCGCCAGACGATAGGATTGAGAATTCTGTTATAGGTCCATTTACAATGGGCGATGGAAGCGAAGAATTCATAATTATTAAGAAAAATGCAGGAGATTTTAGGATGTCTTTTGGGAACGGGTGGACTTTATACGTCGACGAAGACGGCAACACGATTATGCAAACGGACGGAATGGACCCGGAAGCAGTTCCAACTAAGGACACTTCAAAAACTCACATTCAATTAAACAAGGACGGAACAATAGACATTAACACTAATAATAAAGAAGTTACAATAAATCAAGGAACAATAGCAGTATCTACTGAAAATCACAAACACAGTATTGGGACTCACACGCATCAAGTAAGTCCTGGTCCAGCAATTCCTGGTCCTCCAATAGTGGCAGCGCCTGATTCAACTGGTCAAACAGACGCAGATCCAGATAAAAATTCAGCACTTTTTAGGGTGAACGAATAATGGTAAATTGGTACATGAAAGGTGGTAGTGAATACGTCGATGGAGACAATCCAGAAATGTGGTTTTATATAGACATGGATGGTTTTGCAGAAGGCGATTACGATAATAGAGACCTCGGCGATATAGAAACAAACGATCCTTACATGAGATTTTACAACGCTGGAACTCTTGCCTCGCCGATCCCAAGAGTAGAGATAGGTTTGAGCGGTGCTGCATTGATTACAATTGATAGTAATGGCGTTGTTGCCGACGACCTTGTTTCTAGTTCAATTGTAATAGATATAGATACAACTGGTTGTAACAATTACGATTTGGTTTACGTTGATGGAACGGATAGCGTAGCACCAGCAGATGCAGACGACGACACTAAATCACCAGCAATTGGTATAGTAATAGCAACTGGAAAGGTTTTAACTCACGGAGTAGTTTATGACGATGATTTGATTAAATGTACTACGTCTGGAGCTGTGGTTTACGCAAGTACAACGTTAAGAGAAGTAACAGAAACTCCACCATCAGCTAGTGGTAATATAGTCCAAGTAATTGGAATATGTGTTGGCGATCATAAATTATTTGTTAACCCAAGTTTAGATTGGGTGGAGATAGCATAATGTGGAGAGAAATAAACGAAGACCACGACTTAGATAAATTAGTAATATTACAACAATCTTCGCCTTGGTTGTGTCAAGCTGTAATGCCAACTAATAAACTTAAAAGAGTATTGGCTACTAAAGAAGATAGTCATTGTTATTTATATGAAAATCCTAAAAATGAATTTTCAGCTTATTGCATGTATAAATATAATGCAAAATATGATTCAATGTATATTTTTCAATGGCACGTGTTTTATAATTTCGATAAACCACTAGATATAAAGAATCCTAACGATATAGATAGAATTAATGAAATTGTTAATATTTCAGCTGATATAACAAAAATCATTATAGAACGACATGGTAAAAAATCAACAAGAAGGTTTGCACCAGCTATTGATAAAGCTATTGGATGGGATAAGATTAGAGAAATTTATACAGAAAAAGGAATTAAGATAACCGATAAAGAAAACTATAGAGAATACGAGTTGATTTAATGACTGTTGGCGAGATAGTGCCTGATACTGATGAAACGCCTAATGATTGGCAAGCGACAGGTTCTCCTCATTACGACGAGGTGAATGAAGACCACAGCTCGCCCTCTGATGGTAGTAATATATTTGCTGAGGAATTAAATGGTGACGATAACGATAATGAAGATTTTGGATTTACTACTTTAACCGACATAGTAGCTAATTCAATAACCCAAGTTAAGGTATGGACTAGGGGGATTAGGAGTGGTTCTGTTAATCCTACAGTTGCTGTAAGTTGGAATGGTGGCGCTAGTTTTTCTGCTCCAGATGTATTGATATTAGGTAATTTGGTTTATGGTTGGGCTAGCAACACGTGGGCTGGATTGACTTATAGCAAGGCAGATTTAGATCAATTCCAAATAAGATATACTGCCGACGTTCCAGACAAAGAGAATGAAAATACTATCTCATGTGTTTATGTAGAAGTGACATATACATCATCTTTAACAGGTTATACTAATATATTTGTTGGAGTAATACCAGCAAATATAGGCAAGATAAGTGGCGTGGCAACTGCAAATATAGCAAAAGTAAAAGGAGTATAAAAATTTGAAAAGAGTATTTAAAAGGTTATAAAACAATTAGTGTATAAGAGTGATTAAAAATGATCGATGGAAATGATGGATAATGCCAGGCGTGTTGTTAGATCTCCGAACTGGAGACCCTATATTGGAAGATGGAGATTACATACAAGTAGAAAATGACTACGCTTTTTATCAAATAATAAACAACCTGCTTAATTGTGAGGTTGGTTCAGAAGTATGGAATATATATTATGGGTTTAGTTTAATGGACGCAGTAAGGGTTAATAGTTCTGGTGCTCCAGTAGAAATATTGAAAAGTTTATTATCGGACGCTCTCGACCCAAAAAAAGAAAAATTAATTTACGCAATAAACGCCATCGAAGCTTGGAGAGATGGCCAACAAGCACATTTAAAATTTAGCTTACAATCAAAGTTTGGTACTACAATAGAATTAGAAGAAACAATAGAAACATAAACGGTGAAAAAAAATTCCTTATAACGATGAGGGCTTTGTCCCTAGAACGGCAGCAGAAATTATAGCAGATTACGAAGATAAGGCAGTGGCTTTATTAGACGTCGTGAACTTCAGTCCTGGTTCACTATTATGGCAACAAATGAAAATTCACAGTCTTGACGAGTATTATTACGAAACATTATTAGAAACTTGTTCTGAACAAATGTCAATAAGAAACGCAGTGGGAGCATGGCTCGACAGACATGGTATAGAGTGCGGTATTAGAAGGAGAGGAGCAACACACGCACAAGGATACGTTGAAGCACAAGCAACAATTTCTGGTGCTCCGATATTAGTTGCTCAAGGAGCAGAATTTAGTTCTTCTCTTAATAGTTATTTGTCAGACGAGGACGCGTACGTTCCATATAGAATTGAAATGACAAAATTATTGACAGGAGAATCTTACGATTATTTTTCAAGCGATTATCCTTACGCACAAACCGTAACACAATTGCTAACACAAGGATTAGTGGTCATACCAACTAGTGTCTGGAGTTTTGACGAAACGTATCACAACAACATTCATTGGCTCAACTCAAGTTCTGGATACATCATAGAGAACGAAAATTATTTTGTTGAAGTTGCTGGTTTGGTAACTAGAAGAATTGAGGTTACTTCAGTTGCTTCTGGCTTGGCAAGTAACGCAAAGATAGGAGAAGTAACTACTTCAGTTACTTATCCGTTTTTAACTGTTACAAATGCTAATGCAATAGAAGGAGCGGCAAATAGAGAGTCAGACGATAATTATAGAACGAGATTATTAGACGCAAGGCGAAGAACGTTTACGCTCGAAAAAATTAAAGACCTTGCAAACGGAATTGACGGCGTGAGAGCAGTAAAAGTATATCAAGATAAAGGAGTCGACCAAACAAGCGTGCTTAATTGGGACAATCCATCAACTGGAGCAAACGTTAAGGTTGATAGTTATGGATTAGATTGGAGCCAATCTTTCGTGCCTGGAGATTTGGTATTATCGCTTGGAAGAATAACTCTTAAAGGAAGAGCAGTTAATTCTCCACCAGGACTTCGTTGTAACTTGAGGTTGAATACTTCACCAACTGGATATTATTTTGCTTATAAAGTTGTAGATGAAGTTGATTTGGACCCGTCGTTAACTGGATTTCAAGACATTGTTTTTGATATGAAATATAACGGAATGGACTTGACTAAAACTTACAGGTTTGATTTGAAGTGTCATCCACCAGAAGATGGAGTGACAGGAATAGATTTTGGAGCAAACTATTGGTTATTACAAACAAGCGTAGAAGAATACGGAACACATCCAAGAGGTAACTTGTATCAATACGTTAGTGGCGTAGAAGTAGATCAAGGGACAGGTGTTGATTTAATGTTCAAGACTTTATATAATGGAGCAGGATATACGGTAAATTTAGCGGCTCAAGACGGATTTGGATTCGAAAATTTAAAGACAGAATTGGAT
>Ga0114922_10001182_pt1 | contig 24947 bp, 17 predicted proteins | sample AartaG_FD_100975 | JGI IMG/M metagenome (GOLD analysis project Ga0114922, IMG submission 100975) | Deep subsurface microbial communities from Aarhus Bay to uncover new lineages of life (NeLLi) - Aarhus_00045 metaG | ecosystem: Environmental > Aquatic > Marine > Oceanic > Sediment | place... | reverse complement strand
TCGCCCTTGCCCGCCAGCGCCGTCAAAAATCCCGCCGTCGCCGCCTCGCTGCTTTGGCCATCGAGAATATGATTCAACGTCGCCTGCGCTTCTTCGAAACTCAGACTCTCCTTCTTCAACAACTTTTCCGTCACTTCTCGCAACATAGCTATCTCCCATTCTGCCACAGAGAAAAAAAGTCCACAGTCTTCAGTCCACAGTCCTCAGCAAAGAAAACACCAAAAACATTTTCTTACTGTTGACTGTGGACTGTGGACTAAAGACTGATAATATCCGCGTTTATCTGCGTCCATCTGCGGTTTCATTTTTATGTCAAGAGTTCAATCACGTTCGCAATTATCTTCAATCCGATATCATCCTGCAAGGTCAAAATCGATTCCGGATGAAACTGCACCGAAGCCGCCGGCAGCTCCTTATGTTTCAGCCCCATGATATACCCGTCCTCGGTCTTGGCCGTCACTTCCAGGCAATCAGGCACCGTCTCCGGCTTGACGTACAAGCTGTGATACCGACCCCCGCAGAACGGATCGGGAATATTGGCAAAGATCCCCTCCTTGTCATGATGCACCATCGATTCCTTCCCGTGCATCGGCGCGGGCATCACGCCCAGCTTGGCCCCGAAATACTGCGCGATCCCCTGATGGCCCAGACACACGCCGAACACCGGAATATTCCGTTTCACCGCCTGGCCCGCCAGTTCCGGCACCTTGAATTGTTCCGGCGTACCCGGACCCGGCGAGATGAATACCAGGTTTGGCTTATATACATCCAGTTTTTGTTCGTCGAAACCCGTTCGCAGGGTGATGACTTCTACGCCCGTCTGTCGCACGTAGTTGGCCAGCGTATGCACAAAACTATCCTGATTATCCACAAATAGAATACGTTTGGACTTTGTACGTTTTACCTGGGGTCTCGATACCGTCTCATATTCTTTCCGCGTTACCGCCTCCAAAAACGCCGCCGCCTTTACGCGCGTTTCCTTTTCTTCTTCCGCCGGCTCGGAATCAAAGAGCAACGTCGCACCGGCCCGAACCGTCGCCATGCCGTTTTTTAAAAATACCGTCCGGATCGTGATCCCGGTATTCAACTGCTTGTTGAACGTAAACAATCCCACGCACCCGCCGTACCACCCGCGGGCGCTGTTTTCCAGGTTCTCGATCGTCTGCATTGCCGTTGGTTTCGGCGCACCCGTCAAAGTGCACGCCCACATGTGCGACAGAAACGCATCGAACATATCGCAATCCTCCCGCAGCCGACCTTTCACGTGATCGACGGTGTGGAACAAACGCGAATAACTCTCCACCATTCGCCGACCGACCAACTGCACCGTACCCGGCACGCAGATCCGCGATTTATCGTTTCGATCCACATCGGTGCACATCGTCAGTTCCGATTCATCTTTTTTCGAACTGAGCAAAATACGAATCTGCTCGGCGTCCTCCATCGGCCCACTACCCCGGCGCACCGTACCACTGATCGGACAGGTCTCCACCTCGTCCCCATCGACCCGCACAAACATCTCCGGCGACGCGCCGACCAACTGCTCCTCGCCCAGGTTGATCAGAAAATCATACGGACTGGGATTGTTCTTCCGCAGCCGGGCGAAAATCTCCGAAGGCAGATATCCGCATTTGACGCTGAATTCCTGGGAAAGCACGACCTCGAAAAAATCGCCCCGCTTACATCCCTGGCGAATCTGCTCGACCTTATCAGCATATTCGCCCGGCTGATGATCGCATTGCACCTGGGTTGATGTAATGGACCGAGAGGGTTTGCGTCGATAGCCTGACACGCTCAGACCGTCCGTACTTGTTCCGTCCGAACCGACGAGTTCATAGGATAACGTAAACGCCTGCTGCTTCTGATGATCAATCGCCCCAACCCGATCCGGTAAAAACAAGTGACAATCCGGCCCCGTCTCGCTGCGATCGTGCCGGAACCGGATCGGCTCAAATTGAAATACCAGGTCGTACCCGAACGCGCCGAACATACTGAAATATTCGTCCTCACACGCCAGCAAATCACACAACCCGCGCAAAATTGAAAATACGCTTGGCTGTTTACTTCGCTCTTCCTCCGTAAAGTCATCTTCCATCGGCCGCACCTGCCCCCGAATCGTATCCGCTGATATTTCGTAATCGGCCACGTGCTCATTGTCCGTGACCGCCGGCGCTACCATCCCCAGCACAACCTGGCCACGCTCGTTCAACGCATGTAGTTGAAAGTCGCGACCGTGACTGATCATCTCGAGCGGCGGATCGATAAATCCGATATCCCAACGCGAATATCGACCCGGATACTCATAATCGCTCGCCAGGATACACCCCTGCGCCTCATCGATATGCGCATACTCTTTCGCCAACGCCTGATCGATCGGAACCTCCACTTTATCCCGAATTACCTTGATCCCGCCTCGCGTCATAAATTCGTCCCGCATCGCTTTGTCTCCTATACTATCTATTTGTCATACTGAATCCCGATTTATCGGGATGAAGAATCTCCGGTTCGACGTTAATCGCAAGATTCTTCGCTTCGCTCAGAATGACATACGTCGGATGGCATGCCTACGCGCAGCGTAGGCATGATTTTTATAAACGAATAATCCTTATAAAAAAACCGCGATCCGACATCTGCGTCGGGCCGCGGCTGATTACTTACCTCTTATCTTGGCGTTCAGTCCTCGCACCCCGCGCAGTAACTGGGCCACCACCAGTTCTGAATTGCGATCACGATTTCCAAACGCATATCTCGTTACCTCATTTCTTCCTCTATTAAAGCAAACCAGACAAGTCCTGTCAAGGGTAAATTTAATGCCGTCGCAAAAAAGTGCGTCAGGGTGGCAGTCACCGAGCAGAGCGAGGTGGATGGCGGAAAACCATGTTTCTTCATAAAAGCAATCATCCATCCCCAGGCTCCCGTTGGTCGCTTGGCGGCGCCACTCATTGTTATCGTTTCGTCATTTGATTATTTGTCATTGATTCGACATTCGGATTTCGTCATTCAAAATTTTATCTTAGCTTATCCGGACGTCGCGGACGAGCAGTTCGACGGAGGTATTGCCGTTGAAGCGGTTCAGGGTCGGCTCGAAGGCGAGGGCGAGGGTATCGGCATCGAGGAGCTTTTTGTCCCATTTGGCCTTGCCGAAGGCGACGGCGCGGAGGATGCCGCCGGGTCTCATGTGCGACTGGGGATCGTCGGCGTCGGCAACCATGAACTGGAGGTGGTCATTTTTAGGTCCCATCCGCCGTGGTGGGCCTACCAGTTTTAGATTGGAGGCCGTCAGCATTACCTCGGGATTGCCGGCGCCGAAGGGACCGAGACGCTCGATCATCTCGAGGACCTTAACGTTCAGGTCGGAGAGCTTGACCTCGGCATCGACGCGCAGTATGCCCTGCAGGTCGTGAGAGGAGAGGTGATCGCAGGCGAACCGGTTGAAATCGTTACGGAGGGATTCGATGTTTTCCGGTTCCAGGTTCAGACCTGCGGCCATGGCGTGCCCACCGAAATTGGTCAGGTGCTGTGAACAGGATTGCAGGGCCCGACAGATATCAAAGCCGTTGATACTGCGGCAGGAGCCCATGGCTTTATCTTCCGTGAGAGATATCACGACGGCGGGTTTATGGAATTTGTCCACGAGGCGACTGGCGACGATGCCGATGACGCCGCCGTGCCAACCTTCGCCGGCGACGACGATGCCCCGCCAGTCGTCTTTGTGCATCCCCAATGTCTTGACCTGTTCAGCGGCTTCTTCGGTGATTTGCTTTTCTACCTTGCGTCGCTGTTGATTCTGGTTTTCGAGGTAGGCGGCGATTTCGCGGGCGCGGACGGGATTGCTGCGGGTAAAGAGTTCGACGGCGAGTCGGGCATGGCCCATGCGGCCGGCGGCGTTTAAGCGCGGGGCCAATCGGAAACCGATGTGAGCGCTGTTCAGCGCTGCGCCGGTTAAACCGGACGCTTCGATCAACGCGCGAATACCGCAGTTGTCACTGGCGGCTAACCCGGTCAGGCCATAATGGGCCAGGATTCGATTTTCTCCCTGGAGAGGGACGACGTCGGCGATGGTGGCGAGGGCGGCCAGACCGGTGGCGGAGAGAAGGAACTCGCGAAATTTCGGTTTGACTTTTTGCGATTCTGAAAAGTCCTGAGCCAAGGCCCAGGCGAGTTTGAATGCAACACCGGCGCCGCAAAGGTCCTTGTAAGGATAATCCTGTCCCGGCAGATCGGGATGCAGGATGGTAAGGGCCGGCGGCAACTCGTCTTCGATTTGGTGGTGGTCGGTAATGATTAGATCGATGCCTAATTCCGCGGCGAGTTGGGCCGCTTCAAATCCGCTGATACCGCAATCGACGGTAATGATTAGGTTGGTTTGTTTTTGGGCCAACTGTCGGATGGCGTCGGCGTTCAGGCCATAGCCTTCCTCGATGCGGTGGGGAACGTAATAATCCACCTCCACACCGGCACGCTGGAGGCACTGCCAGAGGATCGCAACGCCAGCAATGCCATCGACGTCGTAATCGCCGTAGAGAACGATTTTTTCCTGCGCGCGAATGGCCCGTCGAATCCGCTGGACGGCCTGGGGAATTCCGTGCAACTGCTCCGGTTCGATCAGATCCTGGAGCGAGGGCTGGAGGAATTTCTGAGCAGCATCGAAATTCGCGATGCCGCGATTATAGAGCAGTTGGGCGATGAGACCGGAGATCCGGAGTTTTTTCGCGAGTTCATTGCGCTGGGGCCAGACGGATTGAATCTGCCAGAGATTTTCGGTGGGCTGTTCTTTGGCCGTTTTGGTTGGCATGTAGGACTCCGTTCCAAAAAGCTATAGCCACAGAGGTCACAGAGGTCACAGAGAATTTTTAATATATAGTATAATGTTCATTGTTTGTATTGCCATTAAAAGCATAAAAGTCACAAAGCGTTTTGCCAAGGGTATTTAAGTCGAGAAGAGTAAAATAATCAAGCGTTATTCTAATCCGCCATGCTCAAGCTCGCGTCGCTCGCATGAGCATGCCACCCGTCGGTGGATTCTGAGGTATCGGGTAAGGGGGCGATCTGGACGGCACTGGCACCAGTATCGGATCGGCCGGGGGCGTTCTGGGTACGGGCCCACGCGGGGATCGGAACCCTGAGATTTTCACTACGATATACTGATATAGACGCTGATACACCATCCGAGGGTGAGAGTGCACACGATAATGAGCGTGAGAGCTATAAGGGCGGGAAGATAGATTTTTTTGGAAAATGAGGTTGGACTTTCGCCCCGATCCTTCCAGATGGGATGCATATTCCAGTGCGCGCATTGGGGACATTTGATAAATCGCGTACGTTTCTCTACAGTGATGTCGCTGTCACATTGCCAGCAATTAAATTTTGCATATCCTTTGCCGAGGCAGAATTGAACGGTGTAGGTAAAACAGTTTTCGACATGTTCGATTATTTTGAGAAGAGATTTTCGTTTAGGGAACAGAATGCTTTTAGAGATGTTCATTATTATTGCCCCTTTCGTCTTGTCCATCTGGCAAATACATTTCCCCATCAAGTATAAAATACGATTCCGGGATTACCAATCCAGCTTTCCTATTTTGGGGAAAATACCCAATTTTACATATCCTATATTTGTTACTTTTGCTGCAAATAGTATAATTCTTATAATCCTCTTGAATTTTCATTTCCCAAAAATGTACTGGTTCAGCGTGAATTGGACAAATCCGTTTCACGGGCAAGAGACTTTTCCTGCCCTTAGCAAGAAGGTTTTTTTAGGCATAAGGGAATTCTGGATTACCCTTTTGGGCAAAAGGGTTGGGCGGATAGTACGAAATGGTCCGCCCCAATGGTAATCCGTCACGCCCAACGTATCCAATGAATCCGCGAAAGTAATCCGGAACTCCCCCATGCCTTGAAAAACCTTGATTTGCCTTTGGCAAATCATTCTTCCTTCGGCTTTGCTCAGGACATGCGTAACGGTAACAGCCAAGTGTCCAATACCGACTGAACCAGTACAAGGGCTTTCTTGGATGCTATCAAAGCCTCAAGGCTTAACACGTTTATTTGCATATCTATATCCTGGGTGACATTGTACCTCCATGGGTTAAATCAATCAACAGCCAAATTGTATCCAGCCGGATATTCTTTTCCTTGGACTTTCTTCAAGCTGATTTTCACAGGCTTATCCGCTGAATAATAGAACCGGCCATCTACCCGGCGTAATTCGGCTGAAACTGTTCCATCAACCGCTTCTATCTGGTAATCGCCGTTTTTAAGTAACGCTCCTTTGCCTAAATACAAATAGTCGAACGTATCGTTGTTTTCAGAAGCGATAGCAAAAGTACCCTGAAAAGCAATGGTTTTCCCAGGCGTATAGATTTCATCGTCAATGGCATTAAGGATAATCTGTTTGCTATTTGATTTTGACTCAACCATAATGCATACAAAGTTTTCTGAGTCGGCCATTTTTGAAATCTTTTTAATCGATTTCTTGCCTTCATTATACGGCTCAAACACTGCCACGAACGGATGTGTTTTTGCATTATTCTTATTCTGGCGTAAGATCATGGTAGGAGACGTTTGTGGGCTTCTATTGACCATTCCCGGAGTAAGATCGGAACGTAGAGTCGTTGGCGGAGCATCCACCAAATAAATTTCCCGGCCAGCTTGTCCCATCATCCATAGATCCACATTTAAATTTGGCGTCACGGTCTTTATTTTCCATGTGGCCCAAAAATCATTGTTATAATCTGCTTTGCGGGGATTTTTGTAGAACGAATAGGCTGAATGATGCCGAACACCCATATCATCAACCTTTTGTAATGTCAGGGATCGCCCCGTTGCATCTTTAAACGTAGCAGTATTGCCCAGATTGTGATATATATAATCATTGTCTGCTTGGTCAGAACGGAAGATGTCAACATAATAGCCCGTTGTTGGCGATGTGCGAACCATGGCCACCAATCGACGTTTCTCTTGCGCTGAAACATCTGCAAAAGAACAGTTGTTTGACGTTTCCGAGGTATTATAGAATCCCGCTGGGTCAACAGCCGGATCCATCGCATTAATGGTGATACTTCCCTGGGTATAGCCCGGCACAATGGTATTCGATCCAGTTGGCGCACTATGATATTTCATGTCGTCAGACCAGTAGGATTCATAAGCAGCCGCATCAGGAGCCAAAGCCCACCCCTTACCATAAAACTGCATGGCTAAACCGTTTTCTGACAAGTGGCTTCTTCGTCGTCCTCCGTACAAAGTGAACATCAAGCCATTCTCTTCGCTATTGCCATTTTTCATAATAATATGTCTATGGAATTCGGAATAGGCTGACCGATGATACGGTAATTCTTTGCCGGACTCAGGCAGTGGTTGGCATATACATATCCCTTTCCAGTCAACCTTATTGCGATTATATTGACCTGACTCAATTCCTTTACGAATAACGACAGCCATTTTTTTTGCATTTTCAAGGTCCCCTTCCCATGTATAGTATGTAAGCATTTTCTCAAAAACAGTAAAACTAGTGGGACCTCCGCGCATATCACCAAACACAACAAGATTTCCCCGGGCATCTAGCCAGCCCAGATTCGCCATAGCTGCTTTTTGTAATAGTGGATTATCCGCTAGTGTATTAATACCCGATTTATAAAGGGGAATGCTCATGTCCAGTATAAGTGAAATCATATCGGACGCATATCCTGGAGATTCAGGCCATAAACCGGTTTGGGAACTAAATCCTTTTATAAAATCGGGCAATGCCGTGTGATATCGGGTCGTATGTTTTGTATAAAACGGAATATAATATTCACGCCCTTTGTTGTCGTCGTAATATTCATCCGACTCCAACACAAGCATACTTGGAAGTATCTTATGAAATCCATTCACATTCCAATTACCTCTCTTACCTCCCCGCACAAGACCTATGTCAACGAAACGCTTGAATACAACACCTGCCACTTCCGTGACATCTTTTTTAAGAACCGACAGGTGTTTATGTGGATTTGTATTCAAATAATCGTATAAAAAATCGTAAATCACGGCAGCATGTTCCTGGCGATCGTCGTGGATTTGTTCATAATCGTAGTATCCCATGATACCGCCCGGCGCATACCCGCCAGGTCCGCCTGTTGATCTGTCAGGGTCAAGCGGCGGATTCATGTAATAGATACCCAACATCCATGCCCAGAGTATGTCTGCAGAGAATTTTGCATATTTTTCATCCTTGGTCAACCAATACGCAAACGATGCGGTTTCGGCCAATTGCAAAATCTCAGCGTTATTGAAACGCACCATGTGTCCGGTTTTTTTATAGGGAACCAAAACAGGTGTTTTGTCATCACTAGACCTGTCAATGGCTAACATATCCCCCGATTCGTTATAAGGAATCCGGTCCTCAAGGGGGACGTTTATGTAGTTATTCCACGTACGCATACCGGGAAGTCGAACGGTTGGCACTGGCGCGTTTCCTTCACCGTAATCCCAGTTTTGCTTCTTGATATAGCACTGTGTATAGCGTTCCCCCTCTTTCCAGTACATGGCCAGGCGGGATACGATCCATTCGGGATCAGATCGATGCCTGTCAACGTGTGGTTCAATGGTTTGTTTTAAATGCTCCCATGCCTTCTGTGCCCATTCTTCGTTCTCGATTTTTGATAAAATCCCCTGTCTATCCCGCTTGTTCGAAAACAGACAAGGATGATTCTGAGATGCAATACTGCGGTCAATCTTATCAACTTTATTTCCAGAACCATTGTCTGTAATCGTTCCATAGGATTCGCCGGTCGTGCCTGAACTCCTTGATCCCAGAGCCAGTGGATATGGGGTCAGGTTGTGAATCTCAATGTTACTGGCCTGGTTAATACTCACAGGGAAGGATGGGGAGGGATTGGATTCAGAACTCCGAAGAGTGATCTTGTGATCTTTGCCAATAATGTTAGCCAGTAGATTAGTGCCATTGTAGGCGCCGTCATTGGGTAATACCGTGATATCCGCCGCGATGTTATTGTCCGTTCTATAATCCACCCCAAATACAGGGCCGTATAAGGCATCTCCGCTACAGTTTACAATGTCCCCGGAACCGACAGCATACCCTCTTTCACAGCCAATCGTCGTGCACCCCTCAACATATTTTTTGCCCGTGGCATGCGTAATGGTGACACCGCCTCTCATATACTTGACGGTGTTGTTAAGCACCGTCAGGTTATGTGTACCTCTGCGATACTCTTTGCCGTCAATAATCGTTTCGCCGGCGTTATAAGCTCGAATCCCTTCTTCCTGAAGACTCATCATATAACCCGGCTGAAGCTTACGACCCCGAAGTCCCTTAAAGCCTACCTTATCCGCCGGCGAACCCGTTCCTTCCTCCGCCAGCATATCATCGGTTGTACGCACTTCCCCTTCAACATAACTGCCCTCAACAATAGCATTATTGGCTGCTTGCATATAGATACCATGGCCATACGCTTTATGAATCATGGTGCAATTCTTAACGTGATTAGACTCTCCGCGAACCAGTAAACCGCAATGTTTGTAATGTCTAATAACGAATTGTGCCCCTTTGCCAAATGTATCGCCATAACCATAAGGCCATGACCCCTTCACGGTCATATGAAAACCCTCTACCCTATTGTGGGAGCCATCCATCACGACATTCGTCGCCCTCCAGGTAGGGCGGTCCGTTTTAGAACCCACATCCACCATGGTTAAGTTTTTTAGAACATTATGGTTGCCCAGGATTTGTATTTGATAAACGTCTGCTCTCCCGGAAGCTTGTAACAGGTCTGTTGAAAACTTGATGGTTACACCCGTAAAATCATAAGTGCTATTGTTTCCTGAAAACGTAAAGAGTGGATTGCTATATGTGCCGTTTTTGACATCTGCGGCACTAATCGAATAGGTTCCTGGAGACAATTTAACATTAACATTGTCATCGTCTAAATAGTCCAATAGAGCACTTGGTGAGCTAACCGTAGTTTGTGAGAACACCACAGAACTCGCTGTTAATAATGTTAGCACCGTTAGCGTAAGGCTGGAAAATGTCTTACAACAATTTTGTTTTGATTTGCTTCCACGTGTTTTCACATTCATTTTCCTTTTTATCGAGTGAACGTTTCTAATTGTTATCATGATCACAACACGGGTGTATAGCGTACGGTTATCGTTCCTTCGCTGATGGGTTCGGTAAAATCAACCCCAATTCGATGCGCCGGGGCACCTTCTCGTAAATGTTCAACCGGGACACGCTCACCGATGATTTTCAGTGCCCCATCCTTGCTTGAGACTTCCGCTTTAATCTTTTGATTCCTGCTGGTTATGATAACGGTTTTGTCATCAACGATCTCATACTTGGCCCTACCCAAGGTCATGATGGCTGTACCGAAGGTGACAGGCTTGGCGGTGGAAAACTGATCCTCAATGGTGATGGCGCCGGTTCCTGAGCGATCGTTTTCCATGGTTCTGATTAGCGTTTTCAGAGTGGGGATTTCATAGGCAGCCTTAATATCCATCACAACTCTGTCTTTGGTCTTGGTGAATTGGGTCTCTGTGATGGTGCCGGCATACTTTCTGCCGTTGGATTGCAGCGTGTTGTCGATACGGGGAACGGGATGACCCCAGGAACTGCGGGCCGGGTTGTCATCCGAGAATGCACCGGCCGTGTAAGACGGGGCCCCGATGTCACCGGTCACAAAATCCCTGTCCAGGACGATGGTATAGGTGCCCACGTCGCTGTGGTTGTGGTTCTCGCTATTGTGTCCGGCCTTGATGGCAATCGAGAAGGGAACCTTTTGTTTGCCACGTGAGATGACCATGCCGGCATCGTCGAAATAGGTCGTGTAGGGCAGTTCCCAATCTTCGGCGTCACCGGCTTTGTCCGGTGTGAAGGCCTCGGGATCCGACCATGCGATCAGTTGATACGTCGCTTCGTCCGAGACAAAGAGGCTGCCCCCTCTTAGGCTGGTTGGTTTTCTGGCGCCGTAGTGCTTGGCAGACATAAAAGAGGCAAAGCCTCCACGGTTTGAAACGCGTGAACTGCCATCAGCAAAGGGGGCACAGGTGCCGTTTTGAATTTCATAGCGCTGCGGGAAGGTGCCGACGTTTTGTAGTTGGGTAGGATTGTGGGCCTTGAATAGGTTGATACGACCATCGGTATAGTCATAAACCATTTGGGCCAGGTAGAGATAGTGGCCAAAGCCATAGTTCCAGTAGCCCGCACCTTCGGAACAGTAGCCGTCGTCAGCAAAGCCACTAAGGTATGCCTTCATGCTGTTGAGGGCACAACCCACGGCGGCGGTGCGTTCATCGGCACTGTCGCAAGCTGCAATGGAGACAAACAGAGCACCACTGCTGCAGACAGAGTTCCAATTGCTGGTGCCCCTGAACCAACTTAGGTGGGGTCTCTGCTTGCCGCTGCAGCCCTCTAAATAGCAGTCGATGATGCGGTGACGCAGTTTCTCCGACATTTCTTCACGCATGGATGCGGGCAGTTTGTCACCCAGCAGGACTTCGGCCAGGGCAAGATCCGTACCGAAGCGACGAGAGCCCAGGTCAATGGCCATGCGCCGGCCTTCCAGCACACTGTTGCTACGGTCATCATGGTTGGGATGCAGCCATGATTTCATGTCCATGATGGCATCGAGGTAAACCTCAATCTGTTTGAGGTAGCGTCCCTGGTTCTCCATACACTCTGCCAGCATAAAGTTTTCCAGTCGCTCGATGGTGCGATAGTAGCGGGGCTTGTAAATGCCGCGATTGCCTTCTTTATTAGCTCTTCGGTAAATCTCGTCGGTGATCGGTACTTCAGGTGCTTTTTCGAGTTCAGACAGGGACTTCTTTAAGTACTCCTTGCCCAATGGGGTGGATGCAATATTATCCCAAAAGTTTCGGTCGGTGATCGGAGGGGCCGGCTGGTAGGAATCCTTGGGCATGACGGACTTGAGCATTTCCAGTTGCTGGGCCGTTGGATACATCACCCGACCTTCAAGCGCATGTTGATAGTATGTCTTAAAATCTAAGGAGGCAGTTGACTGAGCATGACAGCTTAAGGATATACCAACACATAGCAATACCACAGTTTTACTTAATAGATGTTTCATGATACTCAAGCTCCTTTTCTATTATTTACATTTCCTCAGCTAAAGTAATGTCCTTATTGACTGCTCCTGAGCGATTATCCCGGCCATCGTTTCCATACTCTCACCTGCTTGTAAAAGCCAGGATATAAGTCTCACCCCTCTTTGTAGCGAAACGAATCCTGTCGGCTCCTTCCCGAGTGCAGGGCGCCGTTTGACCAGAGACATCTGTCAACCCAACACGTCCGATACCGGGGTACTTGATTCGACAGGATTCTCCCATATTCGAGGTAATCTCGAACGAGGTGGCCTTGCCGTCTTTCCAAACAGCCGAGATCTCAAAATTGCCTCGGGCCACCAGGCCCTTGTATTGGCCATTATTCCAGGCCTTGGGCAAGGCAGGCAGGAGTTCAATACATCCCTCGTGACTTTGCACCAGCATTTCCGCCACCCCCGCCATGCAGCCGAAGTTTCCATCGATCTGGAAGGGAGGATGTGTGGTCCAGAGATTGGGCAAGGTTCGCTCTCGGATGAATTTTACATAGACTTCGTGTGCCTTTTCACCCTCCTTGGTTCGCGCTCGACAGTTCATGCGGTGGGCCATGGCCCAGCCGGTAGTTCTATTGCCGCGCAAGTCCAGGGTGACAATGGACCCGTCCAACCACTCCTTCGTGTTTGAGTTGATGAGGGTGCCGGGGTAGAGTGCGCAGAGGTGGGAGATGTGCCGATGTGTCTTCTGACCGATCTCGCCATAGAACTGTTCTTCGCGGAACTCTTTGACCTGTCCGGATTTGCCGATCAAGATGGGATCGAGTTTGGTGATCTGCTCCTGGGCCAGTTCCACCACCTCATCATTGATATTGAGAATCTTGGCGGCCTTGATCAAATCGTTGTGGTTCTCCCAGACCAGGCACTGATCAAAGGTGGTTCCAGTGGTAATGTAATTGCGGCCATTGTGCTTCTGTTCGGGAGAGGCCGAGGGCTTGACCAGGAGCAAACCATCATCCGACGGAACCAATGTCTTGGCCAGAAATAGACTCATCTCCTGAATGGCCGGATAGGCCTTCTCAAGCAAAAAGGCTTTATCCCGAGTGAAGTCATAGTAGTCCCAAAAGAGCTTGGTGGTCAGGGCGCCTGTACCTGGGCCGGAGTGCCCACCGGGTCCCTGGATTCGATAAGGCGTCGCACCGGTTCCAATGGTCCAGCCGTTATCTGTTGGCTCCTCCGCCAGCGCATCAGGACGATGCCGCTGCAGGTATTTCGTTGCCAGGATTCTGGCCTCACGTCGATAGGCCTCATGGAATTCAACATAGGGGATGAAGGTTTCGGCCAGGTTAGTATTAAAGGCGCCCCAGTAGTTCATTTGTACATTGATGTTGTGCCAAAAACCTCCGGTAAAGGGAGTGACTTCATACTGACTCCACACGCCTTGCAGGCCACAGGGCAAGGCTCCTTCTCTGGAGGTCGCAATGAGCAGGTAGCGGCCATAATGAAACATCAATTCTTCCAGGTAGTGGTTGGAGGGCTCCTGCTGGTACTGTTCCAACAGAATGCGGGTGGGCTCCTGGGGAACGTCGCGGTTGAAGTTAAGCGTTACTCGGTTAAAGAGATTTTGATAATCCTGCAAATGGCGTTCTCTGAGTTTCTCATATCCCTTCGCAACAGCATTGCTGATCAGCTTCGACACGGCCGCATGAGGCTTTTGATTGATGTCCAGTTTTTCAGAGTTGGTCTCCTCTGCAAAAACCTCTTCACTCAGCTTGTAATTGGTGTCGGCACAGATCAGCAAGACGACGCTATTGGCACGGGCTACGCGAATCGTCCCCTTGCCGCCCTCGTTCGTCGCCGTCAGGCTGCCACCGTTGTTGATGACTTTAATCTGAACCTCATAGTTCACGCTGAAGTGCTTAACGTTTCCGGCCAGAGTTATCAAATCAGCCTTTGCAATCACTGTCCCAGTTTTCGCATTGCTCTCTTTTTTGGGAGCGAGATAAGGAATCTCCGGACGCAGCACAAACGAGAGCTTTCCCTTGGGGTTGGCGCTGAGTCGAATCGCCAAGACATTGTCCGGGTAGCTCATGAAGTGTTCACGCGTGTAGTCCACGTCGCCATGGCGATACTTCACGGTAGCCGTGGCCTCGTTTAGATTGATGGTCCGACTGTAGTTCAGCGGATGGGTATGGTCGAAATCGAGATAGATTTCCGCACAACTGGCCATGCCGCCGATACCGTAGAGACCTTCATTGCAAAGGGTTTTCTCCGTGAGCTGAATTCGCTCGGTATCGGTTCGTCCAAAGAGGTTGATCCCCATGTATCCATTACCCAGGGGATAGGATCTCAACTCCCAATCCTCGTCATAGGGATAACCGCGTGCCTTACTAATACCATAATCCCCGCCCCGGTTGGGAGCGGGCTGGTTATCCCAAACGGTATACACTCGGTTGCTTGATGCGGCTTGCGCGGATACGCTGATGCATAAGCATAAGAGCAAGTACAAAACACAGTTAATCGGTTTTGTTTTCATCGTAACATCCCTTCTCATGATTACATTCCCTCTGCTAAAATGATATCGTTGTCTGTCGCAGCCGACCGTTTGTCCCACGAAAACAACCTACTATGCAGAGCGGTTACCGCAACGATGAACAGCGTTTTGATCAATCTTGACATCATGATTCATCCTTTTGCATGAGTTAAGTGTAGGGGCATAAATACGCCCCAAAGAAAAAAGGCAATTCCGGGGCTAACGTATTTCTATGGAACTCTTTTTGATTCCGGACTATTAATAAACAGGTCCCAATCTCTGGTAATATCGCTGTGAAACAGAACGATCCGGTCGATATTGAACCGCTGAGAACGACCGGAAATCGTGAGGGTATAGGTTTCACCGGCCTTAAAGACATATTTCGCAGGCGTATGATCCGCCTCTTCAGAATCCAGGTTGGTTGCCCATCCCCAATCGTCGGCATCACCACCATAAAGCTTGGTGTCCGTCAACAGAGCCGATAAAGCCGCTTTCGGATTACCGGAACTGTAATCGCCGGCCATCTTCACATAACAGTCATTACAGAGATCTTTGCGTGCACCCTCAAGACGCTTGCGCGCACGGAGATACAACTGATAGGTTCCCGCCTTTGCAATACGGAATGTGTAGGTTAAAGGTGAATTCGGAGGGCCGCTGCTTATGGCGTTCCCTGTGAACTCCAGGTGCTCGTCATTCGTCGACCCTGAGAGATAACGTGAATCCCCCGGAAGCACTCGTTCCCACAGAGCGAGATCCGTTGTCTCTGTGTGTTCGGCATCCATGAGGAGTAATCCACCGCTTTCGACATAGGTGCCGAGACTGACATTTGACGAATGCAACGACGGACTCGTGGTGCAACCCGTCACAACAACCATACAAACGAAACTAAGAGCGAGTAATTTCATAACCTTTTCCTTTCAAAATTTAGTTCTATCTGACATTTGGCTCCCATTTTACTTTTTGCACGGATTTATTTGGGAAATCCGAGTAAAAAAAGTACGAATATTTATATCCCCTTCACTTCAATTTGTCAACCGTTCACAATTTATGATAAATTTTGCAGCAAATATTTAGGCGGCAATGTCTTGTAACTCGTTAGTCCCCCTTAACCCTTAATTGGCCAATGCGTGATACCTTGTTGTTTGTGCCAAGATCTTCGACATATCCCTTGGGGTAAATAGGTAAATTTTGATACATAAGACTTTGCCCAACCGGGAATTTTATATACCATTTTTGGGGTCTGATTTTATCCAAAACTTGCTTCGTATAAGGCATTTCCATTCCCATGCGGTCGTGATAATGGTGGTAGCCTTTTTCCCACATGGGATAAAAACCTCCCCTGCCTTTAGAGGAAATTTTAGCGCCGTTCGTTTTCCGCCCACGATAATCGTAATATTGTTCAAACGGCACCTCATGTCCCATATTATATTTTGCGGTATATTCCAAACCAAGGAGGAGACGGTTGTCGTGGGCACTATACATATCGACACCCTGTTTCCACGCAATATCGCAGGCGGCTGTTAAGAAGCACAGGCCCATATAGGTATGGTGCTGGTCCCTTCCGCTTTCCTGACACTGTCCCGTTTTACCACTGATGTACCATTTGATGCTGCCTTTACTCTCGCCATTCATGGTATAATCTACAGTGAAATCAAACAATTCCTGATCTTCAAGAAAAATAGCTATACATAACATGGTCTGCATCATGGAGGCATCCCAATTACCATTGGCCCGGGGGAACCATTCTGAGTGGGAGGGCCAAACCTTCTTCATAATCCCACCATAGTAAACCTCCCGTATCATTTTTTCGAATTGCTGTTGATCCTTTTCTTCCCATAAGGTAGAGGTATGCCTGATGATCTCAGCGGCATTCAGCATCATGGTACCGGTCATGCCTATCAGCAGTTTAGCATCGTTGTGTGTAAATTCTTTTACGGTGTAGGCATAATCGTTAAAGATTTCGATGGCTTTGTGGACGTGTTTGGGGTCTTCCGTAATAATCCATTGAATCGCTTGGGAGTAGGCTGCGCCGGAGGCATGCTCGATTTCTTTTGCGCCAAGACTGGGTTTTTCGTAGGGGCCACGAACAATGGTCTCACGAGCTTCTGGCTTAAAATCCATTTTAGAGATACCCGTTTTTAACAAATCCTCCCAGGCGCCGAGCCAAGGCTGTTCTTTAGCACGGACCTTTTCTTTGACAAAATCAAGTTCAGCCTGGTTATGCAGCATTCCGGGATGAATAAAGCTTGCCTTACGCGGTTTACCCTTAACCTGTTCGATCTGGGTCACCGTGTTGTTGGTTCCATTGTCGGTGACTTCACCGAAACTGACGACGGCATTTCCGCTCGATGACGATTCAAGAATAATCGGGTATTCGGTTTCGTTACGGATAGTCGAACCCCTGCCGGTCACGACGATCGGACGAAGGTTCGTATCAATCGGGCCGTCTGTGCGGTGGAAGACGATTTTATGATTATTGCCCTGCACGTCTGCGAGATTGTGCGAGCCAACCGCATGGGGTGACGGCAGGATCGTCAATTCGATATCCTGGTTTGATCTCGATAATCGAAAATCACTTAACGGAGCGTAGGCGAAATTGCCTTTTGAACCTCTAATCTTGCCTCTATCAGGTAAATTAAAATTCGTTGAACCACAATTAATAGCCGTAGAGTTAGTAACAGTGGCGCTACTGGCCAGATAAACCCTTATACCGCCTCTCATTTTTTTGACGGTACAATTGTCCACGGTAACGCTCCCGCCGCGAGTGTACACCCGGATGCCATCCTCTGAAAGAGGCAACATAACGTCCTTGGGAATGGGCCTGTTTCTGCTACGAGGCAATTTGTAATTAGATCTATTCGGTAGGTCGTAAGAATTTGTTTCCTCATATAATTCCGCGCTCAGGCGCATCCTGCCCTCTACTAGGCAATTTGTAACAATCGTTTCATCAGCGGGAGGCTGGATGTAGATTCCATGACCAAAAGCCCTTGCCTGAATTTCACAGCCGTCTATCGTATTGTTTTTCCCTTTGACCACTATGCCGCAGCGTTTATCTAAACCGTACACGTTGTCTGAACCAATACCATAGATACTTCCATACCCGTAGGGAAAGGAACCCCTTGTGGTCAACTTTGTGCCAACTACCCTATTGTTATTTCCAGTCACCCCCAAAACAGCGCTGCCCCGCAGGCCCCTGGCCAACGTCTCGCGATCCTGGTTATAAGCGCTGAAATCCGTTACCTCGTTCAGACCGCTCGGGTAAGTATCTTCGAAGGCGCCGCCTTTGAACGTATTGTTGTTACCCGAAATAGTGATGTAGCCTCTTCGCGTGGCGCCGACGGGGACATTTACATAGACCCCCGACAAATCAATCGTGTTATTGGACCCTGAACAAGGAATGTTTCTGGAGCCGTCGGGAAGGTCCGTGAGCGTATAGCGACCCGGTTTCATAACAATCGTTTGATTGCTTTTTTGCACCGCCTCGCGTAATTCCGACAACGTGGACACATTCACCGTGGCTTGAGCATATAGCGTCTGGCAAAAAACCACGGTTAGGAGAAACATAGTTCTCAATCCAACAAATAAGTTATCCCTCACGATGGCGATGATAGAATAAGTCGATAATTTCATTGGTTCTCCTCAGATCACGTGAACGCTATAGGTTCTTTTCATTTGCATTATCGTTCTTGTCTCTCAAGTCTCATTTACAAGGCTTCCACTTCGGTAAAATAAGCTCCGCCGGCCTCGCCTTTTTCATTGTAAAGGTAGGTGACCAGTTCGGTCTCGCCGGACGGCAGTTCCATTTCCATGACCACGCCTTTGCATCCCGGCTCAACCTCACACTCCTTGGTCAATCCGGCGATTTCAATCTTTGCGCGCACGGTCTTTCCCAGCGGTTTTTCCGCAAGCTTGGGATACTGACGCAGCGTAAAGCGATAACGTCCGGCCTTTTTCACATTGACCATCCAGGGGGCGGATACGCGTGGTAACTTTCCGATTAAACGGAAGTTCCAAGGTGGATTCCCTTGCGGCATGTACCAATCCTGCGAACAGAGTTCGACCGGGTTCTCTGTCGGGTTACCAAGATCAAGGCGAACGGGTCTCATGCCGGTCACGACCGATTTCCAATACGGTTCATAATGTGACCACAGTTCCTTCACCACGTCCGGATGCTCGCCAGCAACATTTTTACGTTGGGCTGGATCAGCATCCATATCGTAGAGTTCCCGCCCATGCAAGAGGCGCCAGCGCTCCGTCAGGATGTACGAGAATTCGGTTTTCAGGCGATCCTCCGGAAAGGCCGCTCCTCCATGAAACTGCAGCACCGCATGGTCTCGATCCCACGAAGCTTCGTTCCCTTTGAGCAGCGGCACGAGTGAACGGCCATCCATCACTCGATCCGTCGGTATCGAAATATCGCACAGTTCGGCGAGCGTCGGAAACAAATCAACATGCACTGCTAAAGTATCAATATCCCGGCCTTGATCCAGACCGCCTGCAGGCCAGCGGATAAAAAAAGGAACGCGATGACCGCCGTCAAAGATCGAAGCCTTTCTCCCGCGCATCCCGGCATTAAATCCGGAAACAGGTTCTGAATCGTTATTTCTAAATCTTGCGCCAACATAGGTGCCGTTATCCGTCATGAAGATCAGGATTGTGTTATCCTCCAGATTCAGTTCCTTCAGTCGCTGACGCAGCAATCCGAAATTATGATCGATATTGGCAATCATGCCGTAGTACTTGGCGAGGATCGACCGATCCACTTTATCTTCATATGGCTTCGACCACTCCCGGCCCACGATAATCGGCGTATGCGGCGCGTTCAGCGGCAGATAGAGGAAGAACGGCTTATCCTTGTTTTCCTCCATGAAGCGTATCCCCTCCCGGAACCAGATGTCAGTGCAGTAGCCTTCAAATGTTTCGAGCTTTCCATTCCGCTCATAGGTGTCGTCAAAATAGTCGTTACCCCAATAGTCCGACACCTGCCCGATTCCGCCGCAGCGATGCCAGACCACGTCCTGGAATCCATAATCCTGCGGACGGTGCGGCGCATTATCTCCCAGATGCCATTTGCCGAACATGCCGGTTACATATCCGTTATCCGCGAATAGATTGCCCAGCGTTCTTTCTTCCGTGTGCAGTATCGAACGGCCCGCACTGGTTCGATACGCCCCGTTCCGTCCCGGATCTCGCCCGGTGAGCAACGCCCCGCGCGTCGGGGTACACAGCGGGCTGACATGGAAATCGGTAAAGCGCACCGACTGTTCGTGCATCGTATCCAGGTTAGGCGTCTTCAGAATCGGATTGCCGTGACAGCTCAGATCGCCATATCCCTGGTCGTCGGTCAAAATGAAAATAACGTTGGGCTTCACCCGTTCCGCACAAAGGGAACCCGTAGCGACCAAAAGGGCGATTACGATCGCAGTTACCTGTTTGTTCATTATCATCTCCTATTTCTTAGGCGCCCTAACAAAACCTCTGGAATGTCACCCTGAGCGGAGCGAAGGGTCTCCATTCGGCCTAAGGAACCAGATGCTTCGCTTTGCTCAGCATGACGAAATATGTCAGTCAAATTAAGTAATGGTATTGTTTTATCCCTGCGGGGCCGTTTTCGATTTTTGCTCCGGGTAATTTAACATGCCCATATCATAGAGGATTTTCCAGGATCCGTCCTTCTGTTTTTCCCAAATATGGAGGGCCTTAAATTCGGAGGTCGTGAATATATCAAAGGCAATGTTGCCTTCCACACGAATGTCGATGTACTCTCTTTCCTTTTTCCATTCCTTTTTAGCTGCCGAGGCGGAAGGGGCTACGTATTGGGCCGCCCTTTCTTGAAAATACCGCTTTATCTCTTTACGATCCCACACATAGGGTTCGGTATGAAGGCGCTTGGCATCCTCGGCAAAGAACGATTCCACGGTCAGGAAATCACCCTCCGACCAGGCCGTTTCATAGGCATCTATGGCCGACAGGAGGGATGCCATCTCTGCCTCCGGCGTTTGGCACCCGGTATAAAACAAAACCGTGAGCATGAGCAACGCAATCAAAATCATCTTATCACTATTCATAATTTTGCCTCATTGACGCCTCATTAATAAAAATTGGCTCTTATCCAAAAAAGTTGGTTAAATTGGGCTGTATCAACAGCCTCTACCAAGGCTGGAGAATCTTCCTTGCTCATGGAAATCACCTCAATTTATAAACTCAGCTTAGTCGGGTAATTGGCTTTTCCATTCGTCCCACATGGCCAAAAGTTCTCCTGCCTTTGCACTGTTTTGCTCGGCAAGATTATTGATCTCGAACCGGTCTTCCGCAATATTATACAGTTCAATCCGTTGGCGCTTTTCATCAGCTAACAGTTTCCAGTCGCCATCACGCACTGCACTGGTTACCCAACTGTTAGGCTTGCTCGGCCTGTTCACCGGAAAACGCCATTCCCAGAACATAGGTTTGCTGCGCTTAAATGGTACATTCTTAAAAATGGAGGCAAAGCTCTCGCCATCCAATTGATAATCCTTGGGCAATTTCTTCCCGGCCAATTCGCAAAACGTCGGTAAAAGGTCCACCGCTGACATCACACTCTGGTTATCGGTTTTTCCGGCATCCACACGACCGGGCCAGCGAACAATAAACGGAACATTCACACCGCCCTGAAAGAGCATTGTCTTACGTCCTTTCAAACCCGCTGTTGAACCGGCTATTTTGGCAGGTTTGTAATCCGCAGGGCCATTGTCACTGCTGAAAATCACGATGGTATTTTCATCCAAGCCCATTTTTTTAATGGCATCCATCAAACGGCCGACGTGATAATCCGAATCGGTTAATACCGCATAATAGGTTTCTTTATCCGGTTCAATACCTTTATAAGGCGCGCGTTGCTCTTCAGTAGGCCAAAGCGGTGTATGCGGATCTTTCAGCCACAGGTTGACAAACATCGGGCCGCTGTCTTTATGACGTTGCAAAAAGTCAATCGTTGCATTGACGGATATTTTGCTGGAATTCTGTGCCCACAACTTATCGCTATCCATATATCGGGTCGTGTGCCATAACTGGTCGCCTTTCCAGGTGGGGCCGTTACCATTCCAGACCCGGGTTTCGTCATACCCGTATTCCTTGGGTTCCGGAGCAGAGAGGTCTCCATGCGGCAATCCGCCGCCGCCAAGATGCCATTTACCAAAATGAGCTGTTTTATAACCGGCCTCCTGCATCATGCGCGGCAGATAAACGGGCAATGTTTCATCCAGCCAGTTCGGCATCCCTCTCCTGGCATTGGGCGCGTTGCCTGCAAAATGCCCATGCACCCGATGCCGAGCAGGGAAGTGGCCTGTGATGACGGATGTCCGGCTGGGGGAACACACACCGCTGGTCACATGAAACTGTTTGTAAAGCGTTCCCTCAGCGGCAAGCTTGTCGATATGGGGAGTGGCCACCTCGGTATTCCCATAGCAGCCCAGATCGCCGTACCCCCAATCATCTGCAAATACAAAAATGATGTTGGGGCGCTCGGCATCTTTCTTGACGCGTACCGCATTACAACCCATTGTGGAAAGAAACAGTAAAATAATTGTTACATACCGCATAGTATTCTCCTATTAAATTTTGAATTAATTCAGCCATTTCCGTCTCAATCGCAGAGTTTGAAGGTAAAACCGATTGAGCGATCGCATAATTCGCTGCCTCTATATACGCAAAGTTCTGTTCCGGCCCGGCGGCTACTCTTTGGCCAGGCTGGATTGCCCAGATTGCTCACACCGCCTTTGCTTGGCGCACTCATGCTTGTTACTTTTCCTTAACAAATTCGACGTTTTCAAACCGTACCACGACGGCATTCGGCCATCTGCGGTTGTTATAGAGACGCTGCGCACGCACTATGGAAATCTCCAGACCCTCTGCTTTCTGTGTAAAACGTGAACCAATATTAATATTGGGAACAAATTTTTCCATACGGTCTTCCTGGCCGAGAACCGAGATTTTTGTATTTTGAGTCGCTCTCAGTTCTTTGAGCAAAACCTGTTTTCTGGACATCCTGCCCCACTGCGTGTTGCTCTTCGGATCATTATCCGTAAATTGCGTCAGAAAGGCATAGACATATTTGCCGTCTTTGGATTGCGTGTAATAAACATTTTTGTCGCCGGCGGTTACACAAGGACGCACGTTGTGAATGGCCTCGTCATTAACAAACATCCAGAGTGCCAGTTCACGGAATCTTTCTTCCTGTTTGAGAGGTACAATCCCCGACGGCATGGGCCCCATGTTAATCAGAAGGTTGCCCCCTTTCGCTCGGGTTTCAATCAGCATGTTAATAAGCTGTGAGCCGGACTTGTAATCTTCATTCGTCGGCTTGTACTGCCATTGATTACCCAGCGTGAAGCAGGTTTCCCACGGACCGGGAATGGGATCTTTCGGAAGCCTTTGTTCCGGCGTAACCATTTCTCCTCGCGTAACCAGGCACTTGGGCGCTATTTTATGAACGTATTGAGCCAACTCTGCTTTATGTCCGCCATCCAGAAAGACCACGTCAATATCACCGTAATTCGTAAAAAGTTCATCAAGATGCTTTTTCGTGTAGGCGATCAACTCGTTACGATATGTACCGGCTTGCCTCCCTCTTCTGGCGGGAACGTCTCTTTCGTAATGGAACGCAAAATCTTCGGGAGAATAGTAAAACCCGACCTTCATATCATGCCTGCGGCAGGCTTCGACATATGCACGAACGATATCCTTCCCATACGAAGTATTCATGATGTTGAAATCCGTCGTCTTCGTATCCCACATGCAAAATCCGCTATGGTGTTTTGCGGTAAGGACCATGTATTTTACGCCGGCAAGCTTAGCGATTGCCATCCACTCATCAGGATCGTACTTCGTAGGATTAAACGTCTTGGGCAGTTCGTTAACGTACCGGTCCAGATATCTACGTGAGGCGTAGTCCATGGAGTGACTGATCACACTTCCCAACTGAGAATCGAGCGACCAGTGCACAAACATGCCCAGCCCCCAGTCCATGAACTCCGCTTCGCGGGCCGGATCATTTCGCAAATTCCCTGCCGATTTCGGTTTACTCGTCCCCTGCGCGCCGCAAAATGGGGACGCAGCCGTCAGCGTTAACAGCATTATCAATATCACACTTTTTGTTTTAATTGTGTTTGCAAGCGATTTTATGATGGTCATCTTATCTTTCCTTTCCTGTCTTCTATCTTTCCTTTCCTGTCTTCTATTATCATATCAATTATCATATCAATTTCTCTTTCTCATAGCCACCGAAAAATACGGTAGTGGTTCAGTTGTAATTCTTCAGTCGAAATTGGACATTTCCTGAATTTGAATTAGTGTATATTTCAAAGAAAGGAACTAAGTAGAAACGCATAATGTTTCATAGCTTCAAATATCTGGGAGGCAGCCACCGAGCAAAGCGAGGTGGACGGCGAATGTGGCACAGCCGCCCTCGGCTGTGCTTCCCTGGTGGTGGACAGAAAAGGGGGGGACAGAAAAGTGGACAGAAAAGGGGACATTCTACTTTTTTAACCGATTTCATTTGTACTTTTATGCGTTTTTTTTGGCCTACCACGAGGACGGACAGTATATTCCAATCCCAAGCGTATGGCGATTCGCTGTATCCAAACTTGAGAGCCAAACGGACGACCCCGGTTGACGCAAGTACGCAACTGATTCAGGTTCTCGTCCGTCTCGGCTTGATTTACCCGCTTCAACCAGTCTTTCGGCCTACGAACCGGACCCGGCACCAAAACGTTGAGGTGTTCTTTATGGAGTAATGAATATAAACTCGACCAGCGCCAATTCTGAGCCTGCCGTACGAGCTTCGCGCGGAGAGGATTGCGTTCTACATATCGCAGCACTGTCAGAAAGTGTTCATCTTGCTGAATCGGAAACGCTTTGAAGCGACCTTGCCATACATGCCCGCTGCTGTGATAATGACGATGGTATCTACGGACATGACAGGTCATCAGCCACTGCATCCATCGGCTTAAATCCCCATCCGCCCACGGCCAGAGCACCAAATGAAAATGATTTGGCATCAGACACCAGCCCGCAACCCGCATCGGCAAACGGTCGCACGCTTCGCCCATCATCTCCGTGAACCGCTCGTAGTCGGACGGCTTATGAAATACTTCCGCTCGACCGTTGCCGCGATTGATCACGTGGTAACATATCCCGCCTACACTAGCTCTTGCTGTCCTTGGCATACTGTAATTATACTGTAGCAGAATGATGAAAACAAGATAAAAAGTAGAATGTCCCCTGATACCATTCCGTAGTGAGTAATAGTCCGAGTGGAGTGGCCCACAAAAGGCCAGGCGGAACGAGGGCTGTTAGTCACTACGGCGACGATGGTTGATAAGTTGTTAGATGTT
>Ga0114922_10001181_pt1 | contig 24968 bp, 14 predicted proteins | sample AartaG_FD_100975 | JGI IMG/M metagenome (GOLD analysis project Ga0114922, IMG submission 100975) | Deep subsurface microbial communities from Aarhus Bay to uncover new lineages of life (NeLLi) - Aarhus_00045 metaG | ecosystem: Environmental > Aquatic > Marine > Oceanic > Sediment | place... | reverse complement strand
GGCCCGCCTCGGAGATGGAGACGGCGCGTTGGGCATCCTGCGAGGTCATCTTCGCGGCAACGTCAAACCCAGCCTGCTGTCGAACTTCTACAACAACTACTTCGAGATCGACGGCAACTTCGGCCTCACGTCGGGCATCGCTGAGATGCTCCTTCAGAGCCACGCGGGTCAGATTAACCTGTTGCCGGCGCTGCCAAAGGCCTGGCCCACGGGCAGCGTCAAGGGCCTCCGCGCACGCGGTAGCTTCGAGGTGGACCTTGCCTGGAAGGACGGCAAGCTGACCGAGGCGACGATCCGATCCAGGCTCGGCAATCCGTGCAAGGTCCGCTACGGCAGCAAGGTGGTAGAGATCGAGACGAAGGCCGGGAAGGCTGCCCGGTTAGAAGCCAGGCGCTTTCAGGCCGCCTCCCCTTTGGCAGGCACGCGGTGATGGGTGTGGCATTGACCGTTTTGCTCCTAGGATTCTCTCACAAAACCTGGATCAACTCACGGGGAGGGGGTCAGTCCGGCGCCTGCTCCGGTTCTCCCGCCGCGGCGCCCCAGAGCAGGGAAAGCATCAAGACCATTGCTGCAAGAGCACGCATCATTTCCTCTCTGTGTAAACTTCCCTATCGGGCCAATCGAATCGTCTTTTCGACTGCCGGAATCAATCGCACCGGCCCCAACAGGCCCGACTCGTGCAGCGGAACGTCCCGCCACGGCTTTCGTGGAGTCCCGGAGCCAGTGATGTTTGTTCGACAATAGCGCCCGTCTTGCGGCAATCGGGCATCGCCGACCAGACGGTTCGACCAGGTGTTGGCAATCTCGATTTCGAGGCGGTTGCGGCCCGGTCGCGCCACCTTGCTGATTTCGAGGCGATAGGGCGGTTTCCAGACGATGCCCAGTGGCTTGCCGTTGAGCCAAACTTCACCGACGGCCCAAAGGCGACCGAGGTCGAGCAGCAACCTTCTGTCTTCCTGCAACCACTGCCGCGGAATCTCAAACTCCGTTTCGTACCGGGCAATGCCGGAGAAGTGGCGAATGCCCGGGTGATCGTGCTGTGTCCAGGACTTCAATGCTGTCCACGTCACACGGTCCGGGGCGCCCAGTCCGTCGGGAAAACGGACCGTCCACGGACCGGCCAATGTCGTCGGAGAAGGGACTTGGTCGATTTCGACTTCGACCGTTCGGTCGCGCGACGTCCCCAGTTGGTACGACCCGTTTTCAAAGGCGGTGACGCGAACTTGTCCGTTTGCCACGGTGGCGGCACTCAATCCGGGAGCCAACGAAACCAGATGGGGTCGGTCGGCGGGTCGGCGGAAGACGACAAACAGCGAACCGGCCGGCGGAAGCCGTAGCGGGACACGAACGCCCTGGGGCGTCTGTTCGTGTGCCGCCTGCCCAAGCAGATCTCCCGACGCGGGCAGCCAGAGTTCCGGGGATTTGCCAAACACGCGAAAGGTGGCGTCGACAGACTCGGGGCGCATCTTCTTGTTGCGGACGAAGTAGATGTCGGCCTCTGACGTGCGACGATGAATGAAATCCAGATCCGTGTCTTCTTTCTCGCTGACGAAACGGAAATCGGCCCCGATCCCTCGTTCTAGAAGGATTTCTCGCAGCGTCCGACCCCAGAGGATGTTCCCGCTGCCGTATCGGTGCTCCAGGATATCCTTGCCGTCGCAGTCTCCCCACAACGTGTCGGCGAGCCGTTTGACTTGTCGATCCCGGGCCGGATGGTCCGTGAGTCCGTTGCACCGGATCGGCTTGGGCCCGACCACGGTTGCCCCGGCGCCGACCAGTTTCTCGAGCTTTCGCAGAACCGCGATGTCGATGTCTTCCCGATCCGGCAGAACCAGCAGTTCATACTGCATGCCGTCGGGCAGGGCGATCCGACCTTCGCGCACGCTCATCCGTTTGAGTATGACTTCCGCATTGCAGACATCATAGTCGCGGCCGTATCCGAGCGACGGATCGACGTGCTTCGGCGGCACGAAGTTGTAACCCTGGTCTCCGTAGTAGTAGCAGACGTCGGCGACGAAATGCCCCTGCTGCAACAGAAAGGAGCATCGCGCCAAGTAGTCGAGAAAAGGCTTGGCTTTCGGCCACCACACGAGATTCGTGTTCAGGTGCGTCCCGGCCCCGTAGACCCAGCCGGGCCGGCCGGCCTCCGGTGGCTGGTGCGAACCGGTGTGCCAGACGACGTGGTTCATCCCCTCGCAAAACGCCCGGTCGGCCGATGGTTTAAGGTCAAAGGGACCGTCCTGCCAATGATACATGCTCGTGAATGCTTCCATGTGGACCCGGCGCTTGCCGTAGGTATGGGCCGCGCAGGCGGTCTCCTTGACGACCCAAAGCCGGTCGGCCTTGGGCCGCTTCGGCCAGAACTCACCACGCACCTCGTCAATCGCACCCAGGGCCTTCAAGGCATCGACCGGCACCTGGTGAACGGGCGGGCCGGGACCGCCGGCTTCCGATTCGACGCCGAGCCCCGCCGCATGAGCCGAATCGACCGCAGCCCGGTAATAGGCGTCCACGAGCAAGTCGCCGAGCGTCTTGCGGTAGTCGTAGATGAACCGCCGTGTGATATCATCGCTGCGGACGATGCTGCCGGACAGCACAGGCAGGTAGGGCGTCATGTCGTAGCCGCGGTAGCGGCGGAATTGCTCGATCATGTCGGGAGTCCAGATCGCTCCGCGGACTTCGTAGCTGGCCAGGTAGAGCTGCTTCAGGGCCGTCTCTTCGAGTTTGCCCAGCTTCGATCGGAGCCGGTCGATCAGGTAGTCCAGGAAGGTCTGTGTTGCCTCGCCGCTGAAATGATCGGTCGCCAGGCCGTCCGAGTTCGGACTGGGTACCTTCAGACGCTCGCCGGTGTTCGTGCACAGGTATCGTACGATTGCCCATCTGCCGGCCGGAGCGTCCCATCGAAGCCGGCCTTCGGCGTCGATGCGACCGGTCAGATCGACGATCTTCTCCGGGTCTTCGACGAACAGAGGAGGCGGTCCGGCAGAGCACCAGCCACCGCCGGCGCCAGCGGTACTGCCGTCGTGCAGATTCCCGGCCGTCCAGACCCGATCGCGGCCCAAGGCGGGCGGACAGCCCAGCAACTCGGCGCCGTCGCGGTTGCGGTCGGCAACGTGCGAGGCCACCACGTTGATCCCCTCGGTGTCGAACAACTGGAACTCGCCGAGCTGGACGCGGTCGAAGCGGGCATTGTGTCCGCTGAGGATCCGAAGCCGAACGTATCGGGCGTCGACCGGCGGCACGTCGAAACGCTGCGGCCCGGTCGTCGGTTTCAGCAAGGCCCGCAACACCTCGCGGAACGCATCGTCGGTCGGCGTTGTCGTGGAGACCGCGATGGAGAAATCCTTTGTGAAGAGATGGAGGTCCCCGCATTTCGCGGGATCGTCGCTCGGCGTGTTGTGCAGCACTGCGTAGTCCAGCGACTGGGCGCCTGGCGGATCGAGCTTGAAGACGAAGTCGTAACCCGGCAGACGTCGATCGGCGGGAATTGCCAGCACGGCGATGTCCCTGTAAAAGGCAGGCTGTCCGTCGCGGCGTCGAGGTGCCTTGGCCGGAATCGGAGGAAAGGGCAACACCCGGTCAACCGAAGCAGGTCCGTCGATCACGGTCTCCGATTGAAACAGTCCCATACTGGCGTGCCGGGGTTCGACCCAGGCCCCACCCATGTCCCAACTGCTGGCTACCGACAACTGCACGTCCATGCCGAGCCGCCCGGCGATTCGCACCGCATGGGCGATATCTGCGACCGACTGCTCACTCATAAACGGCGGCCCGGCCGGGGGCATCCCTTCCAGCGCTCCCCGGGCACCCATATCGAAGATGCAAAGGCCGCGGACGCCCGCATCGTAGAACGCCTTCAGTTCCCGCTCGACGTGCTGGCGATTGACATGGCCGCCGAGCCACAGCCAGTAGGCCGAAGGCCGGGCCTCGTTGGGCGGATCGCGAAAGCTGGCTTCCAGATCGACCGGCGTGCTGGGTGGTTCGGCGTGTGAGCTGGGGGTGACTCCAACCGATGTAAGAAAGGCAAGACAGAGGAGTATTGTGCCGTGCTTGAGCATGTTGAGGTGCTCCCAGGACGCGTGGCTCACTTGGACTCAGGGGGCTTGTACGGCACGCGGTAGTGTTTGCAGAAGAACTTGACCTGCAGGGAGAGCCAGGTCTCGCCCTCGGGCGGGGGCGGGATGTCGTTCTTGCTGCCGCCGACGAGTTGGGCGGGGATGCCCAGTTCGTCGGCCCGGGCCTTGATCATCCTGGCGTACTTGGGGTTGTGGACCCTGTCGCCGTTCGGGGCGCTCGTGTAGATGAACAGGGCCGGGCCGCCTTTGCGCATGTGGCGCATCGCAAGACCCTCGGTTCCCATCGGCTGCAAGTGCGACCCGACGACCAGCAGCCTGGTCGTCATGCGTTCGACGGGGTTGCTGCTGCGCGGGTTGCGCAGGTCCGAGTGGTACCCGACCCACTCACTGATGAGGGCTCCGGCCGATGCGCCACAGGCGCCAACCCGTCGGGGGTCGATGTTCCACTGCTTCGACTTGGCCCGGATGAACTGGATCGCCCGGGCGCAGTGGTGCATGATCTGCTCGTAGGAGGCGTCTTTGAGGAACGGGTAATTGCAACTCGCGACCGAGATGCCTTGCCTGAGGAACTCCTTCAGCAGACCGCCCCTTCCGACACTGCCCTTGTCGCCGCCCTTGAAGCCGCCTCCGTGGAACCAGACAAAGACCGCCGTGGGCTTGTCGGACTCGGCCTTCCAGAAATCGAGCACGTTCCGCTCGTGGCGGGTGTCGTACTTGACGTTTGCCTCGGTTGGCTCAAGCCCGGCGGCCAGCAGCCCGGATGCGAACAGGGTTAACACGGTCGCGGCAAGCAGACTCGTTCGTTTCATGGTCAGGCTCCGTCCCTTCTTGTCGAACGTGGATAGACAGGTGCCGGGGCACACTCCGGCCGTCGTCTTAACCGACGTTTCCTGGATGTCAGAATCCTACCATATCCCTCGCATTCCGTCTGGACCAGGATCCGGGGAGCCGGTCAACAATTCCGACGACCGCTACAAGCCGTACTGCCGCAGCTTCTCATCGTCCAGCTCCACGCCGAGCCCGGGGCCATCCGGCACGGGCAAGCAGCCGTCCTCGAGGGGCAGTGCCAGGCTCGCGTCATGAGGCGGCGTGAGCAGACCGTCGTGAAGGCCGAGTTCCGTGAACTCCACGGCATCAACCATCTTCACCGTCGAGGCGGCCAGATGAAGCTTCGCCGCCACCTTGACGCCCAGCCCGAACGCCGTGCCCAGAACGCATTGAAGCCCCGCCGCCTCGGCGATGGCGGCAATCTTCTTGGCGTTGTACAGCCCACCTGCCTTGGCGATCTTTATGTTGAGCACGTCGGAGGCTTCGTGACGGATGACCTGCATCGCGTCGTGGATCGTGAAGCAGCTCTCATCCGCCTCGATGAGCGTATCCACGGACCGCCTTACGTGCGCCATGCCCTGCAGGTCCCACGTGGGAACGGGCTGTTCCAGAAGCTCCAGGCCGACTCCATCCTTCTCCGCCAGACGGCAGAGGCGGATCGCCTCCTTGGGCGTGTATCCCTGGTTCGCATCGGCGCGGATGGATACATCCGGCCCGACCGCCTCGCGGATCGCCCGCAGCCTCTCGGCATCCGCATCAGGATATCCGCCGATCTTCGGCTTGAAGGCCCGCACGCCTCGGTCCATGAAGGCCAGGCATTCCTCCGCCATCGCCTCGGCCGGCCCGCCCGCGATCTCGATGGCCACCGGAATGCGTTCCTTGTGTGACCCGCCGATCAGATCACTGACGGGGACGCCGAGGGCCTTGCCCATCAGGTCATGCAGCGCCAGATCGATCCCCGACTTCGCGCAGGAGTTCCCGCGAACGTCGATCCGGTGCATGAGGTGCTCCCGGTCGAAGGGGTCGCTCCCGACGATCTGGGGCCCGAGGTAGTCCTCAATCGCCGCCTGAACCTCTTCGAGCGTCTGGCCGAAGAAGCCGATATCGACAGGTGCTTCGCCGATGCCGATCGCTCCTTCATCGGTCTCCACCCGGACGATCAGATACTCCAGCATCGGCGTCGGGCGCTTGGGCGAAGTGCGACTTCCTCGCCCCCACTCCCTCTTCGTCCCCGCCCCGTCGGTCGGGTACGGGGCCCGGACGATCGGCATCCGCACCGGCGTGGTCAATACGCTCGTGATCTTCATGATATCTCCGCCAGAAGTTCGTGAGCGTGCTCGAGGAACGTCTTGAGCAGTTCGATCGTGGCCTCGATGTCGTCGGCGTGACAGAGCTGGACCGTCGAGTGCATGTACCGCACCGGCGCCCCGATGGTGGTGCACAGGGCGCCCGTCTTCGTCCGCTGGATGGCCGACGCGTCCGTCCCGCCGCCGATATTCTTCTGGAACGGAATCTTGAAGCGCTCGCACAGCTCGAAGAGGAACCGCACCAGCCGCCGGTCGCCGATCGTCAGGCTGTCCATGATGTAGATGCCCGTCCCCTCGCCGATCGTGCAGAGGCTCTCGTGCTCCGCCACATAGGCCCCCCAGCACACGCTGCCGTCGATGGCGATGCCGATGTCCGGCTCGATGGCGTAGGCCGCCACCGGCGCCCCGCGGACGCCGACTTCCTCCTGCACGGAGCTGACGGCATGGGCGTCGACCGCCGTCGGGCCCAGGCGGTTCATCGCCTCCAGGAGGCAGTACGTCCCGATCCGGTCGTCGAAGTTCCTGCCCACGTAGACCTTGTCGTTCAGCAGCTCCACCTCTGGGGCAAACGTGATGATGTCGCCGACGTCCACGCGCTCGTACAGGGTCTCCTTCGAGAGCCCCGTGTCGATGAGCAAGTCCTCCAGCGGAGTGACCTTGTCCTTCCTGTCCGAACGCGTGTCCGGCACGATCACACCGCCGACCGGCTGGCGGCCGTGAATGACAACGCGCTGCGACACGACGACCTGCGCGTTGAGCCCGCCGACCGGCTGGAACCAGATGAAGCCCTTGTCGCTGATGTGCTTCACCATCATGCCGATCTCGTCGACGTGGGCGGACAGCATGACCCGCGCCGGGCGCTCGGCGCCGTCCGGCACTTGGGTGGCCTTCTTCAGGCCGATCACGTTGCCCAGCCGGTCCCGGCGCACTTCGTCGCAACTTGCGCCCAGGACCTCCGTTACCACGTCCTGGGCCGCGCCCTCGTACCCGGGCACGCCGGGCGTGTTGCAGACTCGTTCGAACAGTTGCCGGTCCATCGCGGATCTCCTGTTAGGCACCTCTTCGGTGCGGTCACGCAGGCGGGACTACCTGCAGCAGCCCTTCCTGCTGCATCATCGCTTCCACGTCGTCCAGTTCAAGGGGCGCTTTCCGGGTCAGGTTCTCGATCCCGTCTTCCGTGACGACAACCGTGTCCTCGGCGCGGATGTACAGCTTCTCTTGCGAAACGCGCATCTGCGGATCCACGGAGAAGACGACCCCGGGCTCCAACGGCCGCGTATAGTGCAGTCCGCCATCGTGAACCGACATGCCCACGCAATGCGACAGGTGCCCGCGGAACTCAAACATCGCCCGGGCGGCCTGCTCGTGCAGCGGCGAACTGAAGCTCCACCCGGCGAGGACGTCCTTCATCGTCTCCGCCGCCTCGGCGTGAATCTCCTCCAGCATCCGCCCCGGGCGAATCCCGGCCAGCAGCACCTTGTGGTACTCGACGACGAACCCGTACAGCTCACGCTGCTCGGGCGTGTAGGTGCCGTTGATGGGCCAGATTCGGCCGATATCGCTGACGTAGTAGTGGTAAGAGGGCGCGCAGTCGCAGAGGACCCAGTCCCCATCCTTGAGTTCGCTGTCGTTGCTGCAGTAGTGCCCGTACCAAGCGTTCGCGCCGCCGGCAACGATGGCATGGTATGCCCGGTCCCGCGCGCCTCCCGCAAGGAAATGGTAGCGCATGACCGCGTCCAGTTGGTATTCCATCACGCCAGGGCGAGTCGAGCGCATCGCCTCACAGACGCCCACGGCCGTGAGATGACCCGCCCGGCGGAGCAGGTCGACCTCCCCGGGCGACTTGATCAGGCGGAGTTCGTCAAGGATGGGCGATAGCTCCCGGATCTCCAGGTGCGGGTAGCGCTTCCGGATCGTGTCGATGAAGTGCGCCGCCCGGGTCGGCCGGCCGTCCCAGGGATCGGCATACGCCTGATTCGCCCAGGACCGGGCGTGATGGCGGTTCACACCGATCGTCTGCCCCTCCTCGAACGGTACGTAGACGATCGAAGCCGCCTGAAGCCGCTGGGCGAGTCGAGCGACCGGCAGCGCTTCGTCCACGCCCGTCGTCGCGCAGACGAACTCGGGTTTGTCAGCACAGATCAGCTCGCCGGGCGACTGCCGATCCAACTGCGCCTCGTACGGCAGGAAGAGGCTCGCGCGCTCACCGGCCCCGTGAACCAGCAGGTACGCCCGAGGCGTCTCAACGCCGCACAGGTAGTAGAAATCGTTGTACTGGCAGAAGGTGTCGCTGCCCTTCGGCCCGGGCGCGCCGGGCAGAAGCGCCACCGCGTCCTTACCTATCGCCTCGCACACCCTGCTGCGGCGAGCCCGAAACTCGTCAGGAGAGAAATCGCTCTGATACATCTTGCTTGTCCTTCCATCGCCACTGCACAACAGCCGGCGCCGCTGGGGATTCCCTCAGGGAAGACGCTCTGACTGCTCCGCTACTTCTTCTTGGTTTTCCTTCTCGACTTCGGCTTGCTCGCCTCGAAGGGCCGCGGGGCCATGCCGTTGGCGTAGATGTCCTTCACCAGTTCGTCGCTGTGCTTCGCGGCAAACGCCAACAGGAGATCCTGGTGTTGCTCGACGATCTTCCGGTACGCCGGGTCGGTGGCCAGGTTCCTTGTCTCCAAAGGGTCTTTCTCCAGTGAGTGCTTCTTGGGGGTTCGCCAGTAGTATCTCCCCGTCAGCACACCGTACCGCGTCGGGGTGCACAGCGCGCACGGGGAATGGGCATCTGTGAACATCGTCCCCTCCACAGCCAGGCGGTCGATGTGCGGCGTGGGGATCTTCGATTCGGGGCTGTAGCATGCAACATCACCGTACCCCGTATCGTCGGCCATGATGAACACGATGTTTGGCTTGTTCACGCGGCGTACTCCAGTGTCTGCGTTTGAAGTCTTTGTGTCTCAGAACGCGAACAGCCCCTCCACGGCCAGATAGCGCTGCCCGGTGTCAGCGAACACGCACACGATCGTCTTGCCCGCGTTGGCGGGTTGGGCACCGAGTTCGACGGCGGCATGCGCGGTCGCCCCCGAAGCGTCCCGAAACCAAGCGCCTTCCCGATCCTCGCGCCCCACGTTATAGGAAAACCAATAGTCATTCACAGCCTAATTCCACCCCTCCCCCGAGGCAAGGGCGTGGCAATAACGGTCTGGTGCGTGACACGAAGCGGGACGCCACCAGCGACCAGGTCAAGCGTCTGAAGGAAGAGAACGAGGGTCTGAAACAGGCCCTGGCCGAGGCCGTGCTGGTCGTCCAGCGGCTCAAAAAAAGCCTGGGCATGTGAAGCGGAGGTACGTCCGCATGAGTGCCCGGGAGAAGTTGGAGGTGCTTCGGGCCGTGGAGGCGTCGCCGCTGCCGGTGCGTGAAGCGTTGACGCGGCTGGACGTGTCGCGGACGACGTACCACCGGTGGCGTCGGACGTTCCGGAGCCAGAGCCTCGAAGGCCTCAAGGACTCATCGACCTTTAAGGGTCGGGTATGGAACCAACTGCCGCCCCGGGAACGGGAGACGATCCTCGAAGTGGCGATGGTCTGTCCGCAATGGTCACCCCGCGACATTGCCTGTCATATTGCGGATCGTTGTGGCTTCACCGTGTCGGAGTCCACGGTGTACCGCACGTTGAAGCGGGCCGGATGGGTCAAGCCGAGGGAGACGAAAACCTTCCCGGCGGGCCCGGAGTACCGGGTCAAGACGCGTGGTGTGAACGAGCAGTGGCAGCCCAGGCACCGACTCCTGATCCGAGACAAGATTCTGATGGCCATGGCGGCGCTCTGTGCGCTGAGGGTCGTGATCGGTTTGGTTGTCCCGTTGGGCGAGGCATGTCATCTCACCTGGGCCGACATCGATTTCGGAAACGGTACGCTCAGGGTTTCGGCAAAGAGAAACTCCACCACAACCGTCCCGTGGGAGCCTAAGGACCATGAGTTCCGTCATGTCCCGCTCAGCCCCAGTGCCCTGAACATGCTGGCAGAATGGCAGGCCCAGGCGCCGGAAGGGGCTCCTTACATCTTCGTCACTTTCGAGCGTTACAGGAGGGTTATGCGGGCGCTGGCGGAGGGACGATGGAATGAGGGCAGGGGTCTCGTCAACAACGTGCTTCGGAGCTTCAAAGCGATTATCCGACGCGCGGGCGTCAACCCCTGCACGCTACATGACCTCCGTCGGTCCTGCATAACCAACTGGGCCCGAGAGCTACCGGCACACGTGGTTCAAAGGCTTGCCGGACACTCCTCTCTGGAGACGACCGTGAGATACTATCTTTCGGTACAGCAGGAGGACCTGGAGCGGGCGAGGAGAGTCGGGGACGCACTCGGCCTGGGCGCCGACCAGACTGACCCAAAACTGACCCACTCGGGCCAAAATTGGGGGGGCTCACGAGGAGGCGACGAAGGTGCCTCTAGGTAAGTCCCCACTGCTAAAGGGGTTACAGTGGTGCGCCCGGGGTGACTCGAACACCCGACCTGCGGTTTAGGAAACCGCCGCTCTATCCTGCTGAGCTACGGGCGCAAGCATTCTGATATCAAACAGTTACAGACATGCGGCCCGAAGGCGATGACAACCGTAACGACAACCGCCTGAGCCGCCAAAAACTTGTATCCTGCGGGCCCGTCCCCGTCAAGCGTTTTTGAGCCGAGCGAGCCATTTGCGTTGTGGGCGTTTGGGCGGATGGGGTGAGGCGCTGGGCCGGGGTCGGGTCCGGGCGGGAAGGTGAGCCGAGCGTCACGAGGGAGCGAAGCGGCCGGGCCAAACGGGCCCGTACTGGGGCGGCTACGACGCGCGGCCGCTCAGGGCGCTGCCGGGACAGACCCGCCGCGCGCACAGCCGCGGGGGTATCGACACGCAGGCGCGGTGGGTCAGGAGACCCACCGCGCCATGCCATGCTGGCGTTGAGCGTGCCATGCTGGCGTTGAACGTGAACTGCTCTCGCGGCAATTTCCAGCGGAATATCCGCCACCTCAGCCCCCGCCGGCGGTTACAGTCTACGTACATGGCACCGTGTGTGGACTGCGCGCGTGCGGTCTGCGCATGGCCCTCGAAAGCGGGACTTTCAGGAACGTGCGGATTCCTAAGCGGAGGCCGATAGATGACTGACACACCGAAACCGGGCGCAGAGAAACCGACGGTGGCTCCCAGAATCACCGAGGGCGACGACATCGAGGCCGTCAAGGCACTCAACGCCGCCTACAAAGACATGACCGAGCAACTGGCCCGGGCCATCGTCGGCCAGAGGGAGGTCATCGAGCAGATCCTCATCGCCATCTTCTGTCGCGGCCATGCGCTGCTGGTCGGCGTGCCGGGCCTGGCCAAGACGCTGATGGTCAGCACCACGTCGCAACTGCTGCACCTGACGTTCAAGCGTATCCAGTTCACGCCGGACCTGATGCCGTCGGACATCACGGGCACCGACGTGTTGGAAGAGGACCGGACGACCGGCAAGCGCATCTTCCGGTTCGTGCGCGGCCCGCTGTTCTCGAACATGATCCTGGCCGACGAGATCAACCGGACGCCACCCAAGACCCAGGCCGCCCTGCTCGAGGCCATGCAGGAACATATGGTCACGTGCGGCGAGACGACCTACACGCTGGCCGAACCGTTCTTCGTGCTCGCGACCCAGAACCCCATCGAACAGGAAGGCACCTACCCCCTGCCCGAGGCCCAACTCGACCGTTTCATGTTCAACATCATGGTCGATTATCCGCACGCCGACGAGGAAACAGCCATCATCAAGCAGGTCACCGGCACGTACGAGGCCGACCTGGACGTGACGCTCACCGGCGAAGACATTTTGCGGCTGCAGGAGATCGTCCGCCGCGTGCCCGTGGCCGACCACGTGGTCCAGTACGCCCGGGACCTGGCGCGGGCGTCGCGGCCGAACCGGGCGGAGGCGCCGCCCTTTATCAACGAACTGGTCCAGTGGGGCGCCGGGCCGCGGGCCGGCATCTACCTCATCCTTGCCGCCAAGGCACGGGCCATCCTCCACGGCCGCTATCATGCGACCACCGAGGACGTGCGGGCGATCGCGTTGCCGGTGATGCGACACCGCGTCATCACGACGTTCAACGCCGAGGCGGCGGGCATCTCGCCGGACGAGGTCGTCGAGCGGCTGCTGGCCGAAGTCCAGCCCGCCGTCGAGACGGCCATCGCCTGACGAGGCGCCGGCTGATTGGGGCGGTGCGGGCGCCGCGGCGGGCACCCGTTCGACAGGCTCAGGGCAGGCTCCGGCCCGCCGCGCAAAGTAGCGTTGTCGAACTATGGGACCGCCGTCCGCGGGGCGGCAGACCGGGTGAGGATCCATGGCACTGGCACAAGGCGATACCACTCGAACGTACATGCGTCTGCTGGACCCGGCGGCGCTGGCCAAGATCCACCGGCTGGAACTGATCGCGCGGGGGCTGGTCGAAGGCTTCGTCTCCGGCCGGCACCGGAGCCCCTACAAGGGGTTCAGCGTCGAGTTCGCCGAACACCGGCAGTACGTGCCCGGCGACGACATCCGCAACCTCGACTGGCGCGTCTACGGCAAGAGCGACCGCTACTACGTCAAGGAGTACATCGAGGAGACGAACCTGCGGTCGGTGATCCTGCTCGATGCGTCCGGGTCGATGCAGTACACCGGCCGGCAGGCGGCCGAGCACAACGGCCGCAGACTCTCGAAGTTCGAGTACGGCCAGTTTCTGGCGGCGTCGCTCGCGCACCTGATGATCAACCAGCAGGACGCCGTCGGCCTGGTGACGTTCGACACGAGGATCCGCCGGTACATTCCGTCGCGGTCGCGCGTGAGCCACCTGCGGGTCCTCCTCGACGAACTCGTCAACACGTCGCCGGGCGACGAATCGGCGTTGGCGCCGGTGTTCCACGACATCGCCGAACGGGCACACCGCCGCGGCCTGATCGTCGTCATCTCGGACCTGTTCGACGACCCGAAGGAGATTCTCAGCGCCCTGCACCATTTCCGATACCGCAAGCACGAGGTCCTGATGCTGCACGTGATGGCCGAGGAGGAACTGACGTTCCCGTTCGACCGCTGGAGCCAGTTCCGCGACCTGGAGGTCGACATGCGACGGGTCCAGTTGGACCCTCGGGCCGTCCGGGCCGACTACCTCGAACGCATCCGGCGGTTCGTCCGCGACATCGAAGTGGGCTGCGGGCAGATGGACATCGATTACGTGCCCCTGTCAACCAAACGCAACTTCGACATCGCCCTGGCCCACTACCTGGCAAGCCGCAAAACCAGAACGAAAGGATTGGGGAACAGATAGGGGCTCGGGACCAGGCACGGGGCACTCGTGCTACTACGCCACTTCCCGCGCGGCGAGTCGGGATTGCGCAAGGGGGCCGATGACTGTTCGAGGCTGATGCACGGTTTGCTGAGGAGTCTCAAACAACAGGGTACGTAAGCCGGAGGATCACGGTCGGCGCCGATGGTGCGAGATGGCCCGTGGCTGGGGACGTGCTGCTGCCCAGTGCCTAGGGCCAAGTCCCGCGCCGTCCAGGATCCGCGGCGATGCTAACAGGCAAAGTCCTATGACCTTCCTGAACCTGGCCATGTTGGCGGGGCTGGCAGCGGTGGCCATCCCGATTATCATCCATCTGCTGAACCGGCAGCGGGCGACCATCGTCGATTGGGGTGCGATGCGGTTCCTCCTGGAGTCGCTGACCCACCGCAGCCGCAGAATCCTTATCGAAGAGATCATCCTGATGGCCCTTCGGTGCCTGATCGTGGCCCTGCTCGTCCTGGCCATGGCCAGGCCGTTCATGCCCAGCCGGACCACCATTCCGTGGGCGCTCGTGTTGCCGACCCTGATCATCGCCGCCATTCTGGCGGGAGTCGCAGCCGCCATGTGGCGCAGCGTGCGGGCCCGCTGGATCCTGCTGGGCGCCGCCGCCGTCCTCACGCTGCTCGCCGTCGGCGCCTCGGTCGCCGAGAACTACCTCCAGCAGCAGCAGTGGTCGTTGAGCGGCGGTGAACGCGACGTGGCCATCCTCATCGACGGCTCGACCTCCATGACGGTTCCGGTCGGCGGCAAACCGAATTTCGAGCGGGCGATTGAGGAGGCCCAAGCCGTCATCCAGGCCTGCCGACCCGCCGACGCCATCAGTATCCTCCTCGCCGGGCCCGTGCCGCGCCCCGTCGTGCCGAACCCCATCACCGACCGCGAGGAACTCGCCCAGGCCCTCCACGATCTGGTTGCCACAGGCGGGTCGATGCGGGTCCTCGACTCCCTCGGCGCCGCCGCCACCAGCCTTGCCGAAGGGGCCAACCCCGCCAAGAAGATCGTCCTGATTACCGACGGCCAGGCCATCGGGTGGGACACCCGGCACGAGGCCCGCTGGAAGTTCCTCGGGACCGGCCTGAACGCCTTCCCCCTCCCGCCGCAGATCGTCTGCCGCACCCTCGACCTGCCCAAGGAACTCCGCAACGCCGCCGTCGGCGCCATCCGCGTCTCCCGCAAGGTCGTCGGCACCGACCGCTCCGTTCGCATCGACGTCACTATCATGAACACCGGCACCACCTCCATCGAGCCGCTCACGGTGGAACTGCTGGTTGACGGCGTCAGCGCCTTGCGGCAGGACGTGGGGGAGATGCAGCCGGATGCGGCCGAGACAGCCCGCTTCGATTACCGGTTCAGCGACCCCGGCCCCCATCTGGTCACCGCCAAGGTCCTCAGCGAAGACGAGATGCCCAGCGACAACGAGGCCACGCGGGTGCTGCCGGTCATCGACACGTTGCCCGTTCTGATCGTCGAGGGCAGCCCGGCCACGCGTCCCCTGGACGGCGCGTCCGCCTTCGTCGAGATCGCCCTGACACCCATCGACGAAGAGGACGAACGTGAGGAGGAGCCCGAACCCGAGGAGAAGGAGGCCGACGCCGAGCCCGCCCTCGGCCAACTCGTCGAGCCGACCGTCGTTCCGGCGCCCGACATCGCCTCGGTGACCGATTTCAGCCCGTACAATCTGGTGATCCTCGCGAATGTGTCGCGGCTGCCGAAGGCGACCGCCGACCGACTCGTGCGGTTCGTCCGGGCCGGTGGCGGGCTGCTCATCGCGCTCGGCGACAGCGCCGTCCCGGGTTTCTACGGCGGCTGGACGAGCGAAGGCGGCCAGCCGTTCATCCCGGCCGGGCTCGCCCAACGCCGCTCGCTTCCGGATGCGCCGGCTCATTTCGGTCTGAAGACGCTGAGCCACCCGGCGCTGGCCCTGATGCGCGACACCACCCAGTCCGACGTCGAACGGGCCCTCATCACCGCCTTCTGGACGCTCGACGTCGATGAGAAAGACCAGACCGTTCGGGTCGGAGGACGGCTCGACACCGGCGAACCGCTCCTGGTCGAGCGGCGGGTCGGCAAGGGGTACGTCCTGATGACGTCGATGTCGCTGGACCGGCGTGAGAGCAACCTGCCGTCGCTCAAGTGCTTTGTCCCGCTGGTCCACGAGTTGGCGTACTACCTGGCCGCCCCCGCCCTAGCCCAGACGAACGTGCAGCCGGGGTCGGAGTTCGTCATGGAACTGCCCGCCAAATCGGCCGGCGCCGCCAAGAAGGCCGAGCAACTCGCCAAGACGCCCGCCGACGTCCTGACCCCCAGCAACCGACGGGTCCGGGCCTCCCTGGCCGCCGTGCCCAACGGACTGCGCGTCACCTTCCCCGGAACGTACGAGCCCGGCCTCTACCGGCTGACCGTCGCCAAGCAGGTTGGCGAGCATTTCCAGGTGCCGGCCGCCGCCACCGGCAAGGGCTTTCCGTTCGTCGTCCTCGGCAATGCCGCCGAGGGGAACCTCGTGCCGCTCTCCGACGCCGAACTGGAAACCGCCGGCCAACACGTGGACCTCTTCCGGGCCGACAGCACCGCCCGGCTCGTCGAGGCCGTCACGGGAAGCGTCCCCGGGGAGGAGTTGTGGAAATACCTCGCCATCGCCCTGCTCGTGAGCCTGTTGGCCGAGATCGGCCTGGCCCGATGGATCGCCATGCAACGCCGCATGCACATGATCGATACGGTTTCGTTCGGCCCCGAATCCGTGGACATCCGGACGTTCCGCCAGCGGGCCAGGAGCCTGTTGGCCGTGCCGAGCCAAGAACCTGAAGGTGCATCCAAGGCATGATCCCAACCACCGAACTGCATTACGTGTTACCCGAGTCGGTGCCGACGGTGCTGGTGTATCTGATGGCCCTTGCCGCCGCCGGGGTGTGGATTCTCGTGCATGTCCTGTGGCGGCGTCCGGGCGGCGCCGGTCTGTGGGCCGTCCGGTTTGCCGTGCTCACGGCCGTCGGCTTCGTAACGCTCCTGGCCGTCTGGCAGGCGCTTCAGCGCGGGCTCGTCCTGGCGACGAACTGGCCGCTCTGGCCCATCGCCCTGCTCGGCGCGCTGGCCGTCGAGATCGTCCTCGGTCTCTACGCGCTGGAGCACCGCACCGTCTCGCGCGGGGCGGGGCTCGCCCTGTCTGCGCTGCGCGTCGCGATCGTCATTTTGGTTATCGTCATGCTCGCCCAGCCGGTGCGTCCGTGGAACCTCGACAAGACGATTCAACGGTGGGTGGTGGTCATGCTCGACACGAGCGCGTCGATGTTCGTCCCCGATACGCAACTGGGTGCCGCCGAGAAACTCCGCCTGGCCGAAGCCCTCTCGGTCGAGGGCGTCCACCGCCCCTTCGCGCTGGAGCGTCTCGCGGAAGAACTCGACAAGATTCGCCGCGACCTCTCGGCACAGGGCGAGTGGCTCGCATCGCTCGGCAACCTCGACGCCGAGGCCCGAAAGCAGCAACTCGATGCCCGCGCGGGCGACATGAACCACGCCTTCACCCAGGCCGACGAGGCCCTCGGCCAAAAGGCCGCCTCGGTCGCCGAACCGCTCCAGGCCTCCCTCAAACTCGGCGACGCGCTCGTCAAAGGACTCCAGGAGATCAGCAAAAGAATTGCCTCCCCGGTCCGCGAGCGGCTCAAGGAAGCCATCGCGCTGACCGGCAAAGACAACGCCAACCGCCTCGTGGCCGAACACGGCCGGCTTCTCAAGACGGTGCGCCAGGCCGCCACCGAACTGGCCTCGCTGGCGTCGAAGACGGCGGCCGTGGCCCAAGCCCTCGACGAGGCCGCCCACGCGTCGCTCGACGCCGACGTCAAGGCCAAGGTCGACGGCCTGGCCGGCAAGAAGCGGCTGGCCCTGGCCCGCGACATCCTTCTGCACGCCCCCCCCGCCCCAGGCAAGAAGCCCGGCGATGAGGGCAAGCACGGCAAGAGCCTGCTCGACCGGCTCCGGGCCGACTACGGCGTCAAGATGTACACCTTCGCCTCCGAGCCGTCCGAGGTGGACGTCGACGCCTACGCCAACGCGTACAAGGGTCCCGACGAGAGCCTGCCCGGCGACGCCGCTGCCCTCCCCCCCGAGCAGCAGCAGACCGACTTCACGGCGGTCTTCGAGAAGGTGATGACCGAGATGTCGGACGAGCGGCTGTCCGGCATCCTGGTCCTGACCGACGGCCGCCACAACGCCACCAAGAGCGTTGAGCCGCTCGTCCGCCGGCTCGGCATCCAGCGGGTGCCCGTCTCGTCGGTCGTTCTGGGCGGCGAGAAGCCCCCCATCGACGCCGGCATCATCAGCGTTGAAGCGCCCGAGGCCATCGCCACAGGCGACCGCATGTTCGTCACCACGCAGGTCAAACTCGACGGCCTGGCCGGCAAGGAAGTCAAGGTCACCCTCAACGACGGCGACAAGACGGTCGATACGGAGACCGTCCGTGTGCCGACCGACGCCTACCGCGCCCGCGTCCAGTTGGCCGACGAACCCAAAGAGGCGGGGCTCCACCGCTACGCCATCCAGGTCGAGAAGTTCGACGGCGAGGTGCTGACCACGAACAACGCCTATCCGCTGGCCGTGAGCGTCTCCGACGACCGGACCCAACTGCTGCTGATCGAGGGCCGACCGCGTTGGGAGTTCCGGTACATCAAGAACCTCTTCGCCGGCCGCGACAAAACCGTCCACCTCCAGTACGTGCTGCTGGAGCCCGATCGGATCGAAGGCGTCCCCCGGCCGCCCACCACCCATGCGTCCGCCTCCCGCGACGTCGAAGAGGTCGAAGCCGCGGCCCTGCCGAAGGACGAGGTGGAGTGGATGAAGTTCGACGTCATCGTTCTCGGCGACGTGTCGCCGGAGACCATCGGCGAGGAGGAGCAGCGCATTCTCCGCAAGTTCGTCACGGAGCGAGGCGGCACGCTGATCGTCATCGCCGGGCCCCTCCATACGCCCCACGCCTACGGCGACGCCGACATCGCCGACGTTCTGCCCGTCATGTTCGAGGAATCCACCGAGCCCGTCGTCGAGCCGCCTGAGAAGCAATTCCACCTCGCCCTCACCGCCGAGGGACGCGAAAGCGTCATCATGCGACAGAAGGTGAACCCCGACGAGAACCTCGAAGTCTGGGGCGCTCTGCCGGAGATCTACTGGCGGCACCCGATCCTGCACGCCAAACAGGGCGCCACCGTGCTGGCCTACGCCGTCCCTCCCGACCCGCCTGATTTCATGCCCCAGCCCAAGGCCGACGGCGCACCGCCCGACGACGTCCCCGATGAGGAGACCCTCGCCAAACGCCGCATCTTCCAGCGAGAGCACGCCCTCATCACCCATCACAACGTGGCCATGGGCAAGGTCATGTTCCTCGCCTTCGACCGCACGTGGCGGCTGCGTTACAAGGTGGGCGACACGCACCATCACCGGTTCTGGGGCCAGGTGCTGCGGTGGGCCACCGCCAACAAACTGCCCGCCGGCACCGAGACCGTCAAACTCGGAACCGACCGCACACGCTACGCGCCGCACGCCTCCGTCCGGGTTCAGGCCAAGATCGCCAAGAAGGATTTCACGCCCATCGTCGACAGCAAAGACGTGTTCGTGAAGGTCTACGGCCAGAACAAGAAGGAGCCCGACCGCCATCCCCTCACGTACCGCCCCAACTCGGCCGGCATGTACGAGGCCGACATCGGCGAACTGCCGAGCGGCACGTACCGCGCGGAACTCGACGCCCCGGCCGCGGCGCCCATCCTCGCCGCCGAGAACGTCGACGCCGTCTCGATCGAGTTCTCGGTCGATCCGGCCACGCCCGCCGAACAGGCCGAACTCACGCCCGACCGCGGGCTGCTCAGCCGCCTGGCGACGCTTACGAACGGAACCGTGGCCGATCCGGCACGGGCCGACCGCGTGCTCGGGGCCCTCGGACCGGTCACGGAAGTGGAGATTGAGCGCCACGAGTACGTCATTTGGGACTCCGTACCGTTGTTCGTCCTCATCCTCCTGATGGCGACGGCCGAGTGGCTGCTCAGAAAGAAAGTGGGGTTAGCGTGATGACCGACACCACATCACCGCTGGCGTCTGGTGCCATCCCGCAGCCGATTGCCAAGGCGCTGCGTCGGCTGATTCACCGCGTTCGCGGCGTTATTCTGCTGCGCGGCGTCTCCGCCGTCGTGGCTACGGGCATCGGCTCGTTGCTGCTCGTCATGGCCATCGACGCCGGATTCACACTGTTCTCGCAGACCTTCCGGTGGGTGCTGACCCTCTCGGCCCTTGGCGCGACGGCGGCGGTGGCCATGTGGCTGCTCGTCCTGCCGATCGCCAAGACCATCACCCTGACGGGCATCGCCCGGGCCATCGAGACCCGCCACCCCGAACTCCAGGAACGCCTCAGTTCGGCCGTCGAACTGCTCACCAGCCGCGACATCCCCGAGATTCGCGGTTCCGAGACCCTCATTGCCGCCCTGGTGGCCGAGGCCACCCAGGACGCCGGCCGCGTCAGGCCACGCACGGAAGTGCCGCTCAAGGCCGCCCGGCCGTACCTCGCGTCGGCCGTCGGCCTCCTCATCGTATTCGGAGCGCTGTGGGCGCTGTACCCGAGTATCACGTCGCGGCTGCTGAAGCGTGCGGTGGCGCCGTTCATGAATCTACCCAACATCTCGGCCGACATGCTTGTGGTAACCCCCGGCGACGCCATTCTGGCCGAGGGGCAGCGTCTGGAGATCCAGGTCGAGGTCCGAAACACCGCCGTCAAGCGGTGCTCGCTGCGCAAGACACTGCCCGACGCCACTGAACGGTCGGCCTACATGACGCTCCTGCCGCCGTCGGAAGAGGGCTATCCGCGTTTCACGATCACCTGCCCGCCGGCCGCCGAGGACTTCAGGTACCGCGTTTACGCCGGCGATGCGCTCAGCCAGTTCTACGACGTCAAGGTCGTGCCGCCTGCCATCGTCAAACGCCTCGACGCTCACTACGTGTATCCGGCCTACACGCTGCGCAAGCCCGAGACCAAGGACAACATTCCGGGCGACATCCGCGCGGTCGCGGGCACCAAGGTCACGGTCTCGGCCACGACGAACAAGCCGATCAAGTCGGCCGAGGTGCGGCTGAACGGCCGTCCCGCCAAGGGCATGGCCACACAAATCCTGCCCGGCCCGGACGGGACAAGCGTCTGCAAGTTCCAGGTCGAACTGAAACGCCGCATGCGGGGGCGGTGGGCCCTGGCGATGACCGACCAATACGGCTTCAGCAACACCTCGCCCGACCGTCCGATCGTCGCCGTGCCCGACAAGCCGCCCTCGGTGAAGATTCTGACCCCCGAGGTCAAGCGGCTCCGCCTCAAGCCGACCGACCGGCTGCCCGTCCAGTTCTCCATGGCCGATGACTTCGGCCTCTCGAAGGCCGAGTTCGTCGTGGCAACCGACACCCGCAAGGGCGCCAAGGTCGCCATTCCCCTGCCGAAGGGGCAGGATGCCGCCAACCGAACGGCGGCCGGCCAGACGCCACTGCTGCTGTCGAAACTGCCCCTCCGGGGCGCCAAGCAGTTTACCTTCCGCCTCCGTGCCGCCGACAACCGACCCGCCGAGTTCAAAGGGCCCGGAGAGGCCGCCTCCAGAATCATCACCGTCGAACTCGACCTCTCGGCCGAGTCCTACGCCATGCAGACGCTCAAGGCCCAGGAGGAGACCATCCGCCGGGCACTCGAAAGAATCCTCGACGAACTCAAAGAAACCAAGGAAGACTCTGTCCCGGTCAAGGAACAGGTCGCCAAGACCGAGCAACTCACCAAGGCGCTGGCCGAACGCGTGGACCACATGCGCGAGCACCTGGCCGAGGCCAAGGCCACGGCCGCCGACATCACCCCCAAGGCCGCCGAGAGCGCCTTCGCCGGCCTCGAACCGAAACTCAATGAAATGGGCGCCGAGGTCACGGGGGCCGAAGACAAGACCGGACAGGTCAAACTCGCCGACACGCCGGCCGACCGCGGCCAGGCCGCCACCGAGGCCGATCAGCACGTCGACAACGCCATCCAGTTGACCGAAGAACTGCTCGGACAGATGGATCAGATGGCCGAGGCCCTCCAGTTGGCTCAAGCCCTGACCGACATGGCCGCCCAGGAGGCCGCTCTCGCCGCTGAGGCCGCTCAGGACCAGATCCCCGGCGAGTGGCAGCAGGCCCAGGAGGCCCTCGCCGGCGACGTGGGCCAACTCGTCGCCGACACTCCCGCCGCCCAGCAGGCCCAGTTGGCCCGCGACCAGCAGGCCGCCCAGAACCTCGCCGCAGACGCTCGAGCGCTCCAGGAAGAGCAACTGGCGGTGGCCCAGGAAACCGGCCAACTCGCCGACATCGGCAAGATCGACCAGGCCCTCGAAAACCTCGCCGCCGAACAGGCTCAACTCGCCAAAGAGGCCGGCGCCCAGCCGATTGCCGCCGACCAACAGCCCGGCATGGCCCAGGCCGCCGAGAACATCCGGGCCGCCGCCCTGCCCCAGGCTATCGAACAGCAGAAGGCCGCCGAACAGGCCCTCGCCGCACGAGCCGAGGGCCAACCCGCCGGACAGCAGGCCGCTGGTGAGCAGCCCGCCGGGCAGGAAGCCGGCGGTGAGCAGCCGTCGGGGCAGCAAGCCGGCGGCGAGCAGCCCGCCGGGCAGGAAGCCGGCGGTGAGCAGCCGTCAGGACAGCAGGCCGGTGGCGAGCAGCCCGCCGGGCAGCAAGCCGGTGGTGAGGAACCGTCGGGGCAGCAGGCCGGTGGTGAGCAGCCGTCGGGACAGCAGGCGGGCGGCGAGCAGCCCAGTCCGCAGGAGATGCAGACGGCCGGCGGACTGGCGGCCAAACAAGAGGACATCCGCGAGCGGACCGAGGAACTCCTCGCCCAGCAGAACCAAGCCGCCCAGCAGATGAGCGAAAGCCAGATGGCTCGCCTTCAGGCCGCGCAGGCCGAACTCGCCCAGGAAGCCACCCAGTTGGCCGAGAACGTCGCGCCGATGGGCGGCCAGCCGAGCCAGCAAGGCGAGCAGGCGGCACACGACGCCCAGGCCGCCTCCCAGCAACTCCCGTCCGACGTCGGGGCCGCCGCCGAGAGCGCCACGAGCGCCGCCGAGCAACTCGGTGGCCTCTCCGAGAATCTCGGCGCCCAGGCCGCTGAGCAGGCCGGCGGCGAGCCATCATCCGGTGAGGCGTCATCCGGCGAGCCATCGTCCGGTGAGGCATCATCCGGTGAGGCATCATCCGGCGAGGCATCGTCCGGGCAGCCCTCAAGCGGCCAGCCGTCCGGAGGCGAAGTCGCCGAGATGGCCCAGCAGGCCGGCGACCTGGCCGAGCGGCAGGAACAGTTGGCCGCCGAAATGCGGGCCCTCGCCCAAGAGAGTCCGCAGCAAGCGCTCGCCGCCGCCCAGGAGGCTGTGGCCGCCCAGGCCGGCTCGCTTCAGGAAGCCGCCGCCGCACTCGGTCAGCGTGCCGAGGCGATGGCCCCCGCCACCGCCGCCGCCGCAGGCAAAGCCACCGAGGCCCTCGGCAACGCCGAGCAATTCGCCGAACAGGCCGCCGGCCAACTCGGTCAGGAAGGCAGTGAGCCCGGCCCCGCCCAGCCTGCACAACAGAGCGCCGCCGACGCGCTCGGGCAGGCCGCCGAGGCCCTGAGCGGTCTCGGCCAGGCGTTGGCCCAGGCGGCCGAGGGCATGGCCGCGCCCTCGCCAGGCGAGGCCGCCATGGGTCAGCCGATGGCCGAAGGGTATAGCGCCGCCACCGAGGCCGCTGCCGGCCAGTCGGCCCCGTCGGCCGCCCAGGCGGCCCAGGCGCTGTCGCAGGCCGCCAGCCAGGCCGCCGCCATGGCCCAGGCGATGGGCGCCCAGCCCGGCATGGGGATGGGCATGGCGATGCAGCCGGGGATGATGCCCGCCCAGACGATGAACTCCAAGTTCGGCATCGGGCCGATCGGCATCAGCCTGACGGCCGCCAAACTCCAGGGACTCGGCATCAAACTGTCGGACTGGGCACGGCTGCCCGGCGAGTTGCGGAACCAGATTCTTCAGGCCGCCGAGGAGGGCGGACCCGAGGAATACCGCGTCCTCATCAAACGGTATTTCCAGAAGGTCGCCAAGAAGGGCGGCGAAAAAAGCGAGGAAGCCAAATGAGAGCCCCTCGACACGCCAACACCACACGCCGACGCCTGACCCGCCGCGCCCTCGCCGTCGCGCTGGCGGTCGGCCTGTCGGCCGCTCTTGCAGGGCGGGCGGCGGCCGACAAGGCCTCCCCGGCGCTCGCCAAGTACCAGGAGCGGGTCGACAAGTCCATCGACCGGGCCCTCGCCTGGCTTGTCAAGGAGCAGAGTCCCGATGGTTCGTGGAGCAAGAACGCGCAGTCGCGCAACGCAACCGGCATCACCTCGCTCTGCCTCATGGCGCTGCTTGCCAAGGGGCACACCCCCGGCGTCGGGCCGTACGGCAAGGCCCTCGACAAGGGGATTGATTTCATCCTGAAGAACCAGCAGTCCAACGGCATGCTGACCCGCGGCAGTTCCGGCCACGGGCCGATGTACAGCCACTGCATCTCGGCGTTGATGCTCTCGGAGGTCTCCGGCATGGTCGGGGCCGACCGCCAGGCCAGGATCGACAAGGTCCTGGCCAAGGCCATGAAGTTGATCCTTTCGGCCCAGCAGATTCACAAGGACGAACGCAGCACGGGCGGCTGGCGGTACCAGGGCGACAGCCGCGACAGCGACATCTCCTGCACCAGTTGGGCCGTCATGGCCCTGCGGTCGGCTCGCAACAACGGTGCGGCCGTCCCGACCGAGGCCATCGCTCGCGGCATCGGCTACGTCATGAAGTGCCAGGTTCGCCGCGACGGCGGCTTTGCCTATCAGCCGGGCGGCGGCTCCGGGTGGGGCCGGACGGGAACCGCCCTGCTCTGCCTGGAACTGTGCGGCCGGCATCGCGACCGCAGCGCCCTGATGGCCGGCGAGTGGCTCCTCAAGAACCTGCCCACCCACTACGGACGCGGGTCCCACTTCTCCTATGCCATGTACTATTGTTCCCAGGGCATGTTTCAACTCGGTGACGATTACTGGGACCGGTGGGCCTCGCAGATGTACGAGGTCATGCTCACGGCCCAGCAGAAGGACGGCAAGTGGCGGTCCTCCGGCGAGAACGTCGGCGAAGGCGGAGACTACTACTCCAGCGCCATGGCCGTTCTGGCCATGAGCGTCTCATATCGCCAACTTCCAATCTATCAGCGGTGACATCCCCTGCGGGCACGCCGGCCGCGCCGCCACGAGGGCCAAGTGCACCCCCATCGCCGATTGGGGCAAGTTTTTCTGGCGGGCGCAGGCGGTTGTAGCGCCGGGCTTTATGCCCGGCGGCCGTTGGCGGCGGCGCCGGCCAGGATGCGCCGGGGATAACGCCGGGGATAAACCCCGGCGCTACGGCCAAGCCGCAGGAAATCGT
>Ga0114922_10001180_pt1 | contig 24968 bp, 19 predicted proteins | sample AartaG_FD_100975 | JGI IMG/M metagenome (GOLD analysis project Ga0114922, IMG submission 100975) | Deep subsurface microbial communities from Aarhus Bay to uncover new lineages of life (NeLLi) - Aarhus_00045 metaG | ecosystem: Environmental > Aquatic > Marine > Oceanic > Sediment | place... | reverse complement strand
CAGCCCGGAGACGTTGGCGCTCGGGATGGCCAGCGCCCTTCTGGCGGCGGCAGTCTGGCTGCACCTCGCCACGTGGATGGGAATGCCCGTTTCCACCACGCATTCGATCGTCGGGGCGGTTGCGGGTTTCGGCGTCATCGCGGCCGGATGGGGCGCCGTCCACTGGGACAAGCTCGGCCACATCGTCGCGAGCTGGTTCGTGTCGCCGGTCGCGGGCGGGATCCTGGCCTTCGTTCTCTTCAAGCTCATCAGTTGGCTGATCCTGGGAAGGGAAAGGCCAGCGCGGGCGGCCGTTAAGATTACTCCATACATCGTTTTCATTGCTTTTACGGTGGTGGCCCTGGCAACCGTCTACAAGGGGCTGGCGCACCTCGTGAGGGAAAGGGCGGCCTGGCTGACGGGCGAGGTCGCCGTCTTGCTGGCTCTGGGGGTCGGCTTTGTGGCTGCCATCGCTGCCCGCATCCTGATCGCTCGGCGTCTGCGCGGCAAGCACAGGCTTCCCCTGCCCGAGCAACTGGAGCTGGTGGAGGGGGTGTTCGCGCCCCTCGTGGTGATAACGTCCTGCTCCGTTGCGTTCGCTCACGGGGCCAACGACGTGGCGAACGCCGTCGGCCCCCTGGCAGCCGTCGTAGATGTCATCCGTTCGGGCACGGTGAAGATGCAGGTCTACGTTCCGGCCTGGGTACTCGGTTTGGGAGGTGCAGGGATCGTGCTCGGCCTGGCTACGTACGGTTACCGGGTGATGCGTACGGTCGGGGAGAAGATAACGCAGATCACCCCCTCGCGCGGCGTGGCCGCTGACATCGCCGCGACCGCCACGGTGCTGGTCTGCACCAGGCTGAAGCTGCCCGTTTCGACCACCCATACGCTGGTGGGAGCCATTCTCGGGATTGGTTTCGCCCGGGGCTTGGGCGCCGTCAACAAAAGGGTGGTGCGGAACATCTTCACCTCGTGGCTCGTCACCGTTCCGGCCGCAGCCATCCTGTCGGTCGTCCTTTTCCTGCTCGGGCGCACGTTGTTCCTTGGGTCCCTGGCGGAGGTGGTGAAGGCGGCAGCCGCCGGGAAGTGACACGCCGCGATTCTGGCCACGGATGGTTGAGATGTCATGGAGCTGTGTCCGAGGTGTAAACAGTTAAGGAACGTCTGCGTCGCGGTCTGCCGCAGGCAGGTGGCGTTGCCCGATGGCACGACGGAGGAGGTCCTGACTCGTACGTTCCACTGCGAGACTTGCCACGCCTTCATCCGTAGTGAGGTGCTGGACCAGAACGCGGACAGCGATAGTAGCACTGGCCTGGGAGGGGATACACGATGAACGCGCATTGCACGGTGGTGATCCTTCTGGCACTCCTTGCGGTTCTGTCTGCGCCGTCCCGGGCGCAGTCCCTGGTCTATAACGATGACTTCGAGGAGGTGGGCGAGGACGGCGCACCCGAAGGCTGGCAGGCATCCGGCCGCTCAGAGATAGAGCAGACGCTCAGTGTCGCCGACGACCCGCAGCGCGGACGCGTGGCCCGGCTGGTGTGCACGCGCTTCGTGCCCGGCTCGCCCTCCAGCCACGCCATGCTGGCTCAGACGGATCACGTTGGCGTCAGGGGTCGCCAGTGGTACAGGCTGCGCCTGTGGGCGAAGGGGTCCGACATTGAGGGCGGGATCGTCCGCGTCGGCCTGTCCAACACGCGCAACTGGAGCAACACGGGTCTGTCGGACTCCTTTGTGCCGCCGGCGCAGTGGCAGCAGTTCGAGTTCGTCTTCCGGGCCACCCAGGACCTGACGCCGGAGGACAGCCGGCTGCAGATCTGGTACGGCAGCACGGGAACGCTTTGGCTGGACGACGTTGTTCTGGAAGAAACGGCCGCAGTGCGTCGCGAATGGCGTCCCGTGTTGCCGCTGGAGGACACGGGGAACGCGCTGCCCAACAGCAGCTTCGAATGCGGCGGGTCCGGATGGGGTTGCTGGTCTCCCGAGCGCTACTCGTGGGGCGCCAACATCTTCCGGCTGCTCGGAGCGTGCGAAAAGGGGCGCGCCTTTCACGGCGGGCACTCGTGGCGGCTCTCGCTCACGCCGGACACCCAACCGGTGGCCTACTTCGACTACTACGATCCGGTCGAGGCGCCCATGCGCGCGGTCCTCCTGGGTCACGAGGGATGGGTCAGCGTGCAGAAGGGGCGGCCCTACGTCTTCTCCGCTTACGTGATGGCGGATCGGCCGGACGTGCCCGTGCGCGTCACGATCCTTCAGGCGGACGGCCCCAGCCACAGCCGGCTGTTCTCGGTGGGAGAGGATTGGCAGCGGGTGGAGCTCAGTTTCGAAGCAGCCACGCCGTACGCGTGCGGGTTCGTGGGGCTGGACTTCCGGGAGGCGGATCAGGCAGAAGGAACCACCTGGCTCGACGCCGTCCAGTTCGAGCACGGCTCCACCGCCTCGCCGTACCGGCCCCGGCTCGACCTGGAAACGCGGCTGGCCACGGAGCGGACGGGCAACGTCTTTCTGGACCCCGACGCGGGCATGGACTTGCTCATCATGGCGCATAATGCTGGCGGGTCCGTGCAGACGGTCCGCGGCTCGCTCACCGTGACGGACTTCATGGGCAGAACCGTGTGGGAGGCGCAGCCCGAGATGGTGCTTCCCGCGGGGCGCTCCGCTGCCATCGAATGCGACGGCGTGCTGGCCCGGAACCGCGGTTTCTTCCGCGTGCGCTGGGAGCCCGAGGGCGACGTGGCCCAGGAGATGCGCTGCGCCGTGATCGAGCCGTCCGCCGAGGATGACAGCATCTTCGGGATGAACCACGCCTTCTCGTGGGAGTTCCTGCTGGAGCTCTCGCACGCCGCCGGCATCCGCTGGTGGCGCGACTGGTCCGTCAAGTGGCAGACCGTGCAGCCGAAGCCCGACGGGTTCGACTTCAGCGTCCCCGAGGCCCAGATCGATCGTGTGCTCGACGTCGACGGCCGCGTGCTGGTTCTCTTCCCTTTCCCATCGGCCGTCTGGGCGGCCACGCCCGACCCGGAGCAGATGGATGCCGCTGCGGAAGGCAACAGCTATCTGAGGGAGAGGCTGCCCACGGCTTTCAAGCCGGACCGGTTGGAGGATTTCGGCGCCTACATCCGGGCCGGGGTGGAGCACTACGTCGCCCGGACCCACGAGTTCGAGATCCTCAACGAGGCCCTCTACACCACGTACTCGCTGCCTGCGCGGTTCGGCTACGGGATGGCCGACTACATCGACATCCTGCGCACGGCCTATGAGGCGGCCAAGGCGGCCGACCCGAACTGCACCGTCGTGGGCGGCCTGGGCGGCGGGCCGAGTGCGGACTGGCTGAACCAGTTCATCGAGCAGGGCGGGATGAAGTGGTGCGACGTGCTCAATTACCACATTTACCCGCACAAAGGATGGCCTGAGTCCTACGAGGAGGACCTGCGGCTGCGCTGGGAGCAACTGAATGAGCGCGGCGAGGCCAGGCCCATCTGGATGACCGAGTTCGGTCTCTACGCGGACGACGATCCGCCGTTCACGCCATTCCGCGTCGGCGACACCACGATGAACAACACGCTGCGTCCGAACGAACTCACGGCCTCAGCGGATCTCGTTCGGTTCGCGGCCATCCTCTGCGCGCATGGGGTGCGCAAGATCTTCTACCACGCGGGCACGTGCGCGGCCTTGCACCAGTCGAGTGCCGGCAACCTTTTCTTCCGCTACGGCGGCGTGCCGCGCAAGCAGTTCGCCGCGCAGGCGGCGCTCTCGCGCGTGCTCGGACCGGACTTCGAGTTCGTGCGCAAGTGGGACGAGCCGGAATGGTTAAGGGCCTACGAGTTCCGCTCCCGCGGGCGCAGCGTCGTCATCCTGTGGACGCGCAAGAGCGACGCGCCGCCGCTGGCAGTTCCCGACGGCTTCCGCGCCCTCGACCTCATGGGCAATCCATTCCCCGGCAGGGAACTGACGGTCGGCGACGTGCCGGTGTACTTCGTGGGGGATTGAGGACGCGAAGGAGCGCGGCGGGGACGGCACGTCATCTACTTCAGCCGGCGTCGGGTTGGTCTTCCAGCCGGAGCACGAGCGAGAAGCCGATGTGCTGCCAGCCGTTCTCGACGCGGTAGAGTATCCGGTTGATGCCTTTCCTGAAGTGCACCCGGCGCCACACCTCGTCGATGTCCCAGGACTTGAGCTGCTTGGAGCTGATCCAGACGGGCACGCCGTTGATCTTCAACGTGCCGCGGTCGTCCGTGCCCGTGGCGATGAGCATGTCGCGCGGCTCGTCGCAGTAGAACTCCGTGTAGGCATACCAGATTCCATAGGGTTCGGCGTTGGGCGGTATGACCTGCGCCACTTCGCACTGCACGAACTGCCAGCGGACGGTGCGGTTGTCTTTGCCGACGTAGGTGGCGTCCAGGTCGATCAGGCTGTCCGGGGGGAATTCCCGGTCGATGTTCACCCGGTTCGGGTTCGCGAACGGGCCGAGCGTGTACCAACTGTCGATGAACATCCAGCCGGCGGGCTGACCGCCTGCGCTGACCTTGCGGGCGCCGATGGCGGGTATGTCGGGCTGGATTTCGGGCGGCGCGCCGTAGCCGCCCGCACCGTCGCCGAGCCCGGGCAGCGGAAGCCCTCCTGCGCCGGCCGCGCCCAGCGGGCCGAAGCCGCCCCGCCGAAAGGCGCCCATGCCCTCCTCACCGTCCTCGCCCTCTTCTTCTCCTTCCTCTCCCTCTCCTTCTTCCTCCTCCAGGGCTCGCATCATGGCGGCCATGTCGGAGAACCGCCCGCTGACGTCCTCCATGGCCAGCTCGCGGATGATGAGCTGGAAGTCCGGCACCTCGGTATCTTCCATGAGTGCGCCCGCGTCCGTGCCGAACCTCATCTTCTCCACCGATTGGCTGGCCATTTCCAGCATCCGGTAGGCCAGGTTCACCATTGACTGCGTTTCGCGGAGGGCGACGGCCATCTCCTCCTTGTGCTCTTCGAAGCGCTCGTCGGTCCGCACTGCTTCCCGCAGCAACGCGACGTTCAGGACGGGCCGGACCGGCCGGACCACCTCGATGTCATTGCGGGCGTCCTCCAGTTCCACGTCTCGCACCATGGCCAGGTCCATCGCCCGCACTTCCTTGAAGACTCCCGCGATTACGTCCTCGGAGGTGCGCGCCGCGTCGTAGAGCCGAGCGACGTCGATCACCTGCGGTCCCCCGGCCGAGGGCCGGCCGGCATCGGCGGGGCCGATTGTCGGGAAAGGCGGCGTGCCGCCGCCCGAAGAAGCCCCGGGAGGCCCCTGCGGCATCATGGCGAGCCGCTGCTCGTGCCCCTCGATCGCCGTGTCCAGAACCTCCACGGCGCGCCTTTGCACAGCGACGGCTTGTTCCTCCGTCTCCGTCGCTCTCTCGTGCAGCTCGACTTGCTCCTGCTGCTGCTGTTCGACCTGTTCGGCCGCCTCCGCCGCGAGCTGCTCCTGGGCCTCGAGTTGCGTCGTCTGGCGCTCTATCTGGTCCTCCGGCCGCCCGGCCTCCTTTATCTGCTGGAGCTGGTTGCGAAGCTGTTCCGAGCGGGCCTGTTGCGTGGCCTGGTTTCGTTCAAGCACTGCAATGCGCGCCAGGGCCTCGCGGTCAGCGTCGTGGGCATTCTTTGCTTCCTGGTGGGCCTGGGCTGCCTGCTGCTGGGCGGCCACGGCCGGAGCAACGCCGAAGGGGACCATGTCCAGCTTTCTCTGGGCACGCTCCTGAGCCTGCTCGGCGAGGGCCTGGAACCGGTCGGTCTGCTCGATCGGCGCGACTTGCTCAATGGACTCGACGGCGCTTTCCATCTCCTGGATGGCGCGTTCCATCTCCTGGCGGGCGTCCTGTGCGGCCGTCTGCCTGCGTTGCCGGTCGAAAGCAGTGAAGTCGCGCGCCACGTCGCGATGGATCTCGGCCATCTCGTCCAGGACGCGCCTGAGTTCCCCCGAGTTCCGTTCGATCTGGTCGGCCGTGCGCCACTCGATTGCCTCGGCCAGGTTCTGCAGCTCGCGTCCGGACATCATCTGCTGGGGCATCGTCTGGCGGACGATCTCCTTGACGACCTCGCGGACCGGCGTCAGGTAGAGGAGCGCCGCGAGTGCGAGCCCGTGAAGGCACACTGAGACCACGAACCAGCCGCTGCGACGCTCCCGCCGGTACAGCCGACGGCTCAGGCGCTGCGCCGCGGGGCGGCTAGTCAGGCTGCTGCTTGGTCTTGATGCCGACATTCGTCAGGTTCTCGAAGTTGCACAGGTCGAGCACTTGCACGGCGGACCACAGGGGAGCGTTGCGGTCCGCATCGATCCGTATGCGGTGGTTGGGCTCCTGCTTGGCCAGTTCGCGCAGCTTCTGGCTGAGGTATCCCTGGCCCACCGGCTCGGAGCCGAGGTACAGACCCCCCTGTCGGTCGATCGAGATGATCGTCATGTTGTCCTGCACTTGCTTGCTGATGGCGGCGGCGGCTTCGGGAAGCTCCAGGGGAAGCTCGTTCTCGATCTTCTTTAGCGTCGTGGCTACCAGGAAGAAGATGATGAGCAGGAACACGCAGTCCACCAGGGGGGCCATCTGAACGGCTACCTGTTCCTCGTCTTCGGTCTCAATCCGCATCGCCGGCCTCCTTGCCGGACTCGGCCCGGTCGGACTCGGCCCCGTACCACGAGCTGATCAGCTCGCCCACCTCCTCCTCCAGGAGGAGGGCGTACATGTTCGTGCGGTTTTTGAAGTAGTGGTAGAGGACCAGCGCGGGCACGGCGATGGTCAGCCCCGCGCCCGTCGTGATGAGTGCCTTGGAAATGTCGCCGCCCAGAAGCGAGGCGTCGCCCAGCGACCCGGCCGCCGCGACCTTGTCGAAGGCGCCTATCATGCCGATGACGGTTCCCAGCAGGCCCAGCAAAGGCGAGACCGTTGCGACGACTGCCAGGGCGTACGCCTTCTGAACGTGCCTTCGCAGGTCGCGCGACGCCACGTCCCCGGCCATCATGGAGACGTCCGTCATGTTGCTGTGACGGTGCCTGGCGATGACGGCCAGGACCCGTGCGAGCGTGCTCTTGTTCCTCTCGGGGAGCGCCTCGATCTCATCGAACCGGCCGCCGTGCCACAGCACGTCGGCCCGCTCGGCGAGCCCTCTGGGCGCGATGGCGCCCATGCGCAGGTTGACCAGCCGCTCGATGGTCGACCCGACGCCGGCCACCGATGCCAGCAGGAGGAATATCATGGTCAGGCCGCCCTGCCTGAGCTTCAGCAGGAATGCTTCGCCGGTGGTCAGTTCGCGCGTCCCCCTGCCGGCCTCGAGCTCGGCGGCCTGGACGGGCGTCTCAGCCGCTGCCGTCATGGGCGTCTCGGCCGCAGCCGCCATGGGCGTCTCGGCCGTAGCAGCCACAGCCGTCTCGGCGGGAGCCGGGGCCACTGCGGGCTCCGCGTTCTGTGCCATCGTCGATGAAGCCAACGCCCACAGGGCCGTCAGTGCCAGCACAAGGGCGACCATCGTCTGGCGCCTGCTCATGAACTCCCTCCTGTGTGATGTCCAGTGGACCGACCGTTCAGCGGGCCTCGGTGCGGGTCAGGCTGACGGCCCACTCCCGGCTGCTCTGTCGTATGCGAGTCCTTCGCTGCCGGCCCAGCCCGGCGGCGGGCCTGCGTGGCCACGACTTCCCAGGTGCGGTACCACCCGGCCCGGCGTCCCGACCTAATTCCGTGCAATGATACGGACTGCGGAGGGCTTTAGCAAGAAACGTCGGCTCGGCGACCAGAGAAAACGCGGCTTCCGTGGCCGCTGCTACGCGCGGATCATGACCAGCATCATCTTGAACTGCGTCCTCGCCTTGACGGCGTGCGGCACGTCGGCGGGCATCAGGACCATCTGTCCGGCGCAGACCGGCACGGTCTGGCCGCCGATGACCAGGTCTGCCTCTCCGTCCAGGCCGAGCACGTGGGCGTCGAACGGTGTGGTGTGCTCGCTGAGGCCCTGTCCGGCGTCGAATGCGAACACCGTCAACGTGCCCTGCTCCCTGTCGACGAGGGTCCGGCTGACGATGGCCCCTTCGGCGTACTTCACGAGTTCGGAGGCGAGGATCGGTTCCGCAGGGGCGATCCCGCCCGGTTTCCTCTGCCCTTCATCGTCTTCGGCCATCCCGTTTCTCCAGGTCTGTGGGAAGCGGCTACTCTCGCACCGCGTCGAACATGGCCACGGTGTTCTCGGGCGGCACGTCGGCCATGATGTTGTGCACTTGTTGGAAGACGAACCCGCCGCCGGGGCTCAGCGTTCGGACGCGTTCCTTCACGTGGTCGCGCACTTCGTCGGGCGTTCGGCGGGGCAGCACGTCCCGCGTGTCGCAGCCGCCGCCCCAGAGCGTGACCCGGTCGCCGAAGTTGCGCTTCAGCCCGTCGGGCTCCATGCCCGCGCAGGTGGTCTGGACGGGATTCGTCGCGTCCATGCCGGCCGCGATCAGGCTCGGCAGAAGCGGCCTGATCCCCCCGCAGCAGTGCAGCATCACCTTCACGTCCGCCAGCTCCTTGGCGCGGCGCCACATGCGGGCGTGGCGCGGCTTGAAGAACTCGTCGTACATCCGCGGGGAGAACTGCGGCCCCGTCTGCATCCCCAGGTCGTCGCTGAACAGGATCACGTCTATGCTGTCGCCGACGGCGCCCAGGTACCTCTCCAGGTTGTGCATGTGGATGTCCGTCAGCCTGTCCAGGAAGCGGTGGACTCGTTCGGGGTCCTCGGCCAGCATTCGCAGCAGGTTGTCTATGCGGAAGCAGAACTGACTGAGTTCGACCAGGTTGCCGCCGAACAGGCCGATGATGGCGCGATCGCTCGAGCGGCGCAGCTCACGGGCGCCGCGTTTCAGTTCCTCGAGGTCCGCCCCTTCGAGCCCGAGCGGCGCCGGGGGCGTGCCGGCCGCCACCCACATGACGTCGTCCAGTTGATCTTCCAGGTCGTCGAAGTCCCGGTCGTCGCTGTCCATCAGCGGCCACACGGTCTGCTCGAAGTAGAGCGAGCCCTTCCTCTGCACGGCGATGGGGCGGCCGTCATCGTTGTAGATGTGCCAGTCGTCCCCCTCGCGGCCCAGGTTGATGAAGGCGGGCACCTTGCACGGCGTGCCGTCGGGCAGCTCCCAGTCGGCCCAGTAGGAATCGTCCCGCGCGAAACCCCGCCCCAGCTCGACCGTGTCCACGCCGAAGCGGTCGAGCACCTCCGGCTCGACGATGGCGAGCTGCTGCACCAAGTCATAGACGTAGATGCCGCCGCTGGTGATGCCGAGACAGTCCTTCAGCCGGGCGTAAGCGATCGCCATGATCCCGCTGGACCGGTGCCCTCCGAAGTCTATGGGCACCGTGTCCGGCTCGGTGTGATTCAGCGCGGTCAGGACCCTCTCGCGCGGCCTCACGCTGCGTCCTCCTTGCAGGCGGCTCCACTGCCGGCAGTAACAGGAGGATAGTGACGGCGGCTCCCGGCGTCAACCTCCGCCGACCCGCCCCGGCACTTGCTTGCCCCCGCCGTCGTTGACATGGGATATAACATGGCAGCGTGGTCTGGCAGGCATTCGACGGGGAGGGGATCATGAAGGCGAGCGAGATCCTGGCGCATTTTCAGTCGGTCGGTCACTGGGTGAACTGGGAGAAGACGGTCGACCGGTTCCTGCACGGCGACGCGGACGCCGAGGTGCACGGCATCGCCACGGCGTGGATAGCCACCGACAAGGCGATCCGTGAGGCGGCCGACAGAGGGCTGAACCTGTTCGTGACGCACGAGCCGGCCTTCATGGACGGCTACAGGGGACAGCAGTCAGCCGACGAGGCCGCCGACCGGAAGAGTGAACTGCTCGACTCGCTCGGCGTGACCGTGCTGCGCTGTCACGACACCTGGGACCGGATGCCGGAGGTAGGGATCCCGGATGCGTGGGCCGCTTGGCTCGGCTTCGAGACTGAGGAGAGGCCCGTCGAGTCCTTCTACAAGATCTGCCTGCTGGGGGACGTCACCGTCGAGGAGGCGGCGCGCCGTGTGGCCGAGCGGATTGCCGAGCTGGGGCAGGACACGGTCCTCATCTTCGGCGACCGGGCCAAACGGGTCGGCCGAATGGCCGTCGGTACCGGGGCTATCACGCACCTGCCCACAATGCTTGAGCTGGGAGCCGATCTGCTGCTGGCGACCGACGACGGGATGAACTTCTGGGACGGAGGGCTCTGGGCCGCGGACCTGGACGTCCCGCTGCTCATCGTGAACCATTCGACAGCCGAGAAGCCCGGCATGATGGCAATGGTGGACTACCTGAAGGGCATTTTCCCCGGCGTGCCGGTCGAATACGTGGACGTGGAGTTCCCCTACACGTCGCTTTGACCCGGGGCCAGTGTCCCCAAACGTTCTCAGGAGGAGGCCGACGCCACGGCGAGCATGCGCAGGACTTCCTGCACGGTCGTCTCGCCGCGGAACAGCTTCTGGAGTCCCACTTCGCGAAAACTGCGGCAGAAGCCCGGTGCGCGACCGGCTTTCCGGATCTCGTCGGTTTTGCCTTTGACGATGGCCTCGCGCACGCCGCCATCGACGTCAAGAAGCTGGTAGACGCCGGTTCGGCCTCGATAGCCCGTCATGTGGCACCGGGGACAGCCCGTGCCGTGGTAGAATGCCCGGCGCCTGTCCGCTGCCTCGATGCCGAGGGCGTCGAGTTCGTCCGCTTCCGGGCGCCTCTCGGCTTTGCAGTCGGGACACACGAGGCGGACGAGCCGTTGCGCCAGTGCGCACTGAAGCGCAGAGGCCACCAGAGAAGGTTCCACTCCCATTTTCACAAGCTGAACGGGCACGCTGGGGGCATCGTTCGCGTGCATCGTCGTGAACACCAGGTGTCCGGTGAGCGCCGCTTTGCAGGCGATCCTTCCCACCTCACCGTCCCGCACCTCCCCGATCACGATGACGTCCGGCCCCTGCCTGAGCATGGCGATCGTCGCCCGGCGGAAGTCGAAGCCGATCTCCGGGTGGATTGCCGCCTGGTCAATGCCGTCCAGGTCGTACTCCACCGGGTCTTCGGCCATCATGACCTTGCGGCTCGGCTCGTTCAGCTCCGACAGGGCGGCGTACAGGGTGGTTGTCTTGCCGCAACCGGTGGGCCCCGTCAGGATGATCAAGCCATTCGGGCGGTGGAAGGTCTGTCTGAAGCGCTTGAGCTGGTCCGGTTCCAGGCCGTGACTGTCGATCGGCGGGAGCAGCGCGCGTGGATCCAGCACCCGCAGCGTCACGGCGGTGCCATGTGTGAGCGGCATAGTGCTGAGGCGGACATCTGTCTTGCGTGCTTCAAAGTCGAAGGCGAAGCGGCCGTCCTGCGGCAGGCGGTCCGGCGCCCGGGACACGCCGCACCAACGGAGTGCTTCCTCGGCGAGGGGCCTGCCGAATTGCCTGGGCAACTGCGCGGCCTCAAGGAGGGCGCCGTCGATCCTCATGCGCACCCTCAGGCAATCCGCACATGGCTCGATGTGCACCTCGCTGGCCCGGGACTGCACCGATGCGACGAGCAGTTGGGCCAGCAGCCCGCACGCCTCCGCCTCGCTTTCCCTGACGCGGGAGTGGGCCTCCGATGCAATGCCGGCTGCCAGGGCCTTTGCCCGGTCCGTGTCGAGTTCGATGCTTGCCAGCAGGTCATCGAGCGCCGTCTGTGCCCCTTGCGCGTCTGCGAGGGGCTCCTCCCGTGGGGCAGGGGCGGAGGCGCCCTCCTGCGGTGCAATCACGTGCCCCAGCCCGCTCCGGCTGACGCGCCACTGCTTGCCGACTTTGCGCCCCTCGATTCGTCCTTCCCTCAGCCAACGCCTGACCGTCGCAGGGGTCACTCCCAGTTCCTCTGCGGCCTCCGTTACTGCCATGAACTGCGCGGCCGGTCCCGCCGAACCGGTCTCCTGCGCTTCCTGTGGCTCTTGTCGCCTCATCTGGACCTCCTAGGGCACTGGACTTTGGGCATACGTCTAATCCGTAAAAGCTAGCACGTCTGTAATCGACAGCATGTTCGCAAAAGGCGTTATACGCGACAAATGCACTTCTGTCAAGTCGAAAAGCGGTCAAGTGCGCCCTGGCGCCGAGAGCAGACGGATCAGGACGCGTCCTGCCGCCTGAGGGAGGCGACGATGGGGGGCAGGGCGATAGCCAGCATGAGGCACAGCACGCCGGAACAGTCGCCATAGCGGACGTAGGGCGGCACGGTGTCACAGAGCCGCACCGGCGCGCTGAGGACGCCTTCCTCGAGCGGCTTGATGGCTGCGTAGACCTCGCCGCTCGGGTCGATGAAGCAGGAGACGCCGGTGTTGGCTGCGCGGACGACCGTCGCTCGCGTCTCGACGGCGCGGAAGACGGCCATGGCCAGGTGCTGGCCGAGCTCCCCGGGGATGACGTACCAGCCCTCGTCCGTCACGTTGACGAAGAAGTCGACGCCCCGGCGGCGGAAGCTGGCCGTCAGGTCCGCGAAGACGTCCTCGTAGCACACAAGGGCTGCGAAGCGGACGGCCCCCCCGTCCTCGTCCGGCAGCGAGAAGACGACTTCCTTCTCGCCGGGCGTCAACTCGCGGGGTATGGGCGTGAGCGCCTGCAGGAAGGGCAGCGAATCACGCAGGGGGATGTACTCGCCGAAGGGCACCAGCCGCATCTTGTCGTAGCGCTCGATGAACTCGCCCCCGGGCGAGAGCAGCACGGCGCTGTTGCCGAACTCGAGCTGCACGTGAACGCCGTACAGAAGGCTGCCGCTCGCCACGGCCTCGCGGGAGACGTAGGCGGGCGCCCCCACCAGGAAGTACGCGCCCATGTCACCGCCCAGCGCCCGGACATAGTCGAGCGTCTGCCGCTGGATCGAGCGTTCCCTCTCCCTGCCGAAGAACTCCCCCGGCAGGTCCAGGGGCACCGGCACGGACGTCTCGGGCCATACCACCATGCGGACGTCGTCCCGGCGCAGCCTGGCCGTCAACTGTGCGCAGAGCTGCACCTCTGCTTCGCCCTCTCGGTAGCGCTCTTCGAGGTCCTTCCCGGGGTCATAGATCTCTTCGACCAGTCTCGGGATGTTCTGCTGGACCACGCCCACGGTCGGGCCCTCGCGGATCTCGAGCCCCGCCTTCGCCGAGTCCCCCAGGAGGCTTAGCAGGAAAAGCGCGAGCCCCAGCAGCGCGACTGCAAGCAGCGGGCGCTCGAGCGCGACCCGGCGAGTGGAGGGGAACCGGCGAAGGGCGGCGATGACGGGACCCGCCAGGACTGCGTTCACCAGGACGACGACGAAGCTGACGGCGTATACACCGCCCAGAGCGGCAAGCTGCAGCAACGCGGCGTAGCGGTACTGCGTGTAGCCCAGGAAGAGCCAGGGGAACCCCGGCCCGAGCCGCGCCCGAAGCAGCTCGAGGCCCGCCCACACGAACGCCGTCAGCACGGGCCACAGCGCGCCCGTGTTCCGCTGAAGCAGCCGCACGATCCCGCCCGCTGCCGCCACGTAGAGCCCGCAGTAAACCGTCAGGCCGAGCCAGCCCGGCACTGCAACGCTGGCCACCCAGGCGAATGAAGGCAGGTAGAACGCCAGGGCGGCCGTGGCCCCGCAAAGGATGGCCGCGCGGCATGAGCGGGTCCGGCTGACGGCGACCAGCAACGGGACCAGCGCCACGAATGCCAGCGGCCAGAGGTCGACTGGCGGAAAGGAGAGAAACAGCAGCGTCCCGGCGAGCGCAGAAAGAAGGAGCTGCATCAGCAGCGCCGTCACCGGGGACGGGGCCGGACCGGGGCCGTCGGCGCCATGCGCGCGGGGAACGCCTTCGGCAGGCTGTATCGGGGCGTAGTTGTCGGGCATAGCGGGAGGCCACCGTATGGGGTGAGCCCTGACATTCTACGGACTGCACGCTCGATGCGGCAAACGGGGCCGCCTATCCCCGCATCACCTTCACCATAAGCGCCGCCCCGATCAGGAACGTCAGAACGTTCCCAGCCCACATGGACGGCCCGATGGGGAAGGCACCGCTCTCTGCGGCGAGCTGCCCGAGGATCAGCAGCGGGTAGAAGATAAACAGCACGATGGCGAAGCTGATGCCGAACGCGGTCACGACTCGGCGGTGGCTCGCCACTATCCCGACCGGGATCCCGATGAACGCGAACACAAGCACGGCGACCGCCTGGACCAGCCGTTTGTGGACGCGTAACCTGAGCGAGAGCAGCTCCTCCTGTTCGCCGGCCCATTCGATGACCTGCTGGATCTTTCCGCGCTTGTCCATCAGTTCGAACTTTCTAACTTTGAGTTCCCGGATGGACTCATCGAGTTCGCGGGCCCTCGCGCTGGACGCATCGGCCAGGCTGCCGGCTGTCCCTAGCTCCGCCTGAAGTGTCTCGATCCGTTTCTTCAGGGCATCGACCTGAGCCAGCAAGTCCCGATGTCTCCTCTCGAGCTCCACCTGCTTCTCGATGTTGTCGGTATCGGTTTCCCTTGCCTGTTTGAGCTCCTGCAGGCAAGCCGCCTGTTGCTGTTGGAGGAGTTCGATGTCCTTCTCAGCATCGGCGATCAACTGGCGATTGCGCTCGATCACTTGCTCCTGACGCCTTGGCTCCTGGAAGGCGTGTTTGTCGTGCCTTTGGCGAAGGCTGCCGAGCACCCGGTCCACTTCGAGGATCTCGATGTCGTAGCCGTGGATTTCGGTAAACCCTTTCTCACGGACGCGATCGGCGTCACGGATCGCCGGGTGCGAGGCAACGGTTTCCCGCAGGCGGCGCAGCTCGTGCATGAGCTCCCAGAATCCCAGGTGCTTCTTCTGGCTGAGCACTTCCTCGGCCTTCGGTGCCACGCGGACCTTGAGGACCACCCGTTCGGACGTCATGGGGACTGCCTGATCCCCTACCTCGAGCCCGAACCACCTGACCGTGCAGTTGCTCATCTCGAACGAGACGAAGCCGGCGTGCTCGGGGTCTTCCTTGATGACGCCTGACTCGGCCGTGATGACCGTTCGGGGCCGGTCGCCGCGAATCTCCAGGACGACCAGGTTGATCATCTTCCCGTTCTTGAAGTCGTCGTACTGGACGTAGGTGGGCGGAAAGGCCAGCCGCCTTCTGGCGCAGAGCGCCACCTTGTCGAGCAGTACCTGCTTGAGGGCCTCGTGCCTGAGAGCCCTCACGGCCCCGCGTGCCCGGGGAACGGTCTCGAATTGGAAGTACACGGCCACCAGCGTGAGCGCCGCGGCCACTGCCAGCACCGGATAGACGACCCCAAACAGATGAATGCCGGCGGCTCGGATGGCCATCAGCTCGTTGTCGGACGACAGCCTCCCGAAGGTCATGATGACGGCCGTCAGAAAGGCCGCCGGGAGGGCCATTGGTACGCAGTAGGCGAACACCGGCGGCAGGAGTCCGCTCAGCCGGACCACGTCCAGCCCCTGCCTCAGGAGCTGCATGCAGAACCCCGCCGCCATGATCAGCACGAGCGTGGCGAACGCCGGGATCAGGGCCCGGAACAGGTCCTTCAGGATGTATATCTGCAGCTTCTTCATGGCGTGATCGCAGACGCCGAAGCGGCGACGGGTCGCCCGTCCACCGCGGCAGATCTGGACGGCCGACCCGCTCACGTGACAGCAGGGGCTATTCTAATCCAACAGCTTGCCAACCGACAAGTCTGGCGGCGCCGCGGCGGACCGTCCCCGGCAGGGAGGGACCGGCGAGACATGCGGCGTTTGCAGCGTCGCCGCCCTTTTGGGATAATGGAACATACTAACGCTTCGCCGTCCTTCCTTGACGTTCTTGCATGTTCTGGTCAAATGGGGCGTCGCTGCGTGCGAAAAGACTTGTACGATGGCGAAAAAAGCCCTGATCTCGGACATCCACGGCAACCTGGAGGCACTCGAAGCGGTGCTCCGGGAGATCCTCCATCAGGGCATAGATGAGATCTGGTGCCTGGGCGACATCGTCGGATACGGACCCGATCCCACTCAGTGCACGGATCTGGTCAGACGGAACTGCTCCCTCACGCTGATGGGCAACCACGACTGGGCGCTCCTGAACAGCCCGGTCGGGTTTAACAGCCTCGCCACGGCGATGATCTACAAGACCAAGAAGTGGATGAGGATCACCGACGAGTCGACCGATCAGGACAAAGAAAGATGGAACTTCCTGTCCCAACTCCCTCTCAGCGCGGAGAGGGACGACATGCTTCTCGTGCACGCTTCGCCGCGTGCCGAACTCAGTGAGTACATACTGCCCTCCGACGTGGCTCACGACCCCGGCAAGTTCGACGAGATGTTCTCCATGTTTGACTACATGTGCCTGGTCGGCCACTCCCATCTGCCGTGCTGCATCACGGAGGACCTGGACCTGTCCGGTGTGCGCGGCGAAGGGCTCACCATCGACCTGGACGAACGCAAGAGGATCATCAACATCGGTTCAGTGGGACAGCCGCGCGACGGCGATAACCGCGCGTGCTTCGTGACCTTTGACGACGGGGTCGTACGCTATAACCGCGTGCCGTACGACTACCGTCGCACCATGGCCAAGATCAACGAGCTCGGGGAGGAATTCCAGATGCTGGGCTACCGCCTCGGTCTGGGACGCTGAGCGTCATCCCCTTGCCGTGCACGCAGGCCAGTTCAGGCTTCGGTGTCTCGCGATGTTCGGAATACCGATAATCGTTCTGTGGGCTGTCGCATCCATGGTCGTGCTCGGCGTGCTGTTCAGCCTGGGACTCGTCGTGGCGGCGCGCGTCTTCCGTGCGAACGTCGATCCGCGCATCGAGACCGTGCTGAATGCCCTTCCCGGCGTCAACTGCGGCGGCTGCGGCTATGCCGGCTGCGGCCAGTATGCCGAGGCGGTCGTGGAGGGGGAGAAGGTCTCCCTCTGCACGGCAGGGGGGGCCGACGTAGCGAAGGCCGTTGCCGATCTGATGGGCGTTGAGGTCGAGGAGACCGTCAAGCTGAGGGCCGTGGTGCACTGCCAGGGCGGGACGAGCCGGTGCGGCGATCGGTTTGAGTATGTCGGCGAAGGGGACTGCCGCGCCGCTCACATCACGTACGGCGGCCCGAAGGATTGCATCTACGGTTGTCTGGGGCTGGGTACCTGCGCGGTCGCGTGCCCCTTCGACGCGATAACCATGAGCGAAGAGCGGCTCCCCGTCGTCGACCCCGAGAAGTGCACGGCGTGCGGCATCTGCGTCAGGACGTGCCCCCGCGACCTCATAAGCCTGCTGCCGGTGCACTGCATGATCTATCTTGGCTGCTCCTCGCACTATAGGGGCAAGGCGGTCAAGGACATCTGCTCGGTGGGGTGCATTGCCTGCGGCCTGTGCCAGAAGAAGGACCCCCATGAGGCCATCGTCCTGGAAGATAACCTGCCGGTGCTGGACTTCGAGAAGGCCGGCGGGGACTTCCGGACGGCGGCCGAAGTCTGTCCCATGAACTGCTTCGTGATCGAAGGAGAACCTCTCGTGGCGGCTGCGGCCGCTGCTCCCGGTGAAGCCCGGGCCGGTGCTTCCGGCGAAGCCGAAGCCGGAGCGTAACACCGCGCTCGGCTGCGCAGTCATCTCGCGTTTCCAGGGCGGCGCTTGCGCCGCCGTGTGTGACAGGAGGAGGATCAGATGGTCGAAGTGAATAAGGAGGAGTGCACGGGCTGCGGCACCTGCGTGGACGCGTGCCCCGTCGAAGCCATCTCTCTCGTCGATGGCATCGCTCAGATCGACCACGGCGAATGCACCGAGTGCCTCACGTGCGTGGACGAATGCCCCGTCGAGGCGATCTCCGCAGACTGACGTCGTCGGTTCAGCCCAGCCTGGGCCGGGGAGCGTAGCAGGCTCTTCCCGGCCCTTTCCTTTTTGGGCGGCTTGTTTCGGGCGGCACTTGCTTTCCCCGTACACTCCGGCTCGCTATAATCCTGTCCGAGGTCCCGCTTGGGGAGGACTGGGGATGCGACTGATGCTGATCATAGTCTGCGCGGCAGTCTCAATCTGGCTCGGCCCGACGGCCGCCGAGCCGGCAGCGGAGCCGGCGCCGCAGGCTGACGCTCGAGATCAGGCCCGCATTCGCAAGATAGGCCCGAGTCTCTACCAGCTCGGCAACGTAGTTCTGAACGTCGAAGCGCGGACCGTCCGCTGCCCCGGCCGGGTCAACATGGACGAGGGCGGCCCGATCGAGCTGCTGGCCTGTCTGCCGCGTGGCAAGACGCACGAGAGCGTCTTGACCCTCGACGTCGAGCCGAAGCACCTCCAGGTGGCGCTGAAGCTGCTGGGCATGAAGGAGGGGCGCAACCCGGCCGTTGACTACCCGGAGGATAGCCCGGTGAGGCAGCGCCCGGCGGGCGACGAGGCGTTGGTGTCCGTCGAGTGGCGCCAGGCCGACGCAGAGCCCGACGGCGAGCCCTGCCGCTGCCGCGCAGAGAGGCTGCTCTTCAACGTCGAGGCCGACACGCCGCAGGCCGAGGCCACGTGGGTCTTCCTGGGAAGTCGTGTCAGCGGCGGCAAGTTCGGTGCCGATCTGGACGGCAGCCTCATCACGACGTATCACGACCCGCTGGCCATCCTCGAGTTGTGCGCCCCCACCGTCAACGACGACATCTACTACTTCGTCAACAAGGATATCTGCCCGCCGTTCGGCACTCCTGTCGAGCTCATCATCGAACTGCCGAAAGAAGAAGGCAAAGAGGCCGAGAAGCAGGCATCAACGGAGGAGAAAGAGTGATGGCCCCGCGAAGTCGAGGTCGGTTCCTGCCGGTCCTTGCGCTTGTGGCGTTGCTGGCCCTTGCCGTGACGGCGGCCCGGGGGGCGCCGAAGCGGGACGTATCGCTCCTGCGTGAGAGCCAGGCCGGCGCGCGCCGCGCGCTGCTTCACCTGAAGTCCACCCAGGGCGAGGACGGCTCCTGGAGCGATCACCCGGCCATCACGGCGCTCGTCGTCATGGCGATGGTGGGCAGCGGTCAGGACGACTTCGGGCCCGCCAGCGACCCGGTCCGCAGCGGGCTGGACTTCATCCGCAGCCACGCGAAGCCCGAGGGCGGCATCTACGACCAGTTCTATCCCTCTTACAGCACCAGCGTCTGCGCCCAGGCGCTTTTCGCGGCCGGCACGCCCGAAGACGAGGCGCTGGTGCGCAACGCCCGCCGGTTCCTGCTCGACTCGCAGGCGGATGAGAGCGAGGGCTTTACACCCGACAGCCTCGAGTACGGCGGCTGGGGCTATGAGATCAGTCCCTCGCGCGAAGAGACGCACCGCGCCGACCTGTCCAACACGCAGTTAGCCCTGGAGGCCCTGCGACAACTCGAGGCTCTGGACGAACAGGATCGGGCCAGGTCCGCGGCGCCGGACTGGGCCCAGACGCCCACCGAGGTCGCCTACGGGCGGGCGATCAAGTTCCTGGAGCGCTGCCAGAACCTGGACGAGACGAACAACCAGGACTGGGCCTCCGACGATGGGGGATTCGTCTATCGCCCCGGCGAGAGCAAGGCGGGTGAGAGCCCCGACGGCGGGCTGCGCAGCTACGCCGGCATGACCTACGCCGGGCTGAAGAGCATGCTCTACGCGCGGCTGGACAGGGACGACCCCCGCGTGCGCGCCGCCTACGAGTGGGCCTGCCGGCACTGGTCCGTCACGGAGAACCCGGGGCTCGGCCAGCAGGGGCTCTATTACTACTACGTGACGATGGCGCGCGCCCTTCAGGTATACGGCACGGAGCTGGTCGTTGACGCCGAGCAGGCGTCCCACGATTGGCGACGGGAACTGGTCTCACAGCTATTGACGGTGCAGCGGGCGGACGGTTCCTGGGTCAACGAGAACGGACGCTGGCTGGAACAGATACCGGACCTGGTGACCGCCTACGGCCTTCTGGCCATCCAACATGCCACGGAGGGCTGGTAGGGGCGGGCCGCGTTGGCAGACATTTCGGCCACCTGCTCGTCAGTCAGGCCGGCTATAGCCAATGGCTGTTGATGTACGACACGGTTTCCTGAGCGTCCAGTGCTCTGCTGGTGTTCCCTACGCGGATGAAGAACTCTTTGCCGCGTTGCGTGGATAGATAGGCAGGCTCACTCGAGGGAGCGACGTCGACACGGCATACTGTGGTCCCGTCTGCCTGCTCGAAGCGCACTTTCAGGATGGCTCCCAAACCGGCTCCGATGTGTTCGGCGACCAGGTTCAGCAAGGTCTGCTCGAACGTGTCGGTGGTCGGCTTGCCGAAGCTCCTGAGGTCTTGCGTGATCCCATGCGCGTTCCCATTGTCCTCAACACCGATCAACAGTGTGCCGCCGTCGCTGTTAAGAAAGGCCACGATCGTCCTGAGCACCGAGAACTGGAGCTCCTTGTTGACGCGGCCCTGAATGACGTCCCAACGGAGCGTGCTCTTGAACTCGAGCGTCGCTGACTCGTTGAGTTGTCGCAGCTCGTCAACTGAGCGCTCGACCTGGACCTCCGGCTCGGCGACGAGGCAATCCATGAACTCGTTAATCTTCTTGGCCATCAGATCGCGTCGAGCGGCCAGGAAGTCACGGAAACGTTCGACGTGCCAGAGCTCCGGCTTGACGGGAACGAACTGCTTCGTCAACGCGCCGGCGTACCTCTCTTCCACGGCTGGCAGGTAGTCCGCAGGCGGCGTGTCTCTGAGTTCAAGGTTCGTCTCTGCAGTCAGGAAAGCTCGATTGGCGATCTCGTTGATGATCTTCCGGTGCAGGTGGTTGTCCGAATCATAGCCGCTCCTGTAGAGCAGCGCCTGCGGGAAGATGTGGTGAGCATGAAGCTGGTAGCTCTTGCCGACTACGGCGCCCAGCGGCGCTCCGTTGAACCAGTCGACAGCACCGTGAGCCTTTGCCACGATGACGGCCATCCTAAACATGGGATGGGTGATCCAGCGCCCGTCCATATCTCCACCCTTGACTTCCAGGCGGCCACGCTGATCGATGATCTGGTCGCAGAGCGCCGGCCACGGCACGTCCTCCTTCACGACGATTGAGACATCGTGTTCGAGGCGCTGATCCGTCTGTGCGGTGTACCGCTGCCACATCTGCGCTGCATACAGCCAGTGCAGGGCTTGCCGCATCGCCTTGTCGGATGGAAACCTGCCGTCGTGGACATCCAGATAGACGAGCAGTGGGATAAGCACGTTCGGCGTTGCGAGGTCGTCCGTGGAATGGATGAAAGCCTGGCTTGGCAGGATAGTCACCAGGTAATCCAGCCGCTTGCTGAGCCGTCCCCATCCGGCTTTCAGGGCGTTTGGGTCCGCGCCGTGGATTGTTTCGTACAGGGCTCGGTGCATCACGACCGCAGTGAGCGCCCGTGTCATGACCGTCAGGTCAAATCCGAAGTGCGACTCGTCGAGCTCCGCGCTCTTGTCCTTCAACACGCGTCGGGCGGCAGCCCACGTGCCCGTGACGTGTGTGAGGGCGAGTTCCGCGTCCGTGAGCTTGGTGCCCAAGCTGTTGGTGCGATCGAAGATGTCGATGGCCTCGGTTACGGATGCCTGGGCTGGGACGACCTGCTCGGGAATATCCCGGTCCCGGATGTTGCGCAAGCGGTTCAGGTTCTCGTTGTACTGATTCGCCAGGCGGAATGCTTCTTCCTTGTTCCCGTCAGCAACCTGCTCGGCAATCTCAAAGATGCGGATCTCGTTCTTCTGATCGAAGCAGTCGACCACGCGCTGCCAGAGCGGATCGCCCGACATGTGGGACCTGAGGTAGTACTGAAACTCGCTGGTGCCCACGTGGAAGTGCAGGTCGCGTGGGTCATTCTGCAGATCCTGCCCCGTGTAGTAGTGAGGGATGGTGCCTTCGATCAGAAGATGCAGCGTCGTCAGACGTTGCTGTCCGTCCAGTATCACCCGTACGGCGCCGAGTTTGTCAGGACGCACGTTGATGTTCTTGAGCTCGGGCGGGCTGTCCGTCTGCCAGAACAGGAGACCGCCGACGGGATAGTCCTTGAACAGCGAGACCATCAGCTCACGTGCCCGGTCTCTTCGCCAGACGTACTCCCTCTGGAACTCCGGCAACACGAGGTTCTTCTGTTGAATGGCGTTAAGCAGGAGACTTACCTTCATCCCAGCCCTCCCCGGGGCCGGCCGGCGCGGCGCACGCGATTAGGCCCCATTGCCCCTTCGGCGCCCGCTCTTTGCCCGCAACGACCCCAGAATCAGCATACCCCCATAGTCAGTAGCTGCATGGAACCCGCCATCATTATGGTGCCTTCCGGTAGCATGTCAAGCGTGGCCCCCGGATCCGGCTCTGGCACGAGCGCGGTCCGTCAGTACGCACCACCGCCGTCTGTGCTGGTCTTGGTGTCCCCCATGAAGGCCACTACCCCGGAGAGTGTGCCCGAGCCAGGGCGCGGCTACGTGCAGACCAAGGTTGGAGCAAGGCGCCGCTGCGAAACGAACCCATTCTATCGTATCTCGTCCATGAAGAAGGCTTTCCGATGCACAGACCCTGTGGTCCGGCAAAGCCGCATCCGCTGAGGCACAGACGGGGGATGGTCTCAGGCGTGGCAACAACGGGGTTTCATTCGGCGGAGAAGAAGCGGGCGGCGTTGGCGAACATCTCGGCCACCTGCTCGTCGGTCAGGCCCGCCCCGCGCGCGACCCGTTCGGCCTCCACGCGACTGGGGTAGTCGCCCGGCGTGTGCCCGTCCGAGCCGAACACCAGCCCCGCGCCGTGCTCGATCGCCAGCCGCGCAACGTGCCCGTTGGTCAAACTGTGGCCCCGCTTGCTGGATATTTCGAGCATGACGCCCATCTCGGCGGCCAGCGCCACGTCCTCGGCATCGATCAGGCCGGGGTGGGCAAGCACGTCGCACCCGGCCTCGATGGCAGCGCGGTTCGTGCCCGGCGCGACGGGCTCCACGATGGTCTCTCCGTGCACGAGTACTATCTCGGCGCCCATCTCCCGCGCGCGCACGATCAGCCCGTCGATGAGCACGGGCGGCACGTGGGTCAGCTCGCATCCCGGCAGCACTTGCAGCTCCCCGTACGCTCCGGCGACGGCCTCGCAGAACTCAACCAGTGCATCCAGGATGAACTCGAGGTTCGAGGGGTCGCAATGGTCGGTGATGGCCATCGCGCGGTAGCCCTGCATCTGGCACCGCCGCGCCAGCTCGGCGGGCAGCAGGTCGCCGTCACTGAGGATCGTGTGCGTGTGCAGGTCGATCATCACGGCCTCGAGAGCAGACGTCGTTGGGATTGCCGCCTTATATCAGAACGTGCCGTGCGTTGCCACTGCACGGCCATGCCCTCGCCCCCGAGGCGCATAAAGCCTATTGACCATGAAGGGCGCTGGCCCTACAATGCCCCGGCGAACCGATCCCGAACACCACGCAGTCCGTCGGACCGGAGGCATCATGCTGCAGGAATACATAGCGAGGCTTGTGGAAGGCGAGGATCTGTCGGCCCGGGAGGCGCGGGATGCCCTGTCGGTCATCATGTCCGGCCAGGCCACGGACGCGCAGATTGCGGGGTTCCTCGTGGCGCTGCGCGTCAAGGGGGAGACGGTGGAGGAGATCACCGGCTGCGCCGAGGCCATGCGCGAGGCCGCAACTCCCATCGACGTGGGCGGGCTGGACGTGGTGGACACGTGCGGCACGGGCGGCACTCACAAGGGCACGCTGAACATCTCGACCGCCTCCGCGCTTGTGACGGCCGGCGCGGGCGTGCCCGTGGCCAAGCACGGCAACCGGGGCGCCTCCAGCAGTTGGGGCAGCGCGGACGTGCTGGACGCATTGAGGGTCAACATCGCGGCGCCGCCGGAACTTGTGGCGAGGTGCGTTCGCGAGGTGGGCATCGGATTCCTGTTCGCGCCGTCGCTGCACAAGGCGATGAAGTACGCCATCGGCCCCCGGCGCGAACTGGCCCTGCGGACCGTCTTCAACGTGCTCGGGCCGCTGACAAATCCCGCCGGCGCCAGGAGACAGGTGCTGGGCGTCTTCGACGCCTCCCTCGTCGAGACCATCGCTGAGGTGCTCGGCAAGCTGGGGGCCGTCCGGGCGATGGTCGTGCATAGCGACGACGGCATGGACGAGATCAGCACGTGCGATCGGACGTTCGTGGCAGAGGTGAAGGGCGACCGGTTCGAGACCCGTTACGTGGAGCCGGAGGAGTTTGGTCTGCCGAGGGCGAGCCGCGAAGACTTGACGGTGAACGGCGTGACTGAGAGCGCAGAGGCCGTCCGGTCGGTCCTGGCCGGCGAGCCCGGCCCGGCGCGGGACATCGTACTGCTCAACGCAGCGGCGGCCATTTACGTGGGGGGCAAGGCGGACTCGCTGGCGGAGGGGCTGGCGGCGGCGGCAGACTCGGTTGACTCCGGCCGTGCCAGGGACACGCTCGCCCGGCTGGCAGAGGTCTCGCACGAGGTCGGCTAAGAGGCGACGCTCAGGGGGTGGCGCTCTGCGGGACGGCAGTGATCTGCTCGCGCAGCTTCAGGGCGTCCGGGAAGCCCTTGTAGATGGCCAGTGCCTTGTCCAGCGCGGATCGCGCCTTGTCGGGCTGACTGCTCTGCGCATAGGCTCTTGCCATGACGCAGAGGGCCAGGAAGTGCTTGGGTTCCGCCTTGAGGGCCAGGCGGCACTGCGCGATGGCCTGTTCGGGCTTGGACTGGGCCAGGTAGACCTGCGCCATCATGCGATAGAGGTCGGGGGGCGGATCGCTCTGGAGTTTTTCGGCGGTCTGGAACGCCTTCAGCGCGGCATCGTAGTCGCCGCTCTCGTAGGCGGCCACTCCGCCGGCGAAGCGCTCGATGGCGGGAGCGCTATCGGAGACGCGCCACAGGCCGACCAGCGCATCTCGGCAGTTCGCGGCGACCCGGCCGTCCTCATCGTTCAGCCCTGCCAGCAGGGCCTGACGCAATCGGTCGAGGACGGACTTGCGCACCTGGAGGATCTTCTCGTACTCGCGCGGTTCGTTGGCGATGTAGGCAAGCTGGATGGCGGTCGTGCGCCGTTCATCCTGCTCCCCGTTCCGCAGCACCCGGGCGTAGCCCTCCATGAGCCGCTCGATGTCGCCCCTGGTGGGAAGGGCTCCCAGGTCGATCTCGACGGCTTGCCCGCCGCTGGTGATCTG
>Ga0114922_10001179_pt1 | contig 24973 bp, 16 predicted proteins | sample AartaG_FD_100975 | JGI IMG/M metagenome (GOLD analysis project Ga0114922, IMG submission 100975) | Deep subsurface microbial communities from Aarhus Bay to uncover new lineages of life (NeLLi) - Aarhus_00045 metaG | ecosystem: Environmental > Aquatic > Marine > Oceanic > Sediment | place... | reverse complement strand
GCCCTGGGCTTTCATCCTACGCCCCGTTGGGGCTTAAGAGCGCAGGGGCTTTCGGCATGTTCTCTTGCACAGCAATATAATCCCCAATTGTTTCTGACAGGAACATGTGGGGAATGACAAGGGTTTCAACGCTGGGCTGGGCTTGCCGCAGCCCCATGGTCCCATGGTCCTATTGTCCCATGGTCCTACGGTCTCGGCACACGGCAGTGCACCGGAGGCGCCCCCCACCTTTGGGATATTGCTAATCGTGAACCAATCCCCGCTCCGGCGTGTTTTTTCAAGTACATAGAAATACTGTCTTTATGGGATAGCAGCATGATGCTGCGATTCATTCAGGAGGGATATCATGCCCAGAGACATACCTGTGGGAAACGGACGGGTTCTTGTCAACTTCGACGGGGATTACCGGGTCCGCGACATTTATTACCCCCACGTCGGAAAGGAAAACCAGGCGGGCCGCGGCCCGTGCAGAATGGGCGTGTGGGCCGACGGCGAGTTCAGTTGGATGGGGCCCGAATGGGTCAAAACGCTGCGGTACCGCGAGAACACCCTCGTTACCGACGTTGTGGCCCGCAATGAAAGGCTCGGCATAGAGCTTCATTTCGCCGACTGCGTCGATTTCGAGGAGCCGGTTTTCGTCAGGGAAATACGCGTTAAAGACCTGCGCGGCGCCGAGCGCGACGTGCGGCTGTTTTTCCATCACGACTTCAACCTTTACGGCCAGAGCGCCCTCGATACGGCGAGCTACGACCCCAAAACACGCGGTGTGGTGCACTATAAGGACAAGCGCTACTGCCTTGTGAATGCTTCCACCCCCACGCGTTTCGGCGTGGATCGGTACGCCGTCGGCGAGAAGGGATTGCCCGGCAGGGAAGGAACCTGGCGAGACGCCGAAGACGGTGAACTAAGCAGGAACCCCGTTGCCTCAGGCGCCGTCGACAGCACCGTCGCGATCAACCTGACGCTGGATCCGCACGGAGAGCAAATCTGCCACATGTGGATCACCTTCGGATACAACTATGGCGAGGTAAGGGCCGGCAACTTGCTGGTTTGGGAGGTGACGCCCGCGGAATTGATCCGCCGCACGCACAACTTCTGGTTGACGTGGGCGAACAAGGAGGAGATGAACCTCGGCGCGCTGCCCGAGCACGTCCGCACACAGTTCATTCGAAGCCTGCTGATACTTCGTACGCAAACGGATATCGACGGCGCCATACTGTCGGGCACCGATTCCGAAGCTACTCGGCCGAGCCGAGACCTGTACTCGCACGTTTGGCCTCGCGAGGCCTCGATCATCGCCCTGGGGCTCGATGCCGCGGGATATTCCGACATGGCCCGAAGCTTTTATCTGTTCTGCACCGCGTCGCAGACCGAAGAGGGGTTCATGCTGCCCAACTACCGCCCCGACGGCACCGCCGGCCCAATACGCCAGCCGTGGGTCCGCGACGGGGAGGGGGTACTCCCGATTCAGGAAGACGAGACAGCACTCGTCATCTTTGCCTTGTGGAAGCATTTCGAGCGCTATCGGGATGTGGACTTCATCGATCCGCTTTATCACACCCTCGTCGTGGAAGCGGCCGAGTTCCTCTGCAAACACATTGATCACGAAACGCATCTCCCGCTGGGCTCCTACGACCTGTGGGAAGAACGCTACGCAGTGCACACATACACGGTCTCGACGGTCATCGCCGGTCTGTGGTCGGCGGCGAAGTTTGCACGGGCCTTCGGCGACGACGAACTGGCCAGGAAGTACAATACCATCGCCGACAGGATGAAGGAAGCACTTGTGAAGTACTTCTACCATCACGATCTTGGCCGTTTCGCACGGTGCGGATACAAGAAGGACGGCACCTACGAGCTGGACATGGCCCTCGACACGGGGCTGATTGCGCTGTGGGGCGGCGGGGCGTTTTCGCCCGACGACCCCCGGGTGATCTCCACGATGGAGCAGCTCTGGAAAGAACTGTGGGTGCACACCGAGATCGGCGGCGTGGCACGCTACCAGGGCGATCAGTTCTTGCGCGTAAGCCCCGACCTGCCCGGCAATCCGTGGCTGGTATGCACCATGTGGCTGGCACAGTGGGAAATCGCCCGCGCCCGGAACATCGAAGAACTCAACAGAGCGCTGCCACTGATCGAATGGGCCTGCCGCCGCGCGTTGCCTTCCGGAGTGATGCCCGAGCAGGTCAATCCCTACACCGGCGAGCCCATGTCCGTCTCGCCGTCTTCATTTGCCCACGGCAAGCTGGTGCACGGTGTGATGCTGTATCTGGAAAAGCTCGAAGCGCTCCAGCCGGAGACGACGCATCGGCGCCGACCGGGACGCGAGATGAAGATCTACGAGATGCCCCACGCGCCCAAAGCTGAAGTAAAACGCCCTTCGCGTGAACTGGCCGAAGTGACGTGAGACGACCGACGAGAAGAATGGGGCGGGTGCCTTGAACGCATCCGCCCTTTTCTGTTGCGCAGACGGTGCGATTGAATATCTTGGTCTTTCTTATGTTTTTACGGTTCAGGAGTTGTGCGTACACGGCGTCACAGCGGCTGTTAGAAACGTTTTCAAGCAACGATGGTGGGAGGGAAGCTCTTTGAAAAGAAGTACGTGTTTAGCATGTGCGTGCGAGTGGGCCGTCGCCAAGGGCCCACTCGCACGCGCACGGTAAACACGTACCTTTCTTCAGAAAGGTTTTTCCCGGCTCCATCATGATCGCTGACCGCCTTGACGGTCACTCCCGACGAGTTCACACTTGAAAACAGCAAGCTCTGCGTGTATACTTTTAGCCACGATTTCCATTTTGAATCAGTTTCGAATCAGGAGTTATCGAGCCGTGCAAGAGTACATCGTTGCAGTAGTGGGTATCGGGATGGTCGGCGGCGAGATGCTGCGGGTCCTTCGCCAGCGGAATTTCCCGGCGAAGGAGATAAAGGTCCTGGCGACGCGAGCCCGCAAAGAAATGATCCACGGTTACGAGTACGACGTGATCCCGGCCAGTATGGATGCGTTTGACGGCGTGGATTTTGCATTTTTCGCGGGGACGGAAGGCGCGAAGGGCGCGTCGCAGCAATACGGCTGGGCGGCGGTGGAGCGCGGTTGCATCGTGATCGATAACGGCGACGACTTCCGCATGGACGACCGCGTGCCGCTGGTTGCGCCGGAGGTGAATCCGGAGCACCTGAAGCGCCACAAGGGGTTTGTTTCGAATCCCAACTGCTCGACGATCCAGATGGTCGTCGCGCTGGCCCCGCTGCACCGCAGAGCGAAGATCAAGCGCGTGGTAGTGACCACCTACCAGTCGGTGTCGGGCACGGGCAGGGGGGCGGTGGCCGAACTCGAGCAGCAGATAAAGGACTACGCCGCGGGCACCGAGATGAAGCATGATCAGTATCCTCACCAGATTGCATTCAACTGCATCCCGCAGGTGAGCAGCCTTAAAGATATGTTTCCCGGCTACTACGGCGAGGAGATCAAGATGATCCGCGAGCCGCGGAAGATGTTTGACGAGCCGAATATGGCCATCACGGCCACCTGCGTGCGCGTGCCGGTATTCAAGAGCCACTCGGAAGCGATCAACGTGCAGTTCGAGGAGAAGATCACTGCCGAGGAGGCAACGGAGATTCTGTCGAATGCTCCCGGCCTGAAGGTTGTGGACGACCCCGCCAACAGCGTTTACCCGCTGGCCATCGACGCGGCGGAAAAGGACGAGGTGTTTGTGGGGCGGATCAGGCAGGATACTTCGGCTGAGAACTGCATCGACTTCTGGTGCGTGTCGGACAACATCCGCAAGGGTGCGGCGCTCAACGCCGTGCAGATCGCCGAAAAGATGATCGAAATGGCGCTTGTGAGAAAATAGGCACCGGCGCACATTTTCGCTGATCATCGATCGAGGGGCCACACAAGAGGCCCGTTCTTTTTTGCTCGCAGGGAACACACGCGTACTTCCTTCCGCCCTGGCAAGGCCTGAGGAGACCGAGGTACGCCGCCAAATCCATCACGTGCGGCCTCCGGGCGCAACTCAGGGGGCCGAGAAGATCGGCGAGCAGGTATATGCAGCACAGCCTCGACATTGAAGACTAAAGGAGATGACAACGGTGACGGCCTCACATCTCGTGCCGCCGCATGGCGGATCATTGGTCAACTTAATCGTCGAGCAGGAGAGGGCCAACGAGCTCAAAGCCTTATCGCTCGACTGGCCTTCGTGGGACCTCGCGCCCCGCCAGCTATGCGACCTCGAACTGCTTGTCAACGGCGCCTTTTCGCCCCTTAGAGGGTTCATGTCGCAAAAGGATTACGAGAGCGTGTGCGAAAACATGCGACTGCCCGACGGTACCATATGGCCTATCCCGATAACTCTCGATGTCTCTGAGGAGACTGCTGAAAAGCTCGCACCCGGAGCAATGCTGGCCCTGTGCGATCTCGAAGGCGTGATGCTTGCGGCCCTTCGGGTGGAAGATATGTGGAAGCCTGATCGCGCCGTGGAGGCCGGCAAGGTGTACGGAACGTGTAACACCGAACACCCCGGGGTCGCCCACATCATGCACGAGACCAACCCGGTGTACGTGGATGGAAAGCTCGAGTGCCTGCGGCCGCCACGCCACTACGATTTCGTCGGACTCCGTCTCACGCCGTCACAGGTCCGACAGAAATTCGCCTCCCTGGGGTGGCGGAAGATCGTGGCCTTTCAGACCCGAAACCCAATTCATCGAGCCCATCAGGAACTCACATTCCGTGCAGCTCGTGATCTGGAGGCGGACCTCCTGATTCACCCTGTGGTCGGAATGACAAAGCCCGGCGACGTCGATCACTACACGCGCGTAAGGTGCTACGAAGCAATCCTGAGGCATTACCCGCTCAAGAACGTTATGCTTGGTTTGCTTCCGCTGGCGATGCGGATCGCCGGGCCGCGCGAGGCGGTGTGGCATGCTATCATACGCAAGAACTTCGGATGCACGCACCTGATCGTCGGTAGAGATCATGCCGGGCCCGGGTCCGATTCCAACGACAGACCGTTTTACGGGCCGTACGATGCACAAGAACTGCTCAAACAGCACCAAGACGAGCTCGGAATGGAAATGGTACCCTTCAAAACGATGGTGTACATGGAAGACCGCGACGAATACGCCCCTCAGGATGAAGTCCCAGAGGGTGCGAAAGTTAAGTCACTGTCCGGCACGCAACTGCGGGAACGACTGGCTCACGGCCGTGAAATCCCTTCGTGGTTTACCTTTCCCGAGGTAGCCGAGGAGCTTCGCCGGACCTATCCTGCGCGAAACGCACAAGGCTTTGCGGTGTTTTTCACAGGCTTGCCCAGCTCGGGCAAATCGACGCTGGCAAACGTGCTCATGGTAAAACTTCTGGAGCTGGGCGGCAGACCGGTAACGCTGCTCGACGGAGACCTCGTACGCAAACACCTGTCCTCGGAGCTGGGCTTCTCCAAGGAGCACCGGGACATCAACATTCGGCGCATCGGCTTTGTGGCTTCCGAGATCACCAAGAACGGCGGCATCGCGCTGTGCGCCCCCATCGCCCCGTACGACAAGACGCGCAAAGAGGTCAGGCACATGATCGGGGCACGAGGAGGTTTTGTCCTCGTCCATGTGTCGACCCCTGTGGAAATCTGCGAGCAGCGCGACCGCAAGGGGCTGTATGCAAAAGCGCGTGCGGGAATCATCAAAGAATTTACGGGGATATCTGATCCCTACGAGGAGCCGAAAGATGCCCAACTCACTATAGACACCACCTCGCTCACCCCTGAGGAATGCGTTCAGCAAATCATGCTTTACTTTCAGCGAGAAGGGTATGTGGGGCCGCAGTGACCGCAAGAGGAGAGCGTTGGTTCTCAGAGGGCCCCGTTGCTCCTCGGATCGGGGCGTTGAGCCGGGGTTCGATCCAGCCACGGGAGTTCTCGGCCGATCAGCTCGGAAAACTCCTCGATCTCGTCTTGGTAAAAATCGAGGAGCATTTCACGCGTCTTCTCGCTCATCGGTTCATATTCGCGCGCATGTTCTCTGTTCGTGATGTTGCCCTCAAAGGTGTCGTCCACGCCAAGGAAGCGGTATATCGATGAGATGAAAGCTGTGGGATCGGCCACAAGGTCGTCGTACAAAAAAACACCCATATCCGGGAAGGATTCTCGCCAGTATTTCAGACCCGTGGCATAACGGCCATTTAGTTGAATCCAGTGCCCGTTGTCCCTGAACGTTTTTTCGAACGGGACGATGAACCGTTCCTTGCCCCTTGCCTTCCTTCTGTCGACCCACATCCAATAGTGCGACCACGCTCTGTCGGCAGGATTACGGAAGACCGCAAACACCTTGATCCCGGGATACATTTTCTTTATCTCGTCGCGGGCAGACGCTTCCGGCCTCAGGAACCGCTTGACGAACGACTGGAGCGACCATCTCGGGTAGTGCTGAAGCCGCGTGCAATCAGGGCGCGGGCTGAACATGTACTGCGGAGTTATCTCGCCCGCGATGCGGTCTCCTTTGCCCTTGAACTGGTCGTGATACCAGTCGTATCCCCTGTGGAAATAATGGGTCCAGAAGGAAATCTCCTTTTCGGGACCCATGTGAATCTGCGGGTGCTGGCGGAGCCGAGCCGCCACCCATGTTGAACCGCACCTTTGGCCGCCTATGCCGATGAAATCAGGACCGTCACCCATTTTGTCACTCCCGGTAACTGCGTCGACTTCAGTAGTGTTTGGTTACGACCCTATTCTCCGGCAGCACGCCGGTTTTGGAGCCCGGCGCCCCAGATCGTTTTGCCACGGCCTGTAGGCTATCCCGGGGTCCGACTGAGGCACGTGTCGGCATGCACCCCGTTCCCGGCGATGTCTTGCCACAGCTCCAGCAGTTCCCGGGCGGATCGCTCCCAGGTGAAGAACTTTGCCCTTTGCAGGCCTTTCTCGGAAAGCTGGCGGCGCAGCTCTGCGTTGGCGTCGAGTTGGGCCATCTTTTCTTTGATGTCGTCAACACTCAGCGGCTCAACGAGCAGCCCGGCATCTCCGGCGACCTCGGGCATTGAGGAAACATTCGAGGTGATCACGGGCGTACCGCAGGCCATGGATTCCAGAATGGGAAGTCCGAAGCCTTCGCAGAGGCTGGGAAAGAGGAACATCCTGGCACCCGAGTAGAGCGCGGGGAGGTCTTCGTCGGGCACATAGCCCGTGAGCACAACGGGGTCCGACGGATCGAGGCGCTCCAGAATCTCTTGCCCGTCCACCCAGTGCTCGAGGCTCCCCACGAGGACCAATGTGCTTTCGAGCTTGCGTTCCTCTTTGAGAGCCGCGTAGGCCTCCAGCACTCGTCGAACGTTTTTCCGTTTTGAGAATGCGGCGACCATCAGGCAGTAGGGCAGGAGGATGCCATGCTTTTGTGTCACCCGGTCGATCTCATCCGCCGCGCGGGGATGGAATGCATCCGATACGCCGTGTTGATTAACGACAATTCTTTCCGGGGCCACGCCGAGGGCTTGCACGACGTCGCGTGCAACGCTCTGCGAGCTGGCAACGATCCGGGTGGCGTGACGTGCAATGTACTCGTAACGGCGGCATCTTTTCTCGCGAAACTTGGCCGTATCGAGGTCGTTGCGCATCACCGGAAAAATATCGTGCACCCTCACCGTGGCGGGGATCTTCACACAACTGGGAAGCCGTGAGTTGCCGTGAAAGACATCGGCCTTTCGTGGGAAGAAAAACGGGGCATGGATTATCTTGACGCGAAAGTTATCTGCCTGCGGGCAATAGATATGCTGTCGGTGCTTCAAGCGCGACAACCGGTAGCAAACCAAGTACTCGTTCTCACGATCTATCTGCGCCAGAGCGTCCAGCATGTTTACCACAGACACGGCCACTCCGGAGCGCTCGGACCTCGCGACCGAGCTGGCGTCTATCCCGATTATCACGCGAAAGTGCTCCTTTCCATGAGCGGGCGGGCGATGTTGTATAGGCCCGATTTCGGCAACTCTTCCTGCAAAAGACAGTCCTTGGCCAGTCCGCGACTTATCGGCTCACCATTGTGGTGGCAAAACACATTTTTCAATCTGCTGCACAGGCTGCGTGCGGAGTTGGTATCCCGGGCAGCAGCAGGTAGTGCGCCCCCCCGTGTGGTACGTTCTCTTCGGCCGGGGCGGCGTCTTCTTCGACACCTGCAAGTATAGAGGCTAGTTGTATCGGAATCAAGCAAAAACGCATTTTGCGCTTCTCGTTTCACGGTTCTGCCGACGAAGTGAAGGCTTGAACTGAGATTCCTTATCGCACCATGGAACGTTATCTGCGTGTTTTTTCGCTTGCGCTCGGGCTCTCTGAGCGCTATAATTGCCCTTACAAGGACGGAGAACCTCACCATGAGCGCCAAAACCTTATCTCTACCAGTTTCCGTCGCTGCTCGTCGCCGAGTTGCGCCGTATCTTTCAAATGTGCAAGAGCCGAGTCGCCCTCGGTGGAAGTGGTTCCTGATGGATGAATTGCGGAGGATAGTGCAATGTTGTACCGAAGCTTGCTGGTGATGCTGGTGCTGGCGGGAAGCCTTTGCGGTGCAGTAGCCGCAGGGGCCTCCAAATACAGCCTCGATGGAACGGTGTCCGACATCAAGTTCGGCACTCATATAATGGGGCCGGAGCGGACCCCGGAAGAGTTGGAGGGCCACGTGGTGCTGGTTCTCCGCTGGTGCCAGGGATGCTCCAAAGTCACGGCATGTATTCCGCGTGTCCAGCGATCGCATAAAGAATACGAGCCGCAGGGCCTCATTGTCATCGGCATGTACACAGGCGATGGAGATCAGAGCGAGTTCCTGCGAAATAGAGGGGTGACCTACACGATGCAAAACGGCGGCAAAGTGGCGATCTACGACGGACTGACAATCATGCTGCCTCACGTGTACATATTCGACCATACCGGTGCTTGCGTGTATCGGGGGAGCGCCAGACACGAGAAAGCGTTGAACGCATTGCGGGAAACCATGAAGCGCGCGCCGGCGCCCGCATTCGCAAAGACCAAGCTCATCCGACTGCAACACCTTTCGGACTCTATGAAGGCCGGCAGACCGCCACACTCGGTGTTCGCGAAGGCCACGAAGCTTGCCACCCACGAGGATGAGGAGATCGCTGCGGAAGCGAATCTCGCGATCGAGGCCCTCAACAGTTTCGGCCAGAGAAAGCTGGACCGCGCGGCTCTTCTCAAGGAGACGCGGCCGGCGAAATGCCTTGAGGCGCTCACCGCCATCGTCCGTGATTTTCGCGGAATGGAAGCCGCGCAGACCGCACGCGATACAATGGCCGAACTTCGCAATGACGAAGCGTTCGCCACAGAGCTGCGAGCACATCAGATGCTCGGGAAGCTGAAGCAACTCGAGAAACGCCTGCGTCCGATTCGCACGGCCGAAGGCCCCGACATTACCTCCGAGCGATTCAGGAAGAAGAACGCCGCCACCCTCGGGTCAATCGCCAAAGGCATACGCGCGATGCGCGCCACCTTCCCCGACAGCACCGCAACCGCCGAAGCCGAGGGGCTGGGTAAGAAGTACGGCATAGTACTTGCGGATTAGAAGTGTTTTTCGGTGCTTTGGCCCAAGCGCAGGAGGAGAAGGCGGCAATGAGCAGTTCGGCTCCCATTGTATTCATAGCATCAACCTGCTACGATCTTGCCGACCTTCGGGCCGAGCTGCGTCAGCACCTCGAGAAAGATGGCTTCATCGTCAGGCTTTCCGACGATTTCGATTCGGATTTCCGCGTTGATCCTTCCGTGGATTCGATCGAGTCGTGCCTGGCGAACCTACGGACCAGCGACATCGCCCTCTTCATCTTCGACCGCCGTTATGGCCCACCCCTCGGCAGGGAGTACGGTGACAGGTCCGCCACCCACCTTGAATTCACGACGGCCGTGGACCACAAGATGAAGATCCTGAGCTTTGTCCGAAAACAAACGATGGGCGAGTTCGATCAGTGGCGCGGCAACTCCGAGACTTTCTCGCCACGATGGACCGACAAGAAGCGGTACACTCAACTCTTCAGGCTCATTCAGGAGGTCCGCGACCTCCACAACCCTGAAGGACGGAGCAACTGGATCGATCTCTTTGAGTCAAGCCCCGACCTGCGCACAGTCGCAAGCAAGAGGCTATATGATGTATTTCCTGCCCTCGCGGGTGGACGCGCATTGACCCGCGAACGCGTAGTGCGTCTTACCTTCACGGCCAAACCCGAGACTGACGACAACAACGTGTTCAGGATCACCGCCTTCCGGGTCAAGAACGCCGGACTAACTGTGGCCGCTGATGTGCAGATCGTGCTTCAGGCTGATGGCAACAACGCCAAGCAGACGCACCTGATCTCGGTTATTCCCGTTGATGGTGAGTCCGAGAGATTCCAGTTTAAGCTGGACAATCACCTCGATTACACTATTGTGTGTCGGTACTCCAATCTGTGGGGAGACAAGTATGAGATAAGCATGCCGTTCAATACGTCAAGCGGCCCATCGGAAACGAGGTTCGGGCCAGAGAAGTTTCGAGTCGTGCGGTCTGCTGAATAGCTACGAGATGCATACACGCAGGTTTTGGTGCCTGAAGGTTTTGGTGCCTGACACTTTTAGCCTTCGCAAGTCCTTGCCGCGGAAGGAGTTGCGAAGACGTTTCGGATCGGGGGCGTTATTCCTCCCTTCCCTAACCCGGACAAGCCGAAAAGAGGGAATCTAACCACGGAGAACACGGAGAGCACGGAGAAATCTCTGTCACGGTGCCTGTCACGGTGCCTGTCACAATGACTGTCACGGTGCCTGTCACGGTGCCCTGTCACGGTGCCTGTCACAATGACAAATCGGGGCTCATAGGATTCCTATACTGGGTAAGGGTGTTCCATCGTGCCTGTCACAATGACGAATCGTCACAATGACGAATCGGGGTAGTTGCTTGACCATGCAGAATGCTGAGCAAGATCCGTGGCAAACCGGATGATCCGCAAAATCAAGCTTCGGCACTCCGAAGAGTAAACGCCAAGCCCTGAAGTTTATGAGCTTCAGGGCTTTTTGGAGAAGAGTGAATTGGGCCGCTTGAGGGGGCACGAATCAATATGGGCTTGTAGTATGTGGTATTTATTGGTCATCATGAAGACTGTTGAGAAGGCTCTATGCAAAGAACCGAATGGGCCGAGAGGTTTCTTGAGAAGTTCGCCGCCGCCCCACTCACGTGGGAGAATGTGTTTCGCGCCCCTGCATATGCCGATGGGACCGACAAGGAGGTAGTGGATCTCCTTCTGGTTCTGCGAAACAAGGGCATCTTCGTCTCCATGAAATGCCAGCAGTACCCTCTTTCCCGATGCGGAGAAAGACTTGAAAGCTGGGTGCGAAAGCATGCCCAAGCTGCACTTAAGCAGGTTGGGGGCGGAATCAGGACTTCCCGGACAAAGGACTTCTGGTGCATTCACAAAAGAAGAGGTCGAGTTGACTTCAAAGCAAATCATATTATGCCCGTGAGAGCTTTGGTCGTAGTCGAGACTTTCACGCCAGTAGAACTTGACAAATCCATTCCACTTGAGATCAAGGGAGTGCCAATTTCCTACCTATCGGTGAATGACTTCTTGAATCTGATACTTCAACTGAGAACCATAAACGATCTACTCAGATACCTTGACGTGCGTAGTTCGCTCCCTCATAGCCTTCAGCGAACGATTGGAAGCGAAATGGGCTTGTTTCGATATTTCCTTCTCCGTGGCGGTTTCCTCACGAGCAGTGATACCGCAGAGGGCATAGAAGCACAAGTGAAGGCTCAAGAGGATCAAATCGAAGAGTTGCTAAAACAGAAGAAGGTCGCGGACTCTGAGGCTGAGATTGTCGAACGGCTTTCGAATGATCTGTCGAAGAGGCTGGAGAACTACGCAGATGGCCTTGATGAAGATACTATTAGGCGATTCGATTCTGCCTCAAGCAGGAGTAATTACCTGCTTATTCAGGAAGAGCTTTGCGATCTCGTTCTGGATGAACGACGCAAGATCGGATTATGTTTGAGCGCTGCAATCGAGAAGGTGAGGACAGAGGACACAGGAATGCTGTACCAGCTTGCCTACTTAGACTCCAAACCCGACTTCCTCTATATCCTTTCTTCCACCGTGAAAGTCGCGAGAAGCGACATTCTTAATAGGGGGCAGGACCTGCTTTTGGCAGGACTCTCGTGCTACGGCAAGAGGCGAGGTATGTTTGTAAACTACACCCAAGAGAGGGATGGATTCGAGGTAGTTTTTGTGCCGAGTTTCTCAGACACCGAAGAGCTGAGGAAACATGGCAAGAAGATCTTCTCGAGCCTAAGGATTGTTGACCTTCCAGTAGGCAGGATATAGCCGACGCTTGGAATCTCTGCGCCTGAAAACCAGTCGGTTACCACTGCCCTCCCCCCAACACTCAACTCCGCTCCCTCAGAATTCCCCCTGAGGATCTCTCGCCTTTCTCTTTAACACCTCCGTCAAACCCGGGGGGGTGGCAAAATGGCTTCTCATGCGGATATAGCAAGTAGAGTGTGAACCACAATACAAGCGTCCGCAGTCATGGAGAAGTGTCACGGTGCCCACTGTCACGGTGCCTGTCACAATGACACCTGTCACGGTGTCACGGTGCCGGTGTCACGGTGCCTGTCACAATGACACCTGTCACGGTGTCACGGTGCCAGTGTCACGGTGCCTGTCACTGTCACGGTGCCTGTCACAACACTGTCACGGTGTCACGGTGCCTGTCACGGTGCCTGTCACAATGACAAATCGGGGCTCATAGGATGGCTATACTGGGTAAGGGTGTTCCATCGTGCCTGTCACAATGACGAATCGGCGACACCGAATCGGGGTCTGATTCACTGTAGACAACGGACGCCTGCAACGGGTCCGATTGTCTCGATTGTTGCTCCCAAATCAACACGGCGGATGCATGGGCGAAAAGAACGCAGCAAGTGGAAACGCTTCAGCATCAAGGCGGAGTCCGAGGTCCATGGCCCAATGAGGGATGAAAGCTTTTGGTGCCTGACACTTTTAGCCTTGGTGCCTGACACTTTTAGCCTTCGCAAGTCCTTGCCGCGGCGGGAGTTGCGAAGACGCTTCGGATCGGGAGCGTTATTTCGGCCTTCCCCAACCAGGACAAGCCGAAAAGAGGGAATCTAACCACCCGCCGATGCCGTTGGCTATGGCGGACAAGCGGAGAACACCCTCCGTCGCTGAAGCTATGGCGGGCAAGGGGAGAGCACGGAGAAATCTCTGAGAGGGAATTGTATCACGTCTTTGCTCTTCTCCGTGCTCTCCCCTTGCCCGCCATAGCTTCAGCGACGGAGGGTGTTCTCCGTGGTTAATCGTCTTTCAGGGTTCCAAGGTTCCAAGGCGAAATACTGTGACCGTTTTGCACACGATTTCACCCCCAAGAGACTAACTGTTACCCTCCCCCTCCGCCACCGCCTTGCGAATGGCCGAGCGCGTGCCCTCGACGTCGAAGCACTCGTACTGGTTTCCCCGCATGATGCGCGCCGCGATCTCCTTTGCCTCGTCGAGGGTGAGGAGCCCTTCGTTCACCTCGGCCGATAGCGCTCTCGCCAGCCAGCGGCGCGCCTGGATAGCATAGGCCACGGTACACGTGGGCCAGAACGTGTCGCCGCCGAAGGCGAACAGCTTCCGGATCGGTGCCGCGTGGATGAACCGCCGCACGAGGTCCATCGAGGCGTAAGGGTCAATGCCCCACGCCCAGCACAGGTCGACGTAGGCATTCGTGTAATGCTTGGCCATCGCGATGGCTTCCTGGTAGTAGGGGTACGCGATGTGCATGAGAACGAACCGCGTGCGAGGGTGATCGCGCATCAACTGCCACAGGTTGCCCGCCCGGATCCGCTCGGGCACCATGTAGTTGAGCCCCGCGTAATAGCCGGTATGGAGCTTCAGAGGGAGGTTGTGGGCGGCGCATAGTTCCGCCACTAACGCCCAGTTCCAATCGCCCACGACCAGGGACTCGTCGGGCGTGAGCTCTTTCCCTTTGAGTTGCTTCTGGACCAGCGGCTCGACTTCTGCATCGGTGCGCGGATGCCAGCGCAGCGTGCGACCGTAGGCGTGCTGCGCTTTCACGGCGATGGCGCAGGGCGCGAACTTGTCGAATACTCCCTCTATCCCCTGCCGCAGGCTGGCGAGGTCCTTCACTTCGATTCCGGTGGCCTCCAGGATTCCCGCGGCGCTCACGTCGCCACTGCACAGGCCTGCAAAGTTGATGTCATAGAGGAAAAACTCCGGGCCGGCGGGGTCCGGCGGGCAGGCCCAGCAGAAGTTGTCGATCTGAACGTGGTCAAGATTGGCCATCTCTTTCAGCAGCCGATAGCGCTCCCCCGGCCGGCGGAGAGCGTCGAGCTTCGGCTGCGCGGCCTTCAGGCTCTCGACGGTGATCTCATCAATGCCATACACTTCTTTCGCGAGAATTCTGACCGCCTCGCCGTAGCCGGTGAAGCGAGTTTTCTCCCAAGCGTCCTTTATGCCGTTCCAGCGCCCGGCGAGGTCGGGGTCGCCGCCATTCATTGCGCGTTCGAGGTCTCCCGGCGGGGCTCCGGCGGCCTCCACGTCGGATGCGACATAGTGTCCGAACAGGTCGCTGAGTACATCTCCCGGGGCCTCGATCCACTGCTTCTCCGAAGCCTGGTGGTCGTGGGTGCCGACGAGGGGAGTCTGGTCGATGTGATGCTGCAGCTCGGGGTTAACGCTGTTCGCCTGGCGTACGTCGGTCATTTCTGTGGTTCTCCTTGTGGGTAGAGCGGATCAAATGATCTGCGTAATCTGCGGATCGAGTTTCTCCTCGACGCCATCGTACGTGTTTAACGTAGGCACCGGAAGCGGAGATCGCGCCACGTTGCGGACGCGCCGACAGCGCGTGACGCCTCAAATCGTCGTCGTCGCGCCGCTTTCTTAAGCGGTCCCGCCCTCTCAGGCAGCCGTTCTGTCGCCCCCTGCGGGGCTCTGGGATTTTGGGCGATCGTTTTCCACGGGCTGACGCCCGTGGCTACAGACTATCGCCCTTCGGGCTCAAGGGCGGCTCGCGAGCCGCCCCTACATGCTGAAGAGGCAAGCCCGAAACAGATTCCGTCTGTGCACGCTAAAAACATATACGCCATCAAGCGTCGGCTCTGCCATGGGATCACACCTCAATCCACCCGTCAGTCTTCGCCGACTGGCGGCAGCATTCGATCAGACGCTGAAGGTAAATGCCCTGCCGCAGGCCCGGGTCGCCGGGCTTGCCGTCTGCTATGCTCTGAAGGAAGTTTGCCAGGCACGCCATGTGCGACCGAATCCATCCGATGCTGAACTTCGGCCCCGGGAAGCCGGTCGCAGGCTCGGGATAGCGCTGCCCGGTGTCGATGACCGTCCATCCGCGTTTTCCGCCGATCGGCTTGTTCGGGGCGGTCGCATCGTATGCTTCCAGCTTCTCGGCGTTCATGCCGTTGAACCGCAGGGCGCCCTTGGAGCCGTGGATTTCGAAGCGGAGTTCGTCTTCTGTGCCGGTTGCGATCTTTGTCGCCTCGATGTTCCCGATCGCGCCGTTTCGCATTCGAGCGAGTACGATCGCGCAGTCCTCCGCGTCGACGTCCACCATCCGCGCGGGATCGTCGAACGACGGTCGCTGCGGATACGCGATCTGCGCCGCGGCCAGCAGGCGGTCGTAGTCGCCCAGCAGGTAGTGGATCAGGTCGAAGATGTGCGTGCCGAGGTCCGCGATCACACCTCCACCTGCCGCGGCAGACAGCTTCCACTTGAGCGGCGCGTTCGGATCGGCGCTGCCTGAATGCAGGTAGCATGCTCGAAACTCGAGCACGTCGCCGATGAAGCCCTCGTCGATCATCTGCTTCGCGCGCATTGTTGCGGGGAAAAAACGATTCTGAAGTGTCATCTGCGAGGTGCCGGTGTAACCGTCGAGTGCGGCCTCTATCTCGCGGGCTTCGTCCATTGTCGCCACGAGCGGCTTGTCGCAGTAGATGTGCTTGTTTTGTTTCATCGCCGAGAGCAGCGCGTCTTTGTGCAGGTGGTTCGGCGTGCAGATGTGCACGATATCCACGTCCGGATTCTCGGTGATCTCGCGATAGTCGGTAACAGCGTTGTCGGCTCCGACCAGTGCCGCTCCCTTCTCGGCGGTTTCGGTGCGGCTGGTGCACACGTGCGTGATGCGGGCCGGCAGCGGCAGCGGATCGTAGAACAGCGGCAGGTTGATATATCCGTAGGCGTGGACCTTCCCGATGAATCCGAAACCGATGATGCCTACTTTGTGTTGCTTCATGCTTCAGCTCCTTTGCGGGCCTCCTCGAGCATTGTTTTCGCGTTGTTGTAGAAGACGTCCTCGATATCAGCCGGTGCGAGTCCCTCGGCTTCTGCGGCCCGGTGGAAGGCATCTATCTCTTCGTAGAGGAAAAACGTGAGCCGTTCGGCCTCCTCGCCCTCGACGTCGCGCATGTGCGGATCGTCCGAGACGTCGCCGTACATTCCCTTTGGCACGAGGTTCACGTAGCGCCCGCTTTCGCAGATGCGCCGCATCCGCATTCGAAGGATGGGCATGTCGCTCCCGAAGAGAATCCGCCGCGGCCCGACGGCGCGGATCAGCATCCGGAACACCTCCTCGTTTGTGCTGGCGGAGAAGTCGAAGAACATCTTCTGCGCCGGTGCAAGCGTCTCGAACGCATCGCCTACGTCTTCGGTGCAGTATGCGCGGCCGACGTGCGCGATGATGAGCCTTATGTTGGGATATCGCTGCTCGATCTCGAGCATCTGCGCGAGGTTGACCGGATCGCGCAGGCGCCCGGGCCGCGGAATGTGCAGCATCACGATCAGGCCGCGCCGGTCGAGCACCTCGAGTTGGTGCGGCGGGAGAAAATCGAAAATGCGAATCTCCTCGGCGGGCAGATACGATGGCGCAAAACTCAAGTACGGCTTCGCTCCCAGAAAACCGCCCGCCAGGATCTTCTCTTCCAGTTCGTGCGCGCTCCATTCGGGCGACGACAGAATCAGCGCGGGGACGTCGTGCTGCCTCGAGGAGCGGGTGACGTAATCGTTGAGGGTGTCGTGATCCCCGCCGCTGCCCGGGCTGGAGAAGATCAGCGGCAGAACCTCCTTGCCCGGCAGCATAAGCCGATAGGTTTCCAGGTGGTCTTCGATGGGGTTGTCTTTGGCGACGCGGCCGGGCCAGCTCTGGGCGCGGTCGACTATCATGGGTTCGCCAATCCACACGTGCGCGTGAATATCGACGATGCGCTCGGGCAGGAAATCGCGCAGCCGCGACTCGTAGAAATCGCGGTCAACGGGTTTGATCTCGATAGGCAAAGACATTGTGCCTCCTGTTCGGGCGGTTCAATCGCGCCCATGTTCCATGTAATATTTAAGACCATCGATGAGTGTCTTTAGATTGTCACGTTTTACGCCGGGCGTGACCGAGCTGCTGCAGGCGAGGAAAAACCCCACCGGCGGCGCGTGCTTGACAAGCCATTTCATCTCTTTGGCGACGTCGTCGGGCGTTCCCATCGGCAGCGTGCGTGTGACCGACACTCCCGCCCAGATCGCCAGCGGGTCGCCGTTGCGGTCGGTCATGCGGCAAATCTTCTCGTAATCCATGCCGTCTTCGTATTGGAAGCCCTGGAAGCCGCTGACGCCCGCCTCGATGAGGCGCGGTACCATCTGCATCAGGTTGCCGTCGCAATGCCACAGCAGGCGGATGCCCGCATCGACCATCGGACGGATGGCGCGCTCAAAATGCGGGAGCCAGATCTTGTCGAGTGACTTGATGTCCACCAGCGTCGAGCGCGAATCGGCCATGTCGCAATCGAGCCTGATGACCGGGGGGATGCGGCCTTCTGTTATCGCCCGGGCGGTGCGAGAGTTCAGCTTCTCGGCGTAGTCCGCCTGGAGGGCGAAGTCCTTTTCCATCACCTCCGGATAAAGCGAGTATGCCATGAAGTAATTGACGTATCCGTACCACATGTAGCGGATCGCCGGAAAGGAACCGTAGCCGTATGGCGTCTTGAGAATATCGGGGCCGAATTTCTTCTGCACCGCGCGCTCGCCTTCGATGAAGCGGGCGATGCTCTCGGTGTCGTCGGGATCGAATGACGCGATCGCCTCGCGCAACCCGGGAAGCGTGATCTTCTCCATATGCTCGATCACGGCCTCCGGTGAGTTGATCGCGATGTCGTTGAGCACTACCTGCTCGAGGCCGGTTGTTGCGCCGCGTGCCGTGCCCTCCTCGAAACCCGTGCTGGCCATCGAGAGCGGGTTGTCCGGGATGTACTGATCGATGAAACTCGTCCCGATCTTTTTCTGGAACTCGAGGTATACGCCCTCGACGTCTCGGCGGTAATCGCCGGGCGCACGGCCCGCGAAATATTCGAGTTCGGAGACCTCCATTATGTGGATCATCCAGTGAGGCACACTTGCCGTGGGCTTCATTGCGAAGGTATCGAGCGCCAGTTGCGCGTTCTCGCCCAGTTGGATGTTGCCGCTGCTGTCATCGGTGTGCATCATTCAGATTTCCTGTCTCCGCTGGGTTTCGCCGGCGATCAACGCGCCCTGTATGCTTCGTCAAAGTAAGCGAGTATGTTCTCCAGGGGCACATCCGGCATCACCTGTCCGTCGCCGCTCTGGAGCAGATGGCCGCCGTTGGGCCCGGCTTCGCGGAGGCACCGGCGCACGTCCGCGCGGACCTCGTCCGGCGTACCGCGCGAAAGCACGTGCGATGTGCCTACATTGCCCACGAGGATCAATTTGTTGCCGTAGCGGCGCCGGACGGCGCCCAGGTCCATTCCCGCCGACGGGTCGACGGGGTTTATGCCGTCGATCCCGATCTCGACGGCGTCGTCCAGCACGTCCGCGATGTTGCCGTCAGAATGCCAGATAACCTTGATGCCGGCTTCTGCAAGGGGGGCGATCACGTGTTTAAACCGCGGAAAGAAATGCTCCCGGAGAAGGTCCGGGCTCACCATCAGGCCGGTCTTGCACGCCACGTCCTCGCAGCACTGGATCACAGGAGCAAGACGGTGCCTGGCGGTGATGGCGTTCCTGGCCGCTGCTCGCTCGGCGTTGTGATCCCAGAATCTCTCGAGAGCCGGCAGATCTTCCGCGAGTGCCGTGGCCATCACCATGAAGGTCTGTGAGTCGTAGCCGGGCAGAAAACCCCAGCCGCCGTTTTGAGGGAGGTACATGGTGTGCGGGGCGTACAATTCGCTGATCGCGTCGTGCCCGGCAAGCATTTGCTCTTCAAGCTCGCGCTCGTTGACCCCGGGAGGGTCATAGGAACGCAGATCGTCGAGGGATGCGAACGCCGGCGCCGTGCACCAGGCCGTCTGCGCGGCGTGGACAATGTTTCCATCGGTCCGCTCATCCACCACGGCCTGCATGCACCCATAGGTGGCATCGATGCCCAGCTTCTCACACGCGATGGCCGCACAGCGGGGGAAGGGCACGCCGGGTGCGAAATGATCGTACGCCGACTGGTTTTGCAGCGACTCCCATACAGGCACGCGGTCGGGCTGCTCGAAGTTGATCGCCCGGCTGATCCGCTCGACAACGGCAGGGTCTATATGCATGTTACGTTCGTTCCCAGTATCTCCTGTTCCGCCGCCACGAAGACGCGGCGAAGCTCAGCCACCTTGGCTGTGTCGACGTCGGGCTGCTCGTAACGTTCGATGGCGTCCTTGCAGTAACGGTCGATACGGTTCAGCATCTTCCGTTCCGCATCGGCTTCAGCAGCATCGCCCTGCCATAGGCTTCGATCGAACCAGCGCGGATACCACTGCTCGGCCTTATAGTGGGCGAGCGTGTGGTCGGTGTCGAGGAAATTGGTCTGGCCGCTGGTGAGCATGCTCTCGATCAGTTCCAGGCCGATCGTCTCTTCACTCACCTCAAAGCTGCCCCAGAACCGTCCCACGGCCTCCGTTATCTCAGTGTCCAGAATGTGTTGCACCGGCGAGTAGTCCTGCCCGGCCGATAGCAGCCCGTCCCCACCGGCCTGCAGGCCGGTACCCACCGGCGCACCAACCAGGGGCAGCATCTTCTGGAAGGTCGCCTCGATCCCCGGTCGCTTGCAGTCTACGTATCCGGTGGCGGCGCTGACGTTAATTCCGTACAGCCTTCGGCACAGGCTTACGACCGTCGCATCCTGGAGCATCGCTTCCGGGCTGCCGAAGCATGCTGCGAGGGTGCGCATGTCGAGGGACCCCGACGATACGATTCCCCATATCGGCAGTTCCGGATTCACCGCGTAGCCCATGATCCAGCCGGCCATCAGCTCCGCCACTGCCACGGTGACCGTGCCTGCGATTGTGACCGGTGCGCTTATGCCTGAGATCGGCATTGTGCCCGGCGCGTTGATGATACCGATGCGTCGCTTGGCCAGAAAGCACTCGGCCTGGTTGCCGTCGAGGATCAGCGGTGAAATGAAGAAGTCGCATGACGGAACGAGCGACGTATCATTTGGTTTGCCGGTCAGTATTTCCCCCATTTGCACCAGCGGCTCCACATTGTTTGCGTAGAAGATCTCGCCGCCGCCGATGCGCTTGTCCGTGATCTGAGCGAGTTGCACGGCATTCCAGAGCGGCTCTATTCGCTGATCGATCTGGCTGCAAGTGAGCACCTTTCCCACTGTGCCAAACTCGGGCAGCGTGTGAGCCATCTTGGCCATGTCGCTCACGTCGTGCCGGGTCGCCAGGCGTCGCCTGCCGCTTGGCCACTCCAACAAGTGCGGGTAGCTGCCGCCGTGACCCAACTGAGTCTGAGGCGACCACCCGGCGGGCAGCTCCACCTTTTCGCAGGTCTTCCCTCCAATGTGCGCCAGGACATCGCGGATCAGTTTCTCCGGGAAGAAGCAACGCCGTCCTGACCGGTCTACACGGCAGCCGGCCCCCTCGAGTACGCTGAGCATTTCTTCGTGGTCGATGCGCACCCCGCCACAGGACAACAAACGGACGGCAGCGGCGTCGATCTTGCCGAGGGCGCCGTCGTCCTGCAACTTCCAGTATTCCCCGGTTATCATCCGCAAATTCCTTTCGCAATATGGTCACGACGCAACACTCAGCAGTGCAGCCACCGGTCGATCTCGACGATCCAATGGAGGTTCCCGCAGACTTCCCGCCACCGCCCTTCCATATCCGGCGAGAACAGGAACGGCAGGAATCCGAGCTTGAGGTAAGTCTTGATCGCGGGCAGGCGCCAGTCGTCGGTCTTGAGGTAGACGTGACGGTAACCGGCCGATGCGTAACGCTGCATAACGGCCGTGCACACTGCCATGCCGAGCCCCTTGCCGCGATGATCGGGATTTGCCGCCACCCAACCGAGTTCGCCGCCGTACGGATGGTGCTCGGCGGGATTGTGCGTGGCCATTGCGGTAGCGGCGAGCGCATCCGTGGGCGTATGAACGGCAACGAAGATTCCGTCGGGCAGCGCCTTCTGCTTGGCGGCGCAAAGGCTGTCGAGATTCCAGCCCTCGAAACCCGCTGCCTGCATGAGCTGGACAAATTCGTCGTCATCTCCGGCGCGATATGTGCGCATGGAGTACTCATCCGGCAGCGACAGTGTAGGGATATCGGCGGGGTCTTCTTCCGGCCAGATCATCTGCAATTGCATCTTCGGGGCGCCGTCACTCATTGTGCCGCTCCCTCCGGTTCCGGAAGCTTGATCATATGAAGGAACCTCTTGCGGGCGCCACGTTCATAGCTGGACATCACGATGTACCCCAGGCTGCTGTGGTCAACGTAACGCGGAGTGTCCTTGATCCCTTCGTAGAAATAGTGCTTCTTCAGGGTGTACATCGCCGGACGCTCCGGGTCGTCCGCGGTGAGATGGTAGATACCGGCGCCGCCCGTCACGAACACTGATCCGGGGCGGTCTGAGACCAGTATTCGCTTGCTGCTCACGGTCGGAACGGTGACCGAGTGAACGATACTGCCGTTTGACCAGATGCTGAACACATTTGGGGCTTCCCACACAAGCCCCAGCCAGACATTGCCGCTCTTATCGCAGAACAGAGGCCACCCGGCGTTGTCAAGGAACTGTTCCTCTCCGTCGGCGAGCAGGCGGTGCGCCGTCTGGGCGTGGATGCTTGCTCCTCCGCCAGGCGACTTTGTAAAAAGCACCGATGGTACCCACAAGGCTCCGTCGCTGTCCCTTATCCCGAGAGGCACTCCCCCGGAATGATGGGGTGCCGGCGTGAAAACCACCTTACCGTCGACCACCTTGCCGAAGACCGATGCGCCGCCCTGGTATATTGGATCGCCGTCCGTGATGTAGACCGCGCTCCCATCGCCGACGGCGGCCATCCGGATGTTGTTATGCAACTTCCTTTCGATCAGATCAGGCGGGAGCGATTCGGTGACGTCCAGCCAGTTGTCCCCCAGGAGCACTTTCACCATGTTTCGATCGTCCTTGTGGAACCCCAGCCAGACATTCCCCGCCTTGTCTGCCAGGAATGCCGGCACGCTCATTGATCCGCTCCGACAGCCGGGGCGCTCACTGTTCATGAAGAACGCCGCCGCAAATTCGGTCTTGTGCGCCGCAGCCAGTGTCTCGATGTCCTTCCCTTTGAAAAGCCGGTCGCCGTCCACCAGCAGGTATTCCTTGCCCGTGTACACAAGCACTGTGCCGTTGCGCCCGGCGACGACCGCCTGCAGGAATCGCACTCCGCGCAGCGCCTCAACCGGCTGCCAGCTCTCCCCGTCGAACCTCTTGATGACGCGATCGGTCCCAATGATCCAGATCGAGCCGTCCGACGCCACACAGCAGACATGTTCAACTTCCAGCTTCTCGCATTCCAAGAGGTTCCGGTCATCCGGGGCGCCGGGCTTGTGTGCCCCAACCGTGTTCTCGCCGGGGCTCCTGCTGGGAGGCCGTATCGTGGCAAAAACCGTGCCGTCGTCGAGCGCGGCGTGCAACCAGTAAAACCTTTCATCGCAGATGGTTGCCATCACCTTCCCATCTTCCAGGCTGTAAAGCTCTGCCGGCGCTCCGCCCTTCTTGCCATTAACCCACACGGCGCCTGACTGCGGCACCGAGATCGGCCCGGACAGATCTCTCCCAAGGGACCAATATCTGGGCCGCGCAGCGAAGCGTTCCGCGAGTAGAGCGCCGACCTCACCGTTCGCTCCCTTGATCACCATGCCGGGGCCAAGTGGCTTGCCTTCCTTGAATACCTCCTTCGCACTGAAACAGGTCATGCCGGCACCATCGAAGAAGTCAAGCAAGATTCCCATTGCGGTATACGGCCCGGGCGAGAAAACCTCGTCGTCTTCAGGCCTCGCGTCCTCGGGTTGCGATTGCTCGTCGAATGAAATGAATCGGAGGCCCGTCTTCAACTCGAGCCCCAGGCTCTTGGTGCGCTTCCGGATGATCGACACATCAGGCACATCGATCCAGAGGCCGTCTTCCGCCGCCGCCACGCCGCCGATTCCGTCCGCCACAAGGTCGGCCGGGGGCGCTATCTGTTTCCAGTTTCCATCGCGCCATCGCCATATCACCACAGGGTCAACGATTTCTCTGCCCAGAAGATCCTTCTCGAAGTAGGCTATCAGCCCCTGGCCGTCCGGCTCGGGCAAGAGCAACGCCCATTTCGAATATTTGTCCAGTGCCGATCTGTACGACCATGTCTCGGCCTTCAGATCGAAGCAGTGCACGCCATGCGAGTCGAGGAAAAAAGCTGTGCCCTGAACAAGGCAATTGTATCCGTTGTTGTTTCGGCGACCGTGGCCCGGGCAGTTGCCGCGGAAATAGCGGCGTTTGTTGTAGCTATGCCCGAACCAGTTCTCCATTGCCTCGCGCACGATCATCTTCTCCCCGTCGTAACCGATCAGGTATCTGTCGAAATCGTCTATGAACCAGACGCGTCCGCCGGGTTCGAACAGCGCGGGCCTCACCCCATATACCACGGGCGATTTGCTGTGGAATTGTTCCCTGATCACGTTGACGAGTACATTCAGGTTGTTAAATGGCGCCTGGCGCTTGAGGATCCACCAGGTCTTCTTGTCCGGTCCGACGAACACTGACTTGATTTCGCGCGGTAACGCCTGCCACAACACGTCGCGCAGTTCCGGCGGCTTCACATCCTGTGCCGAACACACAGGCAAACCTGTCGCGACCAGCATCACCAACAGGCACCACGCGGCCGTTCCCATCCATCTTGCAGCCAACATGCGAACTGAATCTCCTGACATTGTGACCACCCCCTTTCCATTGCTTTTCCTCAGAACCGAAACGCCGGCTCCTACCACTCCCGCGAGTCGGGCACGTCGATCCAGCGGCCGCCTTGTGCGATCGACAGTTGGCTCACGAGGCCCGGCAGGGTCATGTCCATCGCTTCGTGAATGCCGATCGGGCACGGCCGCGTCCCTTTGATGGCGTCGACAAAGTCGAGGATCTCGAAGTAGTCGCCGCCGCCGTGGCCGGCCTTACGGGCGTTCTCTTCGCCTTCTTTCCAGAAGTCGGGCAGGAATTCATCTTCGAGATCGGAGAGGTCCATCCACTTGTGTGGGTCGTCGCACCTGCTGCGCAGCCATATGCGGTGCGGCTCGCCCGCGGCCCGGGCCGACTCGTAGCAACCGTCGGTCCCCTGAAGCTGATAATTGGTCATGGCGGACGGACGGTCCGAGAGCATATCCACGCGGATCTTGACGAGCCCGCTGCTCGCCATCTTGCAGAGCATCACGCATGAATCCTCGGTCTCGTACTCATCGCCGCGCGGATCGCGGTAATGATGCCCCGAGCCGGCGCAGCACACCGAGACCACGCGGTCGCCCGACGACTTCGGCCCTGCCGCCATCCATTGTAGAATCGGCCCAAGGCTGTGCGTCGGGTAGGTGACGCCGTTGATGCCGGCTTGCCATTTGCGCCGCCAGCGGGTGGCCTCGTTCAGCGACTTGAGCTCGTGCACGTATTCACCCTCGGCGTAGTAGGGCGTGCCAAACAGGCCCTGCCGGACGATCTCGCGCACTATCACGTTCCAGCGGATGTATGTGTAGTTCT
>Ga0114922_10001178_pt1 | contig 25016 bp, 15 predicted proteins | sample AartaG_FD_100975 | JGI IMG/M metagenome (GOLD analysis project Ga0114922, IMG submission 100975) | Deep subsurface microbial communities from Aarhus Bay to uncover new lineages of life (NeLLi) - Aarhus_00045 metaG | ecosystem: Environmental > Aquatic > Marine > Oceanic > Sediment | place... | reverse complement strand
TGCGACAACATCCCGACAGCCCCGACGTTGACGGCTACCGACAACTGCGATCCTGCTCCGGTAGTAACATTTGGCGAGCAGACCACTGTTGGTTCATGTGATCAGGAGTACATACTGACTCGCACGTGGACGGCGACCGACGATTGCAACAACTCGACGGTTTGCACCCAGGTCATCACGGTTCAGGACAACACTGCCCCTCAGATCACTTGCCCGGCCGATGTTTCGGTACAGTGCCCGACTGACGTTCCAGCACCTGATGTGATGCAGGTTCAGGTAAATGACAATTGTGATCCTGATCCGACGGTTGTTCATATGGGTGACGTATCTGACAATCAGACCTGTCCGGAGACGATCACGCGTACCTACCGTGCGACCGATGATTGTGCCAACTGGGCCGAGTGCACCCAGACGATCACGGTTGATGACACGCAGCCTCCGACGTTTGATCAAACTTGTCCCACGGACATAACGGTTGAATGTGACAACATCCCGACAGCACCGACGTTGACCGCTACTGACAACTGCGATCCTGATCCGGTGGTGACATTTGACGAGCAGCAAGGATTGGGCATACTCACTCGCACATGGACTGCGACCGACGACTGCGATAACTCGACGGTTTGCACCCAGGTCATAAAGGTAGAGGACAACACAGATCCGCAGATTACCTGCCCGACCAATGTCTCGGTACAGTGCCCGGCGGATGTTCCTCCTCCCGACCCCTCCCAGGTCGTTGCCACTGATAACTGTGATCCTGCCCCGACGGTTGTTCATATGGGTGATGTATCGGACGGCCAGACCTGTCCGGAGACGATCACGCGAACCTACCGTGCGACGGACGACTGCGGCAACTGGGCCGAGTGCACCCAAACGATCACGGTTGATGACACGCAGGCACCGACGTTCGATCAGGCCTGTCCCGCCGATGTAACGGTTGAATGTGACAACATCCCGACACCACCGACCTTGACGGCTACTGACAATTGTGATCCGACTCCGGTGGTGACATTTGGCGAGCAGACCACTGCTGGTTCATGTGATCAGGAATATGTACTTACGCGCACGTGGACGGCGACTGATTACTGCAATAACTCGACGGTTTGCACCCAGGTCATTACGGTAGAGGACAACACAGATCCGCAGATCACCTGCCCGACCAATGTCTCGGTACAGTGCCCGGCGGATATTCCTCCGCCTGACCCCTCCCAGGTTGTAGCTATTGATAACTGTGATCCTGCCCCGACGGTTGTTCATATGGGTGACGTATCTGACAATCAGACTTGTCCGGAGACGATCACTCGCACCTATCGCGCAACGGATGACTGCGGCAACTGGGCCGAGTGCACTCAGACTATCACGGTTCATGATACGCAGGCCCCGACGTTCGATCAGGCTTGTCCCACGGACGTAACAGTCGAATGTGACGCCATCCCAACAGCCCCTACCTTGACCGCCTCTGACAACTGCGATCCTGCTCCGGTGGTGACATTTGACGAGCAGAGCACTCCTGGTTCATGCGATCAGGAGTACATACTTACGCGCACATGGACGGCGACCGATGACTGCAATAACTCGACGGTTTGCACCCAGGTCATAACGGTAGAGGACAACACCGCGCCGACGTTCGATCAGACCTGTCCCGCCGATGTAACGGTTGAATGCGACAACATCCCGACAGCCCCTACCTTGACCGCCTCTGACAACTGCGATCCTGCTCCGGTGGTGACATTTGACGAGCAGAGCACTCCTGGTTCATGCGATCAGGAGTACATACTGACTCGCACCTGGACAGCGACGGACGACTGCGGTAACTCGATGGTCTGCACCCAGGTCATAACAGTAGAGGACAACACCGCGCCGACGTTCGATCAGACCTGTCCCGCCGATGTAACGGTTGAATGCGACAACATCCCGACAGCCCCGACCTTGACGGCTACTGATAACTGCGATCCAGCTCCGGTGGTGACATTTGACGAGCAGCCAGGATCCGGCATACTGACTCGCACCTGGACAGCGACGGACGATTGCAACAACGCGGCGGTTTGCACCCAGGTCATAACCATTACTCCCAACAGTCCTCCGACGGCGATCTGTCCGGGTAATGAGAGGCGTTTGGTTTGTGATCTTTCGCCGATAACGATACCTGGTTTCAGTTGTGATGATCCCGATGGTAATTTGGCATCGTGTGTTGCGACCGGGGGGACGTTAAGCGGGGATGAGGTGACGTTTACGCCGGTTGAGGGTAACAATACGATTACGTTGACGGCGACGGATGATTGTGGTGAGACGGATGTTTGCCAGACAGTGATAACGGTTGATCTTAACAGTCCTCCGACGGCGACCTGTCCCGGTGACGTGGCTGTCTATGTAAGCGGATTTCCGGCCCAGGTATGTGTCGACGGGTTCTATTGCGATGATCCGGACGGCAATCTCTTATCCTGTACGGTTGATTTCGGCACCCTTACAGGCAACACCGTTTGTTTCACCGCTACCCAGGAAGATGTCTACACGATAACTCTGACGGCTACTGATGACTGCGGCACCACTCGTCTAAGCGCAACATGCGCCACCAAGGTTAGCGTGATGTTGATGCCTACTTCCTGTATGGCTGTAAAAATCGATAAAACCCACGACGCCCTGCAGGGCCATTATGAGCAGGTATCCATCACGATCGAAGACTCCCCTTATGAGATAGGCGGTTTCGATTTCCTGATCGCCTATGACGCCTCGGCGCTCACGCCGTCCAGGCCGGAACCCGGGCAGATGCTTGATGACTGCGACTGGGAGTACTTCACCTACCGCTATGGTGTCCACGGCAACTGTGGTGACGCCTGCCCGTCCGGACTGCTGCGGATATTCGCCTTGGCGGAGACCAACGATGGTCCCGGCAATCCAACCTGTTTCGGACCTCCCGATCCGGGTCTGTACGAACTAGCCAAGATAGAGTTCCTGGTCACCGACGACCGAACCTTCGAGTGCCAGTACGTGCCCATTCGCTTCTTCTGGGACGACTGCTCGGACAACTCGATCTCAAGCGTTGACGGGAAGACACTGTTTATCGACAAGGTGATCTACGATTACCAAAACAACGTGATCTGGGACGAAGAAGACGACGTGCTGTTCCCGGAGGTGGCGCGCATACCGTTCGTGGGAGCGCCCGACTACTGTCTGAACCCGAATCCCCTCAAACCCACAGCCGTGCGGTTTATCTGTTTCATTGAGGGAGGTATCGACATCATCTGCGCCGAAGATATCGATGATCGTGGCGACATCAACCTCAACGGTGTCGCCAACGAAATAGCCGACGCCGTTCTGTTCGGCAACTACTTCATCCATGGCGTGGAGGTGTTCGACGTCGGGCTGTTAGCGCCTGAGGGTCAGATAGCCGCAACCGACGTGAACTCCGATGGTATCACGCTCTCGGTGGCTGACCTGGTTTATCTGATCCGCATCGTTGTCGGTGACGCGTTGCCATATGCCAAAGTGGTTGCGCCTGTCAAGGCTCGCTACACTCACGCCGAGAACGGGCTGCTTTCAGTGCCCGGTGTTGAGGTAGGCGGCGCCTTCCTGCTGGTCGAGGGGGATGTGACACCGGTTCTGAGGGCCGACAACATGGACCTGAAATACCGGTTCGACGGCGTCAACACGCGGATCCTGGTGCACTCGCTTGAGGGTAACAGCTTCAAGGGCGACTTCCTTGAAATGGACGGTAAGGTCATTTCCATGGAGATGGCCACCCGCGACGGCAATCCGATCGACGCTCAGCTCAAGCCGAACGGCTTCGTTCTGCACCAGAACTATCCGAACCCGTTCAACCCAGCGACTACGTTCCGGTTTACCCTGCCGTCGGTGAGCGACTATACTCTGACGGTGTTCAACGTTACCGGCCAGACGGTGGCCCGGTTCTTCGGGTCAGAACCGGCCGGAGACGTCACCCTTGAATGGGACGCCGGTAATATGGCCAGCGGGGTCTATTTCTACAGGCTGCAAGTCGGCAGCTCTGTGGAAACCCGAAAGATGGTTCTATTGAAGTAACACCCCGACTACAGACAAACCTACATGGGGACAGCGCAAGAGGCGCTGTCCCTTTTTCGTAATCGCGCACAGGGTGTGCCGCCCAAAAAGGAAGGGCCGGCTCAAGCCGGCCCCAGGTCAGAGCTGTTTTAATCCGCTGACCCTGCCTTAGGTGGTCTGTTCCACCCTGTGACTGAACTGATACCCGTCAATCCCCATGCCAAGCGGCAAGCTGCGATGACCCAGTTGGTTACGGTTGCTGACGAGCCGGGGGCTGGGGGCTTGCACCCATACCTGTGGTGCCGGGCGAGAAGTTAATTGTTGATTCCACCGCCTGCCCGCCGGTAGCTTGCCGAAAAACAGCAATCAGGAAAGGGTGAAACGATGTCCGATTTTCAGTATATCCATGCCCGTCACATTCTCGACAGCAGGGGTACTCCGACAGTCGAGGTCGACGTCTGCCTGACCGACGGCTCTCTCGGACGGGCGGCGGTTCCCTCGGGAGCGTCCACCGGGGCGCACGAAGCGGTAGAGCTTCGCGATGGTGACAAGAACGTCTTCTTCGGCAAAGCGGTAACGAAAGCCGTTGCCAACGTCAACGAGAAGATCGGCCCGGCCCTAATCAAGGAAGATGTCGATCCTTTCGACCAGACAACGCTCGACAACTACCTGATCCGGCTTGACGGCACCGAGAACAAGGCTAAGATGGGCGCCAACGCTATCTTAGGCGTGTCGCTCGCTACCGCCAAGGCGGCCGCGGAGTCGCGGGGAAGGTTCCTGTACGAGTACATCGGGGGATGTAACTGCAAAATTCTCCCGGTCCCGATGATGAATATCCTCAACGGTGGCAAGCACGCCGACAACAACGTCGACCTGCAGGAATTCATGATCATGCCGGTCGGGGCGGGGAGTATTCACCGGGCGCTCCAGGTGGGGGCCGAGGTGTTCGGCCATCTCAAGAAGGTGCTGGCGGGCAAGGGCTTCAATACCTCCGTCGGTGATGAGGGCGGATTCGCGCCTGATCTGCAGTCCAATGAACAGGCGCTGGAAGTGATTATGGAGGCGATCGAGAAAGCGGGCTACAAAGCGGGTGAGGATATCATGCTTGCGCTCGACCCGGCCTCGACCGAGTTCTATGACGCCGAAAGCCGCACCTACAACCTCGCCGCCGAAGGCCGCAAGCTGAGCTCGGATGAAATGATCGACTTCTATGCCGGCCTGATCGAGAAGTACCCGATCATATCCATCGAGGACGGCCTGGCTGAGGACGACTGGGACGGCTGGCAGAAAATGACCGCCAAATTGGGCAAAATTATCCAGATTGTCGGCGATGACCTCTATGTTACCAATCCCAAGAGGCTGGCGCGCGGTATTGAGGAGCACTGTTCCAACTCGATCCTGATCAAGCTCAACCAAATCGGAACGCTGACGGAAACGCTGGACGCCATCGCTATGGCGCAGAAGGCGGGCTTTACGGCGGTAGTGTCGCACCGTTCCGGCGAGACCGAGGACGCGACGATCGCCGACGTTGTCGTGGCCACCGGTGCGGGTCAGATCAAAACCGGCTCGATGTGCCGCACCGACCGCATTGCCAAATACAACCAGCTGCTGCGGATAGCCGAGACAATCGGCGATCAGGCAGTCTATCCCGGCATGGACACGTTCTACAACCTCAGGAGTTGAGGGGAAGCTGCCGGTCTTCTGTACGGTCAGCAGGCGCGCGCAGAGGAGTATTCGTTGATAGCGCAGAGTCGTTTCGTATCCGAGATAGTCGGATCTGTCGGTGAGGCGGGCTACTCGGGCGGTACTGGTTGACTTCCGGAGGCGATTGCGCTATTATCCGGCTCGAAACAAGAACAGACACCAAAGAAAGGTCCTTCTGATATGCGCAAATTCAGTATGATTTTGGCCTCAGCCGTCGCGCTTCTGCTCTTTAGTTGTGCCGACAACGGCGATGACGGCAACTCGGTCGTCAACGGCGACGGCAGTCAGGATCCCGGCAACAGCATCACGCTGGATCATGTCGACGGTCTGGTGGGTGGGGATATTCCTCTTGGCCAAGTCGCTACCTTCCATATCCGTCTCGCCAACAGCACCGGGGTAGCAATCAAGGGCATTACCAACGGCATACGGGTTTTCTCCCCCAACGGCGCCCAGTGGACGGCGACCATTGGCGACAGCACCGGCGCCATCACGGCCCAGATGATGGAAACGCGGATGATCAGCCATTTCAGCGTCACTGGTTCGGGAGCCGACACGATAGGGTTCAGCGGCTTCGTGTTCCACACCGACGGCATTCCGGACGGTTTTGACGCGGTCTGCTATGAGATCACCATCGGCCCGGTCAATGCCGCAGCCGGCAGGTCGATCTGTCTGGACTCGTCTTTCTATGAACCCAGTGGTGTCTGGAAATGGGCCGGATCGGGGTTCGCGTTTTTCCCCGGCTGGGACGGCCCCCACTGCTACACGATTGGGGAGTAGCTGCCTCTCGGTGCCTTACAGTTTGCTGTGAGATCTTTCCATACCGCGTCTACGGCTCTCTATCCACCGAACCCACAGCAAAGCTGTGCGCCAATGGTCCAACCAGAAATGAAGCGCGACCACACGAGAAAACCCGTCCCAGACGGGACGGGTTCGTCGTTTAGGGAGAGAGACTGCGATTTGAAAAAGCTCACCATTAAACACGTTAAAGGGTTTTTACAGCCACTTGTCACATTTTGTATTCGCTGCCATTCCAGAGAATGGGTCACGGCGTCTACGCAGCGATCAAGAGACGACCTTCATGAGCTCGGTGTTAGAGGTTTTCAAATGACATCTCTCTCCTTGAGCTTTCCACAATCAATATCGTGGCAGTGCAAGTTTTTTGCAAGGTTTTTCTGCCGACGGTTGCCAGATCGGTCAGGATTTGATATGTTGCCCGCACACAACCTAGACGCCGCACGCAGGAGCAAAGCTTGATTAACTCTATAGGGCTGGATATCGTCGAAGTGGCCCGCATCGAACGGGACATCAAGCAGTACGGAGACCGATTCGTAAGCCGCATCCTGAGCAGGGCCGAGTTGGCCACCTTTGATAAGAGAGTGGACGACGCAATCTTTCTGGCCGGGCGGTTTGCCGCCAAGGAGGCCGTCATCAAGGCTCTCGATTGTTATCTTGAGGATAGACCGGCGTTCAATGTCATCGAGATTGTCAACGACGCCGGCGGCCGGCCCGAGTTGCGTCTGCCGCACGAGATCCAGAACCGGGTGGGCCGGGCTCGGTGTCTGCTTTCCATCACTCATGAGAAAAACTACGCGGCGGCAGTGGCCGTGTTCGTGGAGGAACAATGAACGAAGACGAACTGATCAGGATGTTCAAGGACGCTGACGCGCTGCTGACCGGTCACTTCAAGCTGACCTCCGGTCGCCATTCCGATGTCTATTACGAGAAATTCATGCTCCTGAGCCAGCCGGCCGCCTGCACCAGGGTCTGCGCCGAAATGGCGGATCGCATAGCAGGCAGCGGCGCGGTCACGGTGGTCGGTCCCACCACGGGTGGTATCATCATAGCGTACGACGTCGCCCGCTACCTCGGGATCGAGGCCATTTATGCGGAGCCCGGGGAAGAAGGTCGTGTTTTCAAGCGCGGCTTCTCACTCGAAAAGGGCCGGAAAGTGGCTATCGTGGACGATGTTCTCACTACCGGGCGCTCCATCCGCGAGGTGATCAGCCTGGTGAGTTCATACCAGGTCGAGATCGTGGCCATCTGTCTTATGCTGGATCGTTCCAACGGCGCGGTGACCTTTGATCATCCGTTCACGGCTCTGGCTGCCGTGGAAGCCCAAAGCTGGACACCTGATGACTGCCCGCTGTGCGCCGATGGCCTGCCTCTGACACAACGGGGAAGCCGCAAGGAGTAGCTGTTTCAGCCGGGCGGGGCTGTCTGACGGGGGCTCAGCAGGGCGTAGCGACGGAAGGGGAGTGCCGTTTCAGGCCGGGGACGGCATGGCTCGCTCAGCGATGCCCACCATCGGGAAATCGATTCTTATTGACGTTCCTTGGCCGGGGGCGGATTCAACTGTCAGTTTCCCGCCATGGTTGTCAATGATTCGCCGGCAAACCAGCAGACCGAATCCGTGACCGGTCTTCTTGGTTGTGAACTTCTCGTTGAACGCCTGGGTCAGCAACTCCGGGTTGATACCGGAGCCGGTGTCTCTGATAGTCAGACCAAACGCCCGGGCGGCTTCGTCGACCTCGACCCGCACGTGTATTTCCCTGGTCTCACTGTCGGCCGTAGCGTCGGCGGCATTGTTGAACAGGTTGTATAGCAACTGCTGCAGGTGAGTTGAGTCGGCCTCCATCGGTATCGAACAGGCAACCGGCTCTATACCGATCGTAACCCCGCTGTAGCGCTTCTGTGGTCTCAGGTAGTCGACGACTTCGGCCAGCAGCTTCTCGAAATAAACGATCTCTTTGCTTGACGAAATCGGCGTGAGATCCATCAGATTGCCGGTGAATCGCTTGATCTTGTCGATGTTGTCCGAAATACCGTGAACATACTTGTCCAACTGGTCGAACTGTTCCTTTTTCAGATTAAACTCCAGGAGCGACAGGTTTCCGGCCACCACGCCCAGGAAGTTGTTCAGTTCATGGCCAATCTCGGCCGACATCTTGCCCCGGGTGGCCATCTTCTCAAGCTGGATTGTCTCGTCCTGGAGCTCCCTGAGCCGGCTGTAGGCCTCCTGGGCCTCCTGGAGCAGTCGCAGGTTTTCCAGCGACAGCGCCAATTGGGATCCAGCAACGGAGAGGAACTTGAGATCGGTGTCCTTTACGGCGTCTGAGCCAGCATCGAAGCCAAGCGTCAGGATGGCATACAGGGTGTCGGCCCTCTTGACCGGTACTATCACCGCTCGTTCAACAGGCTCCAAACCCCTCGGCATGATATACTGTTCCAGTTGGTGATCAGGATCTATACTGTAAAAGGGGTGATCCTTGCTGTGCTCTACCTGAAGCGGTTTGATGAACTGTTGAAGGTCAAGCTTCTCGATACAGTCAGCCAGCGGCTGGTCGGGAAAGACGCTCTCCTCGGTCTGCTCTTCGACGACGTTTATCGAAGTGAAGCCTGTTCTGTCGGCATTCCAGTAGAGAATGGCGCCGCAACTGGCCCGGCAGTGCATGAGGGCGTATTTCAGCGACAGAGTGGCCAGCGACTTCTTATCACCGGCCTCGTAGAGCATCTGATTCAGATCGGATAGCCGGTCGAGTTCATGGCCGTGTTCCCCGGCGGCGGCGTCCCTGTGTATTCTCGCCGCGGCATTGGCGACAGCCTGCCGGAGCTCGCTAAGCTCAAACGGCTTCATGATGTACTCGAAGGCGCCCTGCTTGATGGCGTTCTTGGCCGAACTCAAATCGGCGTATCCGGTCATGAAAATGACCACCACGTCCGGATGGATTTCCCGGGCCCGCCGGACCATCTCGATCCCGTCCATGTGGGGCATTCTTATGTCGGCAACTATCAGGTCGACAGGCGCCGATTCGATGATCGCCAGCGCCTCACGGCCGTCTGACGCTGTCTCGATCTGGTAACCTTCGTCCTCCAGGGCATCGCGCACCAATGAGACTACGATATCCTCGTCGTCGGCGACGATGATGCGAATGGCCTTGTCTTCGAACCGGCTCATGTTGTTTTCGCGGTTGACAGAACCTGCTTGAGAGTTTCGAACACCCCGTCAAGATCAAACGGTTTGGTCAGGCAAGAACATGCGCCGGCGGCTTCTGCCATCCTGGCCAACTCGTCCGGAAGCGAATCGGTCATAATGAATCGCAGTTCGGGCTTGACGGTGGAGACCTCGGTAAAGACCTGGTAGCCGTTTTTCTTAGGCATATGGATATCGCAGAAGACCACGGCATAGTCGCCTGAAAGTGCCTTGTCGATACCGTCCTGACCGTCAACGGCTTCGTCGACACGGTGGCCCTGGTCCATCAGGTACTCGGACAGCAGGTCCCGGATAATCTTGGAATCGTCTACTATCAGTATGTTTGCCATAAGAAACTCCTCAACTTGCGATGCAGCCGGTAACCGTCTGCATCAGTTCTGATATGGAGAAAGGTTTGGACAGAAAAGCACAAGCTCCGCTGTTGACTGACTGGCTGACGGCATAAAGACTGGAATAACCGGAGATTATGACGACCCGGTAGTCAGGGTTCTGCTCCCGGGCATACTTAACCACTTCTTCTCCGGAGACCCGTGGCATTTTCAGATCGGTTATGACCAGATCGTACTTATCCTTGCCCAGCTTCTCAATAGCCTCATCACCGTCGCAGGCCACTGAGATATCATAGTCCTCGTTGAGGACTTCAGAGAGGAATTCCCTGATGATCTCCTCGTCGTCGACTATCAGGATAGACTTTCTGTCTGAGTTCGCCATTGCAGACACGGTCTGGATATCAGTTTGCTGTCAGCGTTTTTACTTCAGTATCGGAATCGCCAAGTGGTTTCTGAACCGGCATGATGATCGTGAGGACGGTGCCCTCGCCCATGACGGAGTCAACCTTGATCTCGGCCCCGTGCTCCCGGATTATCCCGTAACTCACGGATAACCCCAGGCCGGTTCCCTTGCCCACTTCCTTGGTAGTATAGAAAGGTTCGAATATCTTGGTGAGATTCTCAGGACTGATTCCGCACCCCTGGTCCTCGAACTTGATTTCGACGGTGCCTCCGAATTCCCCCAGGGCCGGGCTGAAACGGGTAGTGACGCTGATCGTCGACTCGGGCGCAGAGGCATGCATGGCATTGATTATCAGGTTGGTGAATACCTGCTGCAGTTGACCGGCGCTGCCTTTTACAAGCGGCAGGTGAGGATCGAGATCAACCTTCAGTTCGATCTGGCTCATGTGCAATTGATGCTCAACGAAGGTGATGGTGTCCTCGATAATGACGTTTATGTTGACATCGTCGAAGGCGGTGGTCCGCGAGGAGCGCGAGAAGCGGAGCAGGTTCTGCACGATGGCTTTGCACCGCCGCGACTGCGATTCGATGTCGGTCAGGTAGCGGATGTAGCTGTCCCACTGCCTGGCGTCGACCCCGTCGGCATCGGTTTTCTTCATCTTCTCCAACGCAAACTGGGCGTAGCCGAGAATGCCGCCCAGCGGATTGTTCAACTCGTGCGCTACACCCGCAGCCAACTGGCCGATTGCGCTCATTTTCTCCGACTGGATCAACTGAGACTGGGCCTGCTCGAGTTCTCTCGTTCGCAGAATGATCTTCTCTTCGAGGGTACGGTTGTATTCCTCGATCTCGTCCCGCGATTCTTTCAGTGACTCGATCATTCTGTTGAACGTCTGGCCCAGTTGCCCGATCTCGTCGTTCTGTCCCAGGTCCACCCGCTGGCCCAGATCGCCGCGACTCACCTGGTCTGTCACCTCGACAAGCATTTTCACCGGCTTGGTGATGAACTGCACGATGAACGCAAGGATCATAATCGTCAGAACCGTCACGACCACGGTGAGGACGATAGCTGCTGTTTGTGCTTCGGTGATCGCCTTATTCACGTTGTCAAGGCTGAGGATCAGCTTCACGGCACCGATCTCTTCCGTTTCAACGCCGTGAGACAGCGATTGGTCGATGCCGCCGGTTATTCCAAGGTTCTCCCGGTCGAGTTTCTCGATACGGAAAAGCACGGGGTGATTTAGTTCGATGAACTCCCTGCCGGAGCTGTCCCTGACATAGTAGAACTGCGAATGCAGCGGGTCATTCCTGTCAATCCATCCGGCAATAACAGTGCCGGTCTCAAGATTCCACTGGCCGATGCGAGCGAGAAGCTTCTGCTCCTTGTTGAAGATCATGGCTGCCTGGACGTCTTCGAACACGGCCAGTCTTTCCAGGAGTTCGTCCAGTTCATAAGCCGACTCGAACAACACACCGCTCTCGGCCTGCATGGCGAGAATGCAGATCATGGTCTCGCCCTTGGTCTCCAGTTCCCGGCGGAAGGCTTCCGACTGGCGCTGGATGAGGTAGCCGCTGATCACGACGATGCTTACCAGTAGTATGGCTGAGATCGGGAGCACAAACTTGGTACGCAGCTTCAGGTCCCTTATTCTCTTGCGGAGGTTCACCGGTACACCTCCTTGGCCACGGCCACCAGTTCCTCGGGAATGGTGATGTCGATATGAGCAGCGGTCTTTTCGTTGTAGTGGAACCAGATGACGTCGGCCGTGGTGATGGGAATGTCACGCGGTTTCTCACCGGAGATAATCCGGTTGACGGCCTCGCCCGCCTGGAAGCCAATCGCCTTGTAGTCAAAGTCCAGCGCAAAAAGGGCGCCCGACTCAACCACGTGGCGGGAGAAACCCATGAACGGTATTCCCTTGCGAAGGGTATTGAGCAGAATGTACCGGGTGGAGCGCGGGTCGAACAGGTTCGGGTCGGCAATACCCCAGATACCGTCGGCCGCAGTCGCCAGGGAGTCGAGGGCGTGAGGCAACTCCTTGAAGCTGTTCACGGCAATCGGCACCAGTCGGCATCCTGCCTGGTGGGCCACTAACTTCGCTTGGGGTATCAAGTCAGCTGTGTTCTTGCTGTAGAGAACACCGATTTTCCTGAGGTTCGGCACGATCTTCTTGAAATAGGTGAACTGGACGCGGATGGGGATATCAAGTGACGCTCCCGTCAGGTTGTTACCGGACCGGTTCATGGATGCGACAAATCCCGACAGCACGGGATACTTGACAGCCGAAAAAACAATGGGAATATCGGTGAAGCTGGTTCGGGCGAACTCGGTGGCCGAGCTCCCCACGGTCAGTATTACGGTCGGCTGCAATTTCTCCAGCGAGTCGACGATGCTTAGATTCCGACCGGCTTCGTCGGCAACCAGGAAACTATAGAAGGCTGCATCCGGCTGTTTTCGCTTGATTACCTTCTTAGCTCCCTGGAGGGTCCGTACCGTCGACTTCAGGCTATCGCGGGCAAGGATTGCAATCCGTACCGGCCGGTCAGCTTGTGCGGCACTGCCGATAAGCAATAGCGCGCACACGACCGCCGGTACGACGGCCTTCTTGACGTATTTGTTCATCCGAGCGAGCAGACCTGTTCCTTTCGTCGGTGCTGCTTTGCCCTGCCGGTCAGCCAGGATGCCGTTGACAGGGCATCATTGCCCACATAGTCCCCTCTATCGGAAAGGCACGTTGAAACTTGACTGCCGACGGTGGACCCGGCTTCAGACTTCATTTTCACATTAAGTATTCTGAGCACAGCCCGATAACAAAGTAAGAGTGCATGTGAATTCCAAAATCTGAATTGGATGAAGATATGAACCGACAACAAATACAAGAGGAGGAGTCGCCTTGCGTAAACAACCCTTGACGTTGTTCCTGCTCCCGCTAGTCTTCCTTCTTCTGCTAGTTGTACCGCAGTTGCAGGCAGGTGTGAGCGGCAAGATATCCGGGGAAGTATACGACACCCGGACAGGTGAACCGATTGTGGGGGCTACGGTCCAGATTAGGGGGACCAATCTGGCGACAAGCACGGACGAGGACGGGGAGTACTTCATCATCAACATTCCCGTCGGGAAACATGATGTCTCCGTCAACTCGATCGGTCATGAGACCATCACGACAAAAGGCGTGCGGGTGCTGGTGGACCTTACCACGCCGGTCGATTTCGACTTGGAGTCTGAGGTCATCGACATCGGCGAGGAGGTAGTCGTCTTTGCCTCCGATCCGATTATCCAGCGGGACCTTACGGAATCAAAGGTTATTTTCACCTCCGACCGCCTGCGGGATCTGCCCAACATCGTGACCGTCCAGTCGGTCCTGACCAATTACCCGGGAGTGGTGATTGGTCGGGATGAGCAACTGCACGTTCGCGGCGGACGGTCCGGCCAGGTGGCCTACTATTTCGACGGCTTCTCCGTGCAGGACCCATTCTACAACACCGCCGGGATCCACATAATGCCGTCGGCTCTGGAGGAGCTCACGCTTACCTCCGGCGGCTACACTGCCGAGTACGGGGAGGCGCTCTCCGGCGTCATCAGCGCCGTGACCCGGGAGGGAGGCTCTCGTTACCACGGTGGAATCAGGTTATATGAGGGCGTGACCCATCCCTACGACGTCCGCACCGGTGAGTGGGGTTCGCTTAAGCGGGTCGGAAACCGTTCGGTGGCCTTCAATTTCTCCGGTCCCGTGCCGGGCGCCGCCTCCCAGCGTCTTACCTTCTTCTCCGCCGGTGAGTACCTTACCGACGAGACTTCGCTGCCGACCAACGGGTCCGAGATCTACACCTGGACGGCCAAGCTCGCGGCACAGCCGACTCCGCGTATTACCATCAAGACCAACGCCAGTCTGTACCGGGCCGACGGAAGGCTGTATAGACACCGCGACGTCAACGACTTGTCGTATGACTTCAACCTTGATGGTTTGCCTGCTTTCGAGAAAGAGGCTTACCTGGTGGGTTTGACCGGTAGCTACAACTTCAACGAGCAAATGATAGTCACTGCCACCATCAACCGCTTCAAGACCTACACGAAGCAAGCCCCCGACCACCTCATGGATACCTACTGGTCTGACTGGCCGGGCTATTCCGAGGGCACTATTGACGATGACAACTACCTGAACTACCGGGACTTCGAGAATTCCCTGCATGTGATTGGATTCACTACCGGCAACGACTTCAACCCGACCTTCCGGAGAAGGGAAGCGAAGTACAATTCGGTTGACCTCAGCCTGCTGGCCCAGGTCAACAAGTTCCACCAGGTCAAAGGCGGAATCGAGATTCGCAGATACGACATCAACTGGGATTTCAAGCAGTTCTACAACGACTTCCCCTACGGCGAGAAGTACTCCAGCAAGCCGCTGCTGACTTCGGCCTACGTGCAGGACAAGATGGAGTACAGGGATTTCATCATGAATGCGGGACTGCGAATGGAGTACCGCAACGCCGATATCTCGTATAACACAACGCCCCAACTGATGGCCGCCACCTGGAAAGAAGCCGAGGCTAAGTGGAACTGGTCGCCGCGACTGGGAGTGTCGTTCCCGGTATCCGAGAAATCGGTCATGCACTTTAATTACGGTTTCTATTATCAGGAGCCCCGCTACACTTATCTTTACACCAACCTGCAGGGCGACATCTCCAGTGGCCTGCCGCTCCTGGGCAATCCGGATCTTGAACCCGAGCAGACCATCTCCTACGAACTGGGCGTGGATCATCTGATTGGCGAGGACCTGCGGGTGGATATCACCGCCTACTACAAGGATGTCGAGGATCTGGTGACGGTGTGTTCGCCGTTTGAAGTGGCCGGTAACCCGGTCACACAGTTCACCAACGGAGACTACGGCTCGGTCAAAGGGTTCGACGTGGCCCTGGAGAAACTGCGCCTCAAGGGCTTCCTGAGCGGGTCGATCTCATATGGATACATGATAGCCACCGGCAACGGCTCCGACGCCACCGACCCGTACTACACCTACCTGACGTCAAACGAGGACACACTGGCTCCGGTGGGCGAATTCCCTCTCAATTTCGACCAGCGCCATACGGTGACGGCTGTCCTGAACTATCGGGTCCCGCGCGACTGGCAAGGCAACCTGTTCGGACTTACCGTTCCCGGCGCCTGGGGTCTCGGTATGGTCGGCCATTACGGTTCCGGTCTGCCCTACACGCCGACCGATGCTTTCGGCAACCGTCTGGGCGAGAGGAACGAAGGGCGTCTGCCGGCCAGGTACACAGTGGATATGCGTTTCCACAAGGACTTCCATCTGGGCCTGAAGGACCGCATGTTCAGTTTCTTCGTTGAGGTCGACAACCTGTTCGATCGACACAATGTTATCAACGTCTATTCGCGCACCGGCCTGGCGGATAACGACGGGCAGCACACGGGAGCCGGACTGTCCCTCGACCAGGATGAACTCGAAAGCCTCGATCGACTGTACGACCATGATCCGCAAAACTATTCTCCCCCCCGCGCGGTACGGGTAGGGCTGGAGTTCAACTTCTAAGCCGGAGCTGTAAGTATGAAGACAAGAAACATATTGCTGTGGTTCGGCTGGCTGGCGCTGGCGCTGGGGGTTCAGGTCGCTTCCGTGGCGGCTAAAGCTCCTTCGCAGCCCCTTCCGCCTAAACCGACCGGTGACGGCGCTTCCCTCGGTCCGCACCCGGAGACGGTTGACCAGGTGACCCACAATGGGGGTAACATAGCCACCACCGTCGACAACTATGGCTTCATCGGCGGGTACACCTACTATGGTTATCCGTCCGGTGAGTGGCCTCGCAACTCGGGGCACAGCTATATCGGTGAGCTCAAGTACTGGATGGGCGCCGTGACGGCCTCGGGTGATACGTTGGTGGCCAACACCGCCGATGATTTCCAAGCGATGACCATGCCGATCAACGGAGAGGACGTCTACAGGATATACATCTCTACCGACACCACCCGCTATTACGATTACGACCCGACTGATACCGTAGGTCTTGGCATGGGCAGTCCCGCTTACGGCTGGCGTGTCTGGGACCCTACCGAGAGCGACTACGTTCACAACCAGACCTATGACCCGCTTTCAACCAGCTACTCGCCCGGCGGGCCGACCTCGCTCCAGGATTCCCACTACCGCTTCCGGGACGATGGCATGGGGACCTCCCTGCTGGGACTGGAGATGACCCATACCGTATTGCAGTGGAACTACTGCTATAATGAGGACTTTGTATTCGTGATCCTTGAGATCACCAACACGTCAACCGAGGACTACTCGGAGTTTGCCTTCGGCCTCTATGTCGATATCGATGTCGGCGGCCCCGATGGCACGGGAGAGAACGGGCGACTGGAGGACATGGTCGCTTCGGACTCCACCGAGAACTTAGCCTGGATATATGACGTCGTCGGTATCGACCCCGGCTGGGGCCCCACAGTCCGAACCGGCATCATGGGGACGAAATACCTGGAGACGCCGGATAATATCGGCATGACCGCATTCCGTTCCGGTGACTGGGCAGTGGTCATGGACATAGATGACGCCGGTATGTTCGAACTGATCAACAGCGACCAGTACGATGAGTCGCTGCCGCCCACCGATCAGTACTACATCCAGTGCAGTCGCGGTATCGACCTGACCGCCGGCAAGACTGTACGAGTTGTCTACGCGCTGGTTGCCGGCGCCGACGAAGAAGAGTTCCATGACAACGCCTCTCTGGCGCAGGAGCTTTACGACAACTACTTCGTGGGCCCGCAGCCGCCGACCACACCCACACTGCAGGTGCGCGCAGGCAACGAGAAAGTATACCTGCATTGGAACGATACCGCCGAGGTCACTGTCGATCCCCTCTCCGGGGAGGCCGACTTCGCCGGATACAAGCTCTATCGCAGCGACAATCAGGGGAGAACCTGGGGCGTCGTCAATTACCAGACGGGCAATAACTGCCTGACGATCGACTACACCCCGGTGGCCCTGTACACGGTCAGTTCTCCGGGAGACCCGATACAGCACTCATTCATTGATACCGGTCTGTACAACGGCATGGAGTACTGGTACTGCCTGGTCGCATTTGATAAGGGAGATGAGGCCACCGGTGTCGATGCCCTCCAGTCCGGTTTCGGAGTAGCGGACCAGGTCTCAAACGTCGTGTCCATAACGCCCGTGGCTGATCCGGCCGGCTTCTACGAGGCGGCCGGGACCGTGGAACATCTCTATACCGGGGATGAACAATCTTCCGAGGGCAGTGTTACACCCGTTGTTTTCGACCAGTCGGCCCTGACAGGCTCTGACTACCAGGTGGTCTTTGAGGATACTCCAGAGAAAACCTGCTGGCATCTGATTAATGTCACTTCCGGCGATACGGTGCTGGCCGAACAAACCCGGTCCGGCGGCGACCCGGATTTCTTTGAGGTCGCTGAGGGTCTAAGAGTAGTCGTGACCAACGCTGACCACGTCCCGCGGAGCAAGGGCCAGACGGCCTTTGCCGGAGCGGACACGACGTTGGTCGTGGCGGACTTCTACGGACCCGCTGTTCCGGCCTTCACCGGCAGCGAGGACGATATTTTCGGCGACGCTCATTTCCGTTCCACTTACGAATTCCGCTACACCGACGACTCTACCCGGGCCACCTGGGTGCTTGACGGCTTCTACGGCACCGACTACATCTACTGGGTGCCTTTCGAGCTGTGGAACATGACCACCAACGAGCAGGTGTCACTGGCCGTTTACGATTTCGACAACAATGACGTCTGGGATGACTACGACCTGTTGGCGGTCGTGAACTATCCGTATGATTCTCAGGCGTCGGTTACCGAGTTCGCCTTCCCCACATATTATAGCTGGATGTTCGGTTTCGATGAGGACTTTTACGATCCCGCAGCGGGCGACGTCTTCACTGTTGAGGGGGCTCCTCTCAACGGGCCGAATGACGTCTTCAGTTTCGGTGTTGACGGCATAGCCGCGGCGGCGGTCCAAAACGAGCTCGGTGACATCCGGGTGGTGCCCAATCCATACTTCGGGCACAATTCGGCAATGGTGGAGACCGCCGAGGGGGAATCGGTGATTTCCTTCAAGAAGATACCCGGCCAATGCACGATCAGAATTTACACTGTCTCGGGTGACCTGGTGCGGACTATCGAGCACGATTCCGGAACCGGAGAGGCCGAATGGAACCTGCTCTCGTCGAACGGATTGCAGGTGGCCTCGGGGATCTACCTGTACCACGTTGAATCGATGTACGGCGACCATATCGGCCGCTTTGCCATTATCAAATAGAGGAGGTGTGAAGTGAAGAAGATGATATGGCTCTTGCTGCTGCTGGCCCTGGCCGCGACCACCTCCGCCGAGTTCTCCAAGGTCGGTTCCAGCGGCGCCCAGTTCCTCGAGATTGGTGTCGGTTCAAGATACCAGGGGATGGGTGAGGCCTCAGTGGCCGTCGCAAACGACGTCTATTCCATGTACTGGAATCCGGCTGGTCTAGCCCATGTGGAGAATTGGGTCGTCGGTTTCACCAATGTCAACTGGATTCTCGACATCGACCTCAACTACTTCGGAATGGCTCGGTATTTCGAGGATGTTGGTGTCTTCGGCATGTCGGCCACGGTGCTTTCCATGGACGATCAGGAGATAACCACCTTCGAGGAGCAGGAAGGTACGGGTGATTTCTATTCGGCTACTTCCTATGCCCTAGGCGTCTCGTACGCCCGCCAGCTTACGAACAAACTGGCCTTCGGGGGAACGATCAAGTACATAAGTGAACGAATCCACAACGAGAACGCATCGAGCTTTGCCTTTGACTTCGGCACCCTCATGCATACCGGCTTCAACTCTCTGAGGCTGGGAATGAGTATCAGCAATCTCGGCCCGGAAATGGAGTTCTCCGGCTCTGATCTCGATATCAGGTACGACGAGCTCGAAGGTGAGGGTAGCAACTCCCCCATCAGCGCCAGCGTAAAAACCACTCCTTACGATATGCCTATGGCGTTCCGGGTCGGGTTGGCCTACGACTGGGAGCTGGGCTCCAACGCCGTCATGACCGTGGCCAGCGAGATCAAACACCCCAGTGACATGCATCAGCAGGGATCCCTGGGAACGGAACTGGGCTTTTCCGACAAGTTCTTCGTGCGGGCCGGCTACAAGTTCCGTTACGATGAGGAAGGGTTGACCTTAGGAGGCGGTCTGACCACCAACATCTCGAACACCTCCTCCCTGGTGATCGACTATGCCTGGCAGGATTTCGGGCGTCTGGAATCGACTCAGAGGTTTTCGGTTGGTTTTACGTTCTGACAGGCTGTTGAAGAAGCCTTTTGTCATGCTCGGAAGCTGGTGGATTCGTCATTAGCGGGGTGTCGGGCGTCCCTGCCCGACACCTGACGACAGGTGATGAGGGAGCTGTCAGGCAGAGACGCCTGACGGCACGATACAATACCGCGCCTACGGTCCTCGATTCACCGTACCCACCATTTGGAGTCTGTCTCAAAACACCTTTAGTTGATCTAGGGGGCTGTTGAAAAAACCCGAATATAAGTTGTTCTCCCACTCTCCCTGCACGATAGTTGTGGTATCAACCGGAGGTCTGTAGTGCAGGGAAAGAAACACTATCAGGATCGGCTATTCTCGACGGTGAACCTGGCAGCGATGATCCCGAAGAATCATGTGCTGGTTCGGAAGTTCCGGACCATTCATCTCTGACTCGCATACGGGATCGTCTCGGTGTCGAGATCTACAAGGCGGTTTTCAAACGTATCATATCGGACCTTCGCCGGAAGGGATTCATCAAGGGCAAAAGAGTAGTCGCTGACGCGAGTATCGTAGCCGCCGATGCTTGTATGGATAGTCTCGTTCTCATCCTTGACTGCCATGTTACTACCGGCGCCACACATGAGTGCACCGTTCTTACTGATCGCCTGGATTGCCTGCATGACGAACTGAACCTGCCGATTGGGGAAGTCATTGCGGACAAGGGGTATGATCGAGGGCCAACGTACCGTTATCTCAAGGAGAGAGGAATCCGGGCCTACATTCCGTTGCATGATGATAACCTTGGTGAGGGACGGATCAGCCGAGGTGAGTTCAGGTACGATCGACGGAACGATCGCTTTGTTTGTCCGAACGGCAAGTTTCTTTATCCTTATGAGAAGTGCGCACGTGGCTTGAAACGTTATCGTGTTGTGGGAGGTCACTGCAAGAGCTGCCCACTCAAGGCCGCCTGTCTTCCCCCGTCCCATAAGAGCCGAGCGAGATTTGTATACCGCAGTCAGTATCAAGACGAGATTGACAGTATCAAACGACGTCAAGGGACGGCGCATTTCAAGAAGAAGCTGGCCGAGCGTCGATGGAAGATAGAAGGGTTGTTTGGCGAGGCGAAAGAGAACCATTGCCTGCGTCGCGCCAGATACAGGAGCTTGGGCAAGGTTCAGATTCAGCTATACATGACCGCGATTGTCCAGAATCTCAAGCGGCTGGTCAGCCGTTTGTTGCACTTCTTGCGCCGTATACTCCATCGCCAGTCCCGATTTGGCCGCCAGGGGTCCCTCTCAGCGCGCGGGGTCCAAGAAGGAGAGCTTTTCGTAGTTGAATTACAGATGTGCGCCTGATCACGATTGTCGGCGAAAATGACGAGGTTTTTCAACAGCCCCTCTTGGCTGGTACAAATTAAACATAGACACCGGTAGGTCCATCACCTTGCTTGAAAATGCAACGAAACAATGAACTGTAAAGGATGTCCTGATACAACCTGTAAACTATGTCTTGACACAGAACACTCCCGGTCTTCCCCTACTTTGGTTATAGCAGTTCGATGGAATAAATGAAAGAGACTGCAATGGACAAGTCAATCGCAAGACAGATAGCTGAGTTCGCGCTCAAGCTGAAGTAGTCGTAGGTCGAAATCCCTCTACGAGAATGAAAAGCAATGATTCGACGGAATAGAAGAAAGAGCCTGCAATGGACAAATCAATCGCAAGACAGATAGCTGAGTTCGCGCTCAAGCTGAAGTTCGAAGACCTTCCCGACAAAGTCGTCGGCGAAGTCAAGCGCTATCTCTATGACTCCGTCGGCTGCGCTTACGGAGGTTATCACACAAGAGACGTCAACATCCTCCGCGACATTTACACCGGCATGGGCGGCAAAGAAGAGGCCACGCTGATAGGCTTTGGTGACAAAATGCCGGCCGTCAATGCCACGCTGGTCAACTCGCTCATGGTCCGCGCCCTCGATTTCAACGATATCTACTGGAAAGAAGACCCGTCGCATCCGTCGGACCTGATCCCGGCGGCGCTATCGGTTGGGGAGCTTGTGGGCGCCTCCATGCGCGAGGTGATTGTCGCTATTGTCCTGGCCTACGAGTTCGAGCAGCGGCTGTGCGAGTTTGCCGTCCCCGGTGTCCGCGAACGCAAGTGGCACCACGCCACCCTGACGCAGTTTGTATCACCCATCGTGGCCGGGAAACTGCTGGGCCTTTCGGTCGACCAGATGGTCAACGCCATCGGCATCAACGGCTCGCACAACCACACTATCGGCTGCCCCACCGCCGGGAAACTGACCATGATGAAAAACACCGTCGACCCGATGGCCGTTCAGAGTGGCGTCTTTGCCGCACTGATGGCGCAGAAGGGTTACTCCGGCACCGAGGCTGTGTTTGAAGGCAAGGAAGGCTTCATGGACGTGTTCGGGCCTGGCTGGAACCACGACAAGCTGCTTGGTGGGTGGGGGGAGTCATACAAGATTCTCGAGTGCAGTATGAAGGCTTTCCCCACCGAGGCGCTGACGCACACGCATCTTTCGGCCACGCTGAAAGTCGTCAAGGGAAACAACATCCCCCACGACAAGATCGAGAGCGTGACCGTCACGACTATCGCCCGCGCCTGCGATATTCTCTTTGACCCGCACAAGTACCGCCCGGAGTCGCGCGAGACGGCCGACCATTCGCTGCCGTACTGTGTTGCTGCCGCGCTGGTCGATCACGAAGTCACCACCAACTCGTTCTCCGATGAAAAGCTCAAAGACAAGCGCATCTGGTCGGTGATCGACAAGATCAAGGGCGAAGCGTCCCGGGAGTTCGAGGCGATGTTCCCCGCCAGGCAGCCCTCGAAGGTCGTCGTCAGAACCACCGACGGCAAAGAGTACTCCGAGTATCTTGAATATCCCAAAGGCGACCCGCGCGAGCCGATGACGATGGAGGACCTTAAGGCCAAGTTCAACGCCCTCTCCGACGGTCTGCTGTCGCCCGCACGGCAGACCGAACTCCGCGATACGATCTTCGCTTGTGAGAGTATGAGCGCCCGGGATTTCATGAGGAAGATGGTGGTGTAGAAATATCTCACGGCGGTCGTGAAACAATGAGCCTCGCGGCCCGTAGCAGTATAAATGGTGAAATATCTAACCCAACATACCAAGAGGAGCTGTGAAAGAATGATGAGCCTCAAAACGCTTACTGCTGGAACCCTGTGTCTCCTGGCCGGCTGGCTGATCCTGGCCTCGTGCGGTACACAGGTTTCCATGCAAGAGCCGGAGTTGATCCCACGAGAGGTGGTGTTCGGCAATCCGGAGAAGGTCAGTCCCCGGCTGTCCCCCGACGGAACGATGATGTCCTATCGCGCCCCGGTCGACGGCGTCATGAACGTCTGGGTCGGTACTATCGGTAAGGATGACGCCAGTCCCGTTACCGAAGACACCCTGCGCGGAATCAGAAGATACTTCTGGGCCGCCGACAGCAGGCATATCATGTACCTTCAGGACGAAGGCGGCGACGAGAACTGGCGGCTGTATTCGGTCGATATCGAGAGCCTCGAGTTCAGTTGTCTGACGCCGTTCGAGGCGGTGCAGGTGCAGATCGTTGACCGCAACAAGCATTTCCCCAACGAATTGCTGATCGCGATGAACAAGGACAATCCGCGCGTGCATGATGTCTACCATCTTGAGGTCGGCACCGGCAAGCTTACGAAGGTCGCCGAAAACCCGGGTAACTATCTCGGCTGGGTGAGCGACGCCGAATTCAAAATCCGCGGCTGCCTGGCCGCCACTGAAGACGGCGGTTACGATTTTATGATCCGCGACACCGAAGAAGACGAGTTCGAGAAGCTAATCGCCTGGGGCCCCGATGACGCCCTGGTGAGTGGCCCGATCGGTTTCACCAAGGACGGTGAGTCGGTCTATCTTATCGATTCGCGCGACGTCAACGCCGGGCGCCTGGTGAAAATGAGTATTGCTGGCCGGAAAACCGAAGTGCTGGCCGAGGACCCCAAGTATGATGTCAGCAATGTGATTCAAAACCCGGATACGTACGAAATCGAGGCGGTCGCCTTCCTTAAGGAGCGGCAGGAAGTGGTCATACTGGATGAGGCTGTCCGCGCCGACTACGAGGCGATCAGAAAGCTGCATCATGGCGATGTTTTCATTTCCAGCCGCGATGACGCCGACGACACCTGGCTGATCGGATTCGACGCCGATGACGGGCCGATCCCATACTACTCGTATGATAGGAACACCAGAAAAGCGACCTTCCTATTCGTACATTGTTCTGCTCTGAACGACTACACTCTGGCCCCTATGGAACCGATTTCATTCGAGTCACGAGATGGGTTGACGATTCACGGCTACATCACCTTTCCCCCCGGCAAGAGAAGAGAGAACCTGCCGATGGTGCTCAACGTGCACGGCGGCCCCTGGTATCGCGACGCCTGGGGATACAACGGCGAGGCTCAGTGGCTGGCCAACCGCGGCTATGCCTGTATGCAGGTTAATTTCCGAGGTTCCACCGGCTACGGCAAAGTCTTCGTCAACGCCGGTGACAGGGAGTGGGCCGGCGCCATGCACAATGATCTCGTGGACGGCGTCAACTGGGCGATCCAGCGGGGTTACGCCGACCCCGACAAGACTGCCATATACGGATGGTCATTCGGTGGCTACGCGGCGCTGGTCGGCGCTACCTTTACGCCGGACCTGTTCGCCTGCGCCATTGACGGTTGTGGCCCCAGCAACATTGTGACACTGATGCAGTCGATCCCTCCGTACTGGTCAGCTATGCTGAACATGTTCTATGCCCGCATGGGCAACCCTGAAACCGATGAAGAGTTCCTCAATTCCCGGTCGCCGCTATTCAAGGTTGACCAGATCAAGATCCCGGTGATGGTTGTCCAGGGCGCCAACGATCCCCGGGTCAAGCAGGTCGAGGCGGATCAGATCGTGGAAGCCATGAAAGGGAAGGGGATTGACTACGAGTACATGCTGTTTCCCGACGAAGGACACGGCCTTGCGCGGCCGGAGAATCGCCTGAAGTTCTACGCCGCGGCCGAGAAATTCCTGTCGAAGCACCTGGGCGGGCGTTTCGAGGAAGAAGCGGCATCGGTGCCGTAATCCTCGCCGACAGATCACACGAACATGCCCGCTGGGTCATCAGATCCAGCGGGCATCTCTTTGTCGATTCATCCTGCTCACAGTCCTGAGTCGAATCGGCTTTAGTTCCAGCAAGAGTGGTCGCCCCCCCCCCCCCCCCCCCCCCCCCCCCCCCCCCCCCGCGCCAACCCCACCCACATACAACACGACCCGTGTTGGATGTTA
>Ga0114922_10001177_pt1 | contig 25017 bp, 21 predicted proteins | sample AartaG_FD_100975 | JGI IMG/M metagenome (GOLD analysis project Ga0114922, IMG submission 100975) | Deep subsurface microbial communities from Aarhus Bay to uncover new lineages of life (NeLLi) - Aarhus_00045 metaG | ecosystem: Environmental > Aquatic > Marine > Oceanic > Sediment | place... | reverse complement strand
TTTTCATGATTTCTGCTAAATCAACTCCCACAGGACACCAATTCGTACAATTTTCGCAACCTGTACATAAGAATAAACCATCTTTAACAGCAGCTTCGATTCCATTATGAATATAATCTCGAACGATATTTATTGCTCCAATACCGTATTTTGATGCGTAGATATTACCAAATGCTCGAGAAGCTGTGCATACATAATCACAACTTTTACATGAGATACATTTTAGAATATCTTTATAAAATAGATTTTCTTTTGCTGCTTTAATTCTCCAGTCATCTACAAATATTATAACTACTTCTTTCGCACCATACATCCCAAATACACGCTTTCCTTGAATATCGGAAGTATTTGATGCCGCGGATATAAAACTAATATAAGCTCCATCTACATTATTTATTCTCTCATGTAATTTAGCTACAATTAGAGCATCAAAAACATTTGGAACGATTTTTTGTATTCCTACTACAACGATGTGTTTCTCAGTCGCCCTAGTTAAGAGACTAATATTTCCTTCATTCTCAATTAGAACGATAGAACCATCATTTGCAGCAATTACATTAGCTGATGTAAGAGAAACCTTAACATCATTAAGTAATTCTGGGCGATAATTCTTCCGGTAATAGGCTACTATTGCTTCTGCTTTCTCCTCTATATCTATTCCATATTTTTCCTTCATTTTTGCGACGATTTCTTTTTCAGTAAATTGAACTCCAGGAGCTAAGGTGAAACTTGGATATTTGTAATCAAATAGTTGGCATAGGACGTCGCCTAAATCTGTTTCTTTAATTTCTATATTATTTTTCTTTAAAACATCAATTATTCCTATATCCTTTGCTTCCAAAGATTTTGATTTGTATAAAACTTTATTATCTCCTAACTCTTCCATAAAAAATTTTTGGGCTTCCTCGTTTGTTTTGGCGTAATAAACCTTAAATTTATTAGTCTTACGCATCACATCTATGCATTTTTTTACATAGTCATCAATATTTTCAACGAAATCTTCACGTATTTTGGTAAGATGTTCTTTGTGTTCTTCAACAAATTCTCTACTAGTATCTTCGTAAAGATATCGTAAATCGAAGGAACGATACTTACCTAAGCTTGCTAGCTTCCAGATATCTCCAAACTTGCTGTAGACTGAATCTTTATCGTTTAATTGTTCTATCTTTTCTTTTACTTTTTCATATAGCTCTTTTCCTTTTTCGCTCATATTAAGGGATCCTCCTGATTCATTATTTTGATTAAAAAATCCTCAAATTTAATTACAGGTTTCCTAATATTATTTTCTTTTCGTATTCTTTGTAATGCAGTATAACAGAATGGACAGGCTGTTAACAAAGCTTTTCCTTTCCTCATTTGATTGAAAATCGATTTAGCGTTATAATCGCTATTTTCTTTAAAAATGGCATAGACACCTCCGCCAGCCCCACAACAAATACTATTAATTTTTGTGTTTTCCATTTCGAATATTTCTATATTATCGATCGAGTTGATGATTGTTCTTGGTTCTTCGATGATTGGTGGAATCGCATTTCGTAGATGACAAGCATCGTGATAATTGACAATTAATTTTTTTCCAGAATACTTTAAATTCAACTTCTTTAAATTTTCAGGTGTAGCCATAAATTGTAAAAGGTGTTTAACTTCGACATTGAAATCAGAGCCTAAATATTGTTTATAATATCGAGTTAGATAATTATAACAACCTGCGCAAATCGTAACAATTTTAGAAACATCGTTTGATTTAAACCAATTATTCACAAATTCTACGTGTTTCTTTAATTCTTCGTCGCTGGAAATGTGATAAGATAACGCGCCGCAACAAGGGACACCATCAAGAATTTCGTATTCATTGTCAAGGAATTTAATGATCTTTATTCCATTTTCGCAAGTTTCTTTGTATTTTGAGCTTGATAAACACCCTAAATAAATTATCTTTCTCATAATTTAATTAACTTTTTAGTTTTAATTAAGATTTGATGTTATTTTATTTAAGAATAATTGCAGAAAGACTTAAAATAAATTAAATTGAAATTTATAACGGTAAAAATATTTAAATAAAATATCAGATAAAAACTGAGTTGGTCTAAAATTCCAAAATTGTTAGAGAATAGAGAGAAGAATTTTTCATTATTCCTAAATAAAAATAGGTGTGGTGGTTGTCAAGTTTGTGTCTATGTGTGCCCAACAGGTATTTTAGAAATGGGAGACGAGTTAAATATGAGAATTGCTTATATTCCACGAGTTAAAGAAGGGAAAGCAAAATATTGTACAGCGTGTAAACGATGCGAATATGGATGTCCAGATTGGTGTATATACATTTTGCAAGAATCAGAAAATGAAAATGTGGCTAATAAAGCCAAAGTATAACAAGGTGAAAAAAAATGGATATAGAAAATAGTAAAAGATTCTTACCAGAAGGTAAACATCTAATGATGGGAAACATAGCGATGTCCGAAGGCGCTATAGCTGCTGGATTGAAATTTTTTGGAGGTTACCCTATCACCCCAAGTACCGAGGTAATTGAACATCTTGCAGTTAGATTGCCACAAATTGGAGGTGTTTGTATGCAAATGGAGGACGAAATAGCATCTATTAATTCTGTAATCGGGGCTTCCTTAGTCGGCGCTAAGGCTATGACAGCAACTTCTGGTCCTGGTCTTTCTTTAATGACCGAAACGATCTCAATGGCAGCAAATTTAGAAATCCCGTTTGTTTTTTGTGATGTACAGCGTAATGGTCCTGGGACGGGATATGTAACAGAACCGCATCATAATGATATAGGGTTAATGCGCTTTGCGGGAAATGGTGAATTTCAAGTTATAACATTAGCACCAATGAGTTGTCAAGAATTATATGATTTAACAATTACAGCATTTAACTTTGCTGAGACATACCGTTGCCCAGTGTTTATTATGTCAGATGCTTATTTAGGACACCTTCACGAAGTAGTTAATATACCAAAACAAGAAGAGGTGTTAAAGAGAGTAATTGACCGTGAATTACCAAATGATTTTACCAAAAAATTTTCTTATAAAGACGAGAACCTCGGGAAATATGTTATCCCTAAACCACCGATTATAGGTACTGATTATTGTCCAGGAATGTTTCTCTCGCAACCTCACAATTACGAAGGTTTACCGACACCCAAACCACTTCAATTTATAGAGATGATGATCGATAAAATAACTAGCAATATAGATAAAATTTCGCTAACAAGCACTTATAAATTGGACGATGCTGAAATAGTTATAATTGCTTATGGTCTACCTGTTAGAACCAGTTATCGTGCGGTTGATTTAGCACGGAAAGAAGGAATAAAAGTTGGAATTTTCAGACTTATAACAATCTGGCCTTTTCCAGACGAGAAAGTTAAAGAAGCTGTTAAGGATGTTAAAGCAGTTATAGTTCCTGAGTTAAACTATACAGGAATTATAGCAGAACAAGTCGAACGGGTAACTGAGCTTAGCACACCAGTTATTAGAATTCCAAAAGCATGTGAAATACATCATCCACATGATATTTTAAAAGTTATTAAGGAGGTGGCTAATTAATGTCGGGAATAGGACCAATGTTTCCAAACGAGAAACCAGAGAATCCTTACGTATTAATCTCTTACGCGGGCCATTTATTGGGTAATTATTCGTCTAGATTTTGCGCTGGATGCGGTTATGGGATCATCGCCCATATTTTTACCCGAATATTTGAAGACGAAAAACTAGATCCAAAATTATACCCGTTAGTTATCGGTATTGGATGCTATAGTCAGATGTTATTACTAGTACATCATGCTACCCAAAAAGTTTTATCGCTCCACGGTCGGGCACCCTCGTTAGCAACTGGCATGAAAATGGCCAACCCTCAAATGAAACCTATAATATTTACAGGAGATGGCGATTGTTTAGGAATTGGAGGGAACCATTTTATCCATACTTGTCGCCGAAATATAGATTGCATTATATTAATATTTAACAATAGTATTTACGCAATGACAGGTGGTCAAGGTGCGCCAACAACCCTGTACGGTGCTAATAGTACAACAACACCATATAAAATGTTTGAAAATAGAAGTGATGGAGTGAAACTTGCTCTTGCAGCTGGTGCAACTTATGTAGCACGAACTACCGTAGCTCATCCTCGTACTTTCATGAAGTATTTCAGAAAAGCCTTAAAACATAAAGGCACTTCAGTAATTGAGCTAATCACGCCTTGTGTTACTTATTTTGGTAGAAAAAATTTGAGTAGTTTAGGAGCTGAATATTTAGGAGAAAAAGGAGAAAAAATGGATACAGCAGGTAAGATGATAGAATGGATTAAGCGAAATAGCGTAAGAAAAAACCAAGCGAAATTCATGAGTGAAGTAGAATTGTTTAATAAATACATTATTGGTGAATTTAGATACGAGCCAGATAAACCAGAGTACTCAGAAGAATACGCTAAAATACAAAAAATCGCAAGAGGAGGCACATAAACAATGTCTCGATACGAAATTCGAGTAAGTGGATTTGGCGGCCAAGGAGTTATCACTCTCAGCAAAATGATAATTATGGCAAGTTCAATCTATGAAGGTCTCGCTGCTACGCAAACAGAAGCTTATTCTGCCGCTGCACGCGGAGGAAAATGTTGGGCGGAAGTTGTCGTTGATTTAGATAAAAGTATTGAATATATTGATTACCCGAAAGCCTTAAAGCCGTACGATTTTCTAATTGTTTTGTCTCAAGAATCTGCTAATGATATAAAAGCTAATTTTGTTAAATCTGATAAAAATACCGGGTTTTTAGTTTGGGATCCCTCAACGATAAACAAATTTAGAGGGGCAAAAAAAATAAGTAAAGCCTTGAACATCCCCGTTCAGAAATTAGCTGTTGAAAAATTTGGTAACATAGTATTTGGAAATACAATTTTGTTTGCTGTTTTTACTATACTTGCAGGGATATTTTCTGAAGAATCTGCTTTAAAAACGATTAAAAAGTTTGTGCCAAGTTCAACCTTAGACACAAATATAGAAGCGTTTGAGCTTGGAAAACAAGAAGCAAAAAAATTTCTTCAAAAATTAAAGGAGGAAGGTAAATAAAATGTATATTGGGAAAACTCAAAAAGGTTGGAAAGAACTATACGAGGAAATAATTCAAACGGGAAAATGCGTATACTGTGGAGCTTGTGGAGCCTTTTGTGCTAGCATTCAATTTGATAGAGAAAAAGAAATCCCAATAGAAGATGGATCTTGCAAAGATATGAATACTTGTAAAGACGGATTCGGGCTCTGTTATAATCTCTGTCCGAAAACTGAAAATGAGAAGATTCCTCTGTCACTATTAGATAAATGGGTTTTTGGTAAAGAACACGATAAAATTTTGGGTCACTATATCGAAATAGTTTCTGTAAAATTAACAAATAAAGCACGTAAAAAGATCCCAGCTGAAGCAGGACCTTTAACAGGATTACTATGGGTTGCTATGGAGAATGGTCTCATCGACGCATCGATTATTACTGATAAAGATGAGAACTTCAGACCTTTTCCAATAATTGCTCAGAGTCAACAAGATTTACTTAAAGGAGCTGGGTATAAACCAAGTCAAGGTCCAACTCTTTCGCTTCTAGGCGATGCCATCAATAAGGAGTGTAAAGATATCGCGGTAGTAGGCACTCCATGCCAAATACAAGCTTTGAGAAAAGTACAAAACCATCCTGCTTTCGATTACGAAGCTTACGATCTAGTAACGTTAGCCATTGGAACCTTTTGTTTTGGAACTTATTACAACCAATTATTAAAAATCGCGTTTGAGGAATTTAACATCAACCTAAGCGAGGTTGATAAAATTGATATCGATAAAGATAATTTCAAAATGAAAGTAAGCGTTGATTCAACAGTCAAAGAAATACCCCTTAATTATTTATACGATAAAGCAATTAGAGCTGCTTGTTTTTCGTGTTCCGATTATACAGCCTCGTTTGCAGATATATCTGTTGGAGAGTTTGGCAGTGAAGACGGATGGAATACTATAATTGTGCGAACTGAAAGAGGTAAAGAAGTTTTTGAGCTAGCTGTCGAACAAGGTTTCCTCGAAACAAAGCCTCTAGAACACGAAAAGGAGGATTTGATTTTAGACATTACAAGAAATAAAACTGATATAGTAAAAATTAAATCGATAAAAGAGCATGCTCACGATATTAAAAGCTTCATAGTTAAAAACCCGCGAATTGCGAAAGCCTACAAACCCGGAATGTTTGTTATATTATGGCTTCCCGATATTGATTTCTTACCAATGTCCATCTCTAGCATAAATGGTAATCTTATCGAAGTAACAGTTCAAAAAATTGGTGAAGGAACATCAAAATTATTTGAATTAAGAGAAGGAGATTCTATAGGGATTAGAGGTCCTTTTGGAAACTCGTTTAATTACGAAAAAGCAAAAAGTATCCTTGTAGTAGGAGGTGGAATGGGAATTCCAGCGTTAATTACTATAACAGAATCTCTAAGATTAAATAAAAAGAATGTATTTGTAGCGATCGGAGCGAAAGATGAGCCCTCGTTAATATTTGCCGATCGATTAATAGATCTAATTCCAAATACGATGTGTACTACGGAAGACGGGTCTGTAGGTAAGAAATGTGTTGTAACGGATCCTATTGAAGATATAATTGAAAAGGAAAATATAGATCTTATTATTACATGTGGACCGGAAATCATGATGAAACGGGTTCTCGAAATCGCAGATTCTAAAAACATCGAAATTCAAGCTAGTCTGGAAAGAAAAATGAAATGTGGAGTAGGATTATGTGGTTCTTGTTGTGTAGGAGAAAAGAACGATATTAGCGTATGTAAAGATGGGCCTATCTTCAATTCGACCCAATTAAAGACATTTCCTCAATTTGGAAGTTATTCTAAATAATCTTTTTTACTTTTCTTTTGTTTAAATTGTTAATTACTTAAATTTTAAAAAGAGACTATTTTTTAACTAGTATCAATTAAATCTGAATTTACAAACGACAAATGGAAAATTATAATTTAAGAAAAGGATTGATTTGTGGCACAATTGGTGTATTAGGGATCTCTCTTCAACCGATTATTGCCAATTCTAGACCATCAGTTATTGATTCTTACATATTTGCTGCAGTAACAGCTTTAATTATGGCTACAATCTTTTTTCCGTTGTTTGTACTTGAAAGACACAAACTAAAATCGTCAATAGATGTAAACTCAAATGAAAAGTTATATTCCTTGTTAAACGGATGGAAAAAGAAAACCAACTTAAAGTTTCTTGCAATAATAGGAATTACCTTTTCAATCGTCCCTGTGCTATTATTTGTGGGTTTTGACCTTGCAGGGGCAATAAATAGCTCACTAACTTTAAAGAGTGAAGTTTTTTTCGCTTTATTATTTGGTTACATATTTTTAAAAGAAAAAAGTATTTCAAAAGTTCAACTTCTATTCTGCGCAATTCTATTCTTCGGAGTATATATTGCAATAACACAGGGATCTTTTAATTTGCTTGAATTTAATGTTGGAGTTCTAATCTTACTGATAGATGTTGCCTTGTTCACTCTCGTCCACACATTCACTAAATCTAGATTCGACAGAAATGAGCTCTCCCCTATTCAAGTAGTTTTTATCCGGAGTCTGTTAAGTGGAATAATTTTATTTTCTACATATTTCATTTTTTTTCCTCTAGACAGAATAAATATTGTATTCAACCCTAATTATTTCATATATTATCTTCTGATGGGACTAGATTACAGTGTAAGCTTATTTCTTTGGTATAAAACTTTATCTTATATACAAATAGGAAAAGCTGGCGTAATAAATTCAGTAACACCAATTATAACAGCTTTATTCGCTTGGATCATTCTGGACGATATATTCACAATCTTCCATTTAATAGGCATGATTATTATTATAATTTCAATTTACATGATTTTAAGAGAAAAAAAGTTAAAAAAGAATCTTATGCTTGATGAGAAAAAGTAATTTACTCAATATTATGTAAGGGGTAAACGCCTAATTTATTAGCAGCTTCAATCATCCATTTTAAACGATCAACTGTCATGTTTGGATGAAAGTTAGCCGGAGATATCATAAATCCTCCCCCCTTACCCATTGCTTTTATCGCATTCGCCACGGCTTGTTCTACTTCCTGTTTAGTAGCATCGACTAAGATATGTTTTGTATCAATGTTTCCAGATAAGCATAATTTATCTCCAACTTTCTTTTTAACCAAATAAGGATCAACCCAAGGAGGTTCGAGGCATTGGAGGCCATCAAAACCAGATTCAACAATAAAATCTAATTGAGAAGTAACGTCACCATCTGTGTGTAATATATATTTCCCGCCCCAATCATGTATAGCTTCTGAAACTTCTTGGTATCGTGGTAAAAGATATTTGTTGAAGTATTTTGGACTCATCATTGGACCTCCTTTATGTGCTATGTCCCCTCCTTCGAGAAAAATCTTTGCACCACAATCGGAATACGCTCTAAAAACGGTCAAGACGAAGTCAGTGCAAAATCGAAAACGTTCTTCAATTAATTTTGGGTCGTTCTTTAAAGCGCGAGCAAAGTTATTCATTCCCATGCCTTGCCATACAGGTGGAAATACTGACGTTAAAGCATTTTGAGCTATAATACAAATATCGTCTTTGATATCTCTACACTTTCTTAGAACTCCTTTATAAAATTTTTTAGCAGTTTTAAATTCCTGTTTCATATCTGGCTTAGGATATTTTTCCCAATCATCTCGATTTTTAATGTATCCTCCATAATAATCTGGATAAGGGTTTCCATCAATATTTCTTACTTTATGTCTCTTTCCAAATACATCCGTCAGTTCTGTCTGACTTTCGAAGATGAATGGTATATATTGTACTCCAACGCCATCAAACCCTATTTCATACCCCGCTCTAACTGCTTTCGAAAAAGTAGATATTTCAATATCGACAATGATAGAATTGATTTTATCAAGCCAATCATCTGGGTATTGTTTTTCCAAATCGTCAAATACATCAAACGCAGTTCTTTCTGGACGACCTATGATCTTATCAGCAACATTACCATCGATATTTATCGTATGTGTTGGAATTCTATCGGGTTCTTCGAGATTTAAAGCTGCCCATATTCGTTCGAAACTATTCATAATTAATATTTCAACATAGGAATATTTAATAGTATTTTTTCTTTATATCGAGGTTTAGACTTTTCTACTCTTTTTAGTTGTAAAACTTTTTAATTTTTTATATCTTATCTTAAATATCTTGAACACCAACTTAAAGAAAGGTTTAATTTTCGGGGTTATTGGGAATATTTTTGTAGGTTTTCAACCAATAATTGCTAACAGCCGCCCAGTTGCGCTTGATGCTCACATTTTCGCCGTAATGACTTGTTTAGTAGAAGCAGCGCTTTTCTTACCATTAATTATTATAGAGAAAAAAGTGAATCTAGCTAAGAATAATAATGCAAGTACCAATCATACCAATTCCATGATTAAAAACTGGAGAAAAAATATTTGGCTCTTTCTATTTATTGGAATAATCTTTGGTTTTAACCAACTACTATTTTTTATAGGATATGAATTAGCAGGAGCAATTAATGGGTCTCTTACTCAAAAAACAACAGTCTTTTTTAGTTTGATTTTTGGTTTTCTAATTTTAAAAGAGCGGATAACTAAAGTACAAATAATTTTTTCAACGATTTTATTTTTTGGGTTAATCCTTGCTATTTCGCAAGGATCATTTAATCTCTTAACTTTTAGTTTAGATATCTTGAGTGGCGTGTTGATTATGTTATTTATTACTTGTTTATGGATGTTTGGACATTCAATTACTAAGCCGGTTTTTGTTCGAAATGAAGCTACTCCGACTCAGATGGTTTTTATTAGAAATATTTTGAGTGGTATTATTTTATTTTCTACTTATTTTCTATTCTTTCCTTTCGAGAATATTAGCCTATTATTTGTACCAATCAACCAATTCTATTACATCTCAATGGGAACCGTTTATGGGGCGGGATTATATTGCTGGTACAAAACGCTCTCATATTTAGATGTTTCGAAGGCAACAATCCTTTTTTCGCCAACGCCAATTATTACTGCGATATTTGCTACGTTATTTTTAGGAGAACTATTTACAATCTTTCATTTAATAGGACTTGTTATCATTGTCGTATCGATCGTTATAATTGTTAAGCAAAAAGAAAAATAAATCATAAATTATCAAACCTAATTTTCAGTAATATCAATATTGAAATCCTAAGTTGTTATTTTATATATTGTAATATATTCTCATATATTATATTGTTCCTCTGTTAGAACGTCAATTTATAAAGGTAAAACATTAGTCATAACATTTATATATTGAAGAAATATAGTAATATATTAAAAAATATATTAATAAAAGTTAAGTTAAATTAAGATTATTACCTAAATATTCAACTTAAAATTCAAGGAAATATTAAAAATGAATGATAATTTAACGATCTCCGTTCGAGATTTGAAAAAGTATTTTGGTGAGGTTAAAGCTGTTAATGGTATTTCTTTTGATGTAAAAAAGGGTGAAGTTTTCGGTCTTTTAGGCCCAAACGGAGCTGGGAAAACAACTACAATTAAACTTCTTTTAGGACTACTTGAACCATTAGAAGGAAATATCAGTATTTTTGGTTTAAATCCAGAGCGTGAAGAGGTTCAAATGAAAGAGAAAGTAGGCTATGTGTCAGAAGAGCCATTTATATTTAAATCGCTCACGCCTAAAGACTTGTTTAATTTTGTTGCTTCTATTCGTAAGTTAGACGCAGAGGAAACCACAGAACGCGTACAAAGGTATTTAGAAAGCCTAGGCGCTGTGGAGTATTATGGACAATTGATTTCTACATTATCACACGGAAACAAGCAAAAAATGCAAATTATTGCCTCTATACTTCATGAACCAGAGCTTTTAATTTTAGACGAGCCAATAGCCGGACTTGATGCTAAATCTGTTAGGGTAGTAAAAGAAATCTTAGATATGCATATTGAGAAAGGAGGTTCCGTTCTTTTTTCTACCCATATCATGGAAATCGCAGAAGATTTGTGCGATCGTATAGCAATAATAAACAGGGGTAAGTTAGTAGGACTTGGAACTATAGACGAGCTTCGACAACAAGCAGATAAATTGGGTGCGAGTTTGGAAGAGGTTTTTCTTAGATTAACTGAACAAGATTCTTCCGTAGAAGAGATTGTTAAGAAGTTAAGGGCGTCATATAAGAAAAAAATCAAGGAGACGGGTTAAAATGGAAGATAAGAAGAAATTAAGCTGTTTCTCACTATCAAAATTCACTAATTACGAGATGATTATGGATTCTATGTTAGCTTCTTCTGGTGCTCATCAATCTAAAGTACTTGAAAAGTCTGAGAAAAATAATAAATATATAAAAAATCAATCGATTGCGCTAAAGTTTGCTTCTGCTTTCGTTATGATGTTCATGCCATTTATGTCAATTATTTTATATTTTGAAATTACCGAGGGGATATATCCTTCATACCCTATAGAAGGACAAATCTTTCTCTATAGTTTTTTTATGTGGATATTTTTAACAATATCTATCCTATATATCTTTCTATTTGGGTTGTTTACCACTAGTTCTTTAATGTCAGGTAACTCCTTCAAATGGTTACAAACCTTACCAATATCTCGAAATGATTTAAAAAAATTAGGATTTATGACATTATTCCGAAATTTAAGCGCCCCGATAATTGTAATGACTTTTGCTTTTCCAATTGTTTTACTTATAATAACTCAGAGTTTTTTAACTTTTATTTTAAGTGTTATATCATCATTCTTCATTACAATATTAGGTGTAAGTATTTTGATTTTTGTTGCAGAGAGATTTAGCCGACTTTTTTCTGAATCAAGTGGAAAATCAAAAAAAGCAAATATTTTAAGAACTGTCTCTATGATGGGGTTTTTTCTTTTAGCTTTTGGCTCAAGTTTTGTTTTACAATTTGGAATGAATTCTATAGTATCTCTTATTGATAATTTTAGTATAAATCCGCCCTCAATGGATTTAAATATAATATTGAGTTTTATTCCCTTACCGTTTGCGCCCGGCTATTTAGTTGGCTTAAGTTTAGCGCCGGGACAAGTTCCTCTAAATTTATGGATATCAAGCCTAATAGGAACGGCAATTCTAGCAGTAATCGCTTTTCTTTTGTATAAAGTAGCTATAAAATCTTTAAATAGCGTAGCCATTATTGAAAAAGATTCTGTTAAGAAAAAAAAGAAATCTAAGACAATAACAAAAACTATTGAAATTGAAATAAAAACGAAGTCTCCCGTCAAATCTTATATTCGTAAGGATTTAATATCTTCAACGCGGGATTATCAATCTTTAATTTTTATTCTTATGCCTCTTCTCTATCCTATAATTATGGTTCTTTCGATGCAAACTGTAATAACTAGAGAAGTATCATCTACCTTTAGTATTATGATATTATGGGCAATTATTTTGGTGGCTAGTCAATTTATACCATTTATGCTTGTTGGAGGATTATTAAATCTTGAAGAATCAGGTTCATCCACTCTTGCTTCATTGCCCCTTTTACCACGCGACCAAGCTAAAGGCAAATTAATATTGATGCTAATTATCCAAGGAATTTCATTAATTTTAATGGCTACACTTCTAACGATTCTAACTCAATCGATTATAGTTCTAATCCTATTTCTAAGCAGCTTACCAATTGTTTGGATGTTTCTACTATTTGTATTCGAAATGAAGATTCGATTATTCAGTACAATGAAATACAAATATGTTCTTGAGGAAGTAAATAAAAAACATAAATTAGAGAAATGGCTTTTGATGATTGGTGCTGATGTAGCTATATGTATATTTATATTAATTATCGGTTTTACATTATTCGTTAGTGTAGGGATTACAACTTCAATAATAGCGTTGTTTATCATAGGATTGGTTGGGTTATCAATGGTTGTTTATATTTTTTCAAAAATGTTCCCAAAGGCTGACAAACTACCATTATTTGAAACACGAGGGTTATTAAGAAACAAACCGATTCTAGGTGGATTAGTAGTATTAGTATTATTTACAATTTTTCTAAATCTCGCAAGTATTATTGAGATTATTTTTCTCCCGTTTTTATTAACGCTACCATTTGTGGGAATATTATTTGTTGAATTTTTTCTCATAGAGGGGTTTCTAATACTCTTATTTCTTTTAGTAGTTCCAAAGGGGTTGAAATTACCTTGTAGAGATGAAAAGATTAGCGATTATTTTAGAACAATCGGATTAACTAAGGTTAAACCTTTAGGCCGAAATCTCCTTATTGGATTAGTTTCTTTTGCAATTTTTAGTATCGTTGTATGGATTGGCGCTAATCTTTTAGGAACTTTTATTTGGACCCCTGAATTCTTATTTAGAGATCCAAACCCTTTGATTCCTGGAGTCGCTAGTTTTGGTTGGTTTATTTGGATTTTTATGATTAGACCAGGATTATGGGAAGAAGTAGCTTTTCGAGGTGTTATTTTACCCCTCCTTTCAAGAAAATATAAGCAAATAATATCGATTCTAATTAGTGGCGTAATTTTTGGATTAGTACATGCGCCTAATCTCACATTTGTTTTATTATCAGGACTAGATCCCTTATTAGCAGTATTTCAAGTCATATACGCGACTTTAATTGGTTTTTCGATGGGATATATGTTTATAAAAACTAAAAGTCTGCTTCCATCTATCATATATCATTATTTAATTGATACAGTAGGTCTAATCTTGATGAGCTGTTATATAGAAAATATATTTATTATTGGAATATATTTAATCGGGTTTGTTGGCGTAATCCCAACAATTTTAAATATTCTCTTTATAAAATTACTTTTTAGGAAAGAGAAAAAAAAAGATTTACAATTTAAAAAATATTAAAAATTTTGTATAATTTTGTTAGAGTGATAAAGAATGAACGATAATGTTATGATTTCTGTTAACGAATTGAAAAAGTTTTTTGGGGATGTTAAAGCAGTAAATGGAATATCCTTTGACGTAAAAAAGGGTGAAGTTTTCGGGCTCTTAGGGCCGAACGGAGCGGGTAAGACAACTACTTTAAAAATGTTGTTAGGGTTATTAGAGCCCAAAGAAGGAAATATAACTATAATGGGCTTAAACCCAGAAACAGATGAGGTCCAAATTAAGAGTCGAGTAGGCTATGTCTCAGAAGAGCCCCTCATATTCAAATCCCTCACGCCTAAAGATTTGTTTAATTTTATAGCTTCTATTCGTAGATTAGACGCAGAGGAAACCACAGAGCGAGCGAAAGAGTATCTGGAAAGTTTGGGAGCCTTGGATTATTACGAACAATTAGTAGCAACTTTATCCCACGGGAATAAGCAGAAAATTCAAATTATTTCGGCAATTCTTCACGACCCAGATTTACTAATTTTAGACGAGCCTTTGGCAGGACTTGACGCGAAGTCCGTAAGAGTTGTTAAAGAAATATTGGATATACATATTGAGAAAGGAGGTTCCGTTCTTTTTTCTACCCATATCATGGAAATAGCAGAAGATTTATGTAACCGAATAGCAATAATGAGTAAGGGAAAATTGGTTGGAATTGGAACGATGGACGAACTTCGACAGCAAGCCGACAAGTTAGGTGCGAGTTTAGAAGACGTTTTCTTAAGATTGACAGAACAAGATACGAGCGTCAACGAAATTGTTAAAAAATTGCGAAAATCTTTTAAAAACACCAAAAAATAAGGTGATTCATTTTTATGACAGAAAAGGATTTAACGCTCTATAAACTGGCTAAATTCACTAATTTAGAGATCACGATGGAGGGGCAGGTTCAATCTTCTGGAGCTAACCAAGCCCGCCTTATGGAGAAATACAAAAAAAATAAAAAATCTATTAAACAACAAGTTATTGCTATCAAAATAATATTTTCAGGATTGTTTTTATCTATCTCATTTTTACCAATAAGTACTTATCTAGAAGCTAAATACGCCCTTGGCAATCCTCTAATTTCTGCAGATTCGGTCTTAATCCCCGGAAGTATTCTTTTTGGAGCATTTTTTATTATGCAATTATTATATTTAACAATGTTGGGGATGTTCAGTATTGCGGCTATGATGTCTGGAGAGGCTTTTAGGTGGTACGAGACCCTACCCATCTCTAAGGATAAATTAAGGAAATTAGGATTTATGACGGTTTTTCGCAATTTAGATATCGGACTTATAACTATGACTCTTGCTTTTCCTGTTATAATGTTCATCATATCTCTAAATATAATATTGGCTTTAATTGCTGCATTTGTTTCTATAATTAACGTTATGTTTTCTTTTAGCGTACTGGTTTTAATAGCAGAAAGGATTAGTCGCGTATTAAAAGTTAGCGAAGCAGGTTCTAAGAAGGCGACACTTATCCGTATATTTACTATGTTGAGTTATGTGATCGTAATATTTTCCGCTTCGTTTTTTATTCAATGGATAATAACTGTTTCGAGTGAATTATTTTATTTAAGCGCTTCACTTGAAATTCCCTTTATAGTAAAAATCATTATGAGTTTAATCCCGTTTCCTTTTGCATCAACTAATTTATTAACATTGGCTATTGAACCAACGAGTTTTTCTGCTATTTTTTGGATTACTACTATTTTAGGAGTCGCGCTCTCCATATTATTAACCCGATTCGCCTATAAAAGAGCGTTAAAGTCAATGCGGATAGTAACTTCTTCAGCCGCACTTGAAACAAAAAAAAAGACTACTTCCAAAAAAAAACCTGAAAAAGAAATAGAAGTGCTTATTGAATCACGATCCCCAATAAAAGCTTATATTCGTAAGGATTTATCTACTACGACAAGAGATATGCAAACATTTATGTTTGTAATTATACCTTTCATCTTCCCTTTTATAACTTTAATTCCCCTTTTGATGAGTTCAAGCGGACTAGGCGCTTCTTATTATGAAGACTATATTGTAATTTGGTCTTTTCTAACTATGTACCAACCCATGGTTTCAATGATGCTTACTTCAGCATTTTTAAATATGGAAGATTCTGGGGCGGCAATACTCTCATCTTTACCAATTAATCCTCGCGACCAAGCTAAAGCGAAATTGTTTTTATTGGGTTCAATTCAGACGATTTCTTATTTCCTACCGATTTTTCTGTTTATTGGAAATCCCGAATTTTTAAACTATTTGCTGTCGTTTATTGCATGGTATCCAGTAGTATTAACATTGCTATTATCCATGTTCCAATTGAAAATTCGATTTTTCGGTAGAATGAAATATAAATTTGTTGTTGAGGAAGTTAATCCAGAAAAAAAAGTAATTAAATGGATTATAGTAGGAGTTGGTTTACATTTGATTTACTTAGCATTTAACGTCTTAGGGGGCATATTATTAATTTTTTACGGTGCCAGTTTGATGTTTTTAGTAACTTTTATTGCGGGCTTGTTCTCTTTGGGCATTTTACTAATTTCATTTAATGGCATGTTTCCAAAAGTACTAGGAAAGAAGATAATGATAAGTATAAGGGAAGGCTTCAGAAAATACCCTATCTTTGGTACAGGAATTCTATTGTTATTATATGCGGGATTCTTATTTTTACCAATATTTATTGAATTACCTTTAATCATTATCGTAGATATTTTCGTAGATATCCCCTTTATTGCGTTACTCTTTTTTGATTTCTTTGTCACTTTTGGAGTAATGGCATTATTTTGGTTATTAATTGTTCCACGCTCCTTAAATCTTCCAGAGGGAAAACAATCTCTAAAAGAATTCGTAAAAAACATTGGGTTGAAATTTGATAATAAAATAGTTCGCAATATCATGCTTGGAATTGGATGTTCTATTATATTTTTCATTAGCACTTATATTACAGCTAATCTTTTCGGGCATTATATCTTTGATTTAGAGGTGATTTTTGGAACCCCTGGTTCTAGTATTGCGCTCTTTGGATGGTTTTTATTTATTATAATGTTGATTCCAGGGATATGGGAGGAAGTAGCATTTAGGGGTGTAATCACTAAATTAAATTTAAGGAGATATTCTCAAAGAACAACGTGGATAATAGTATCCGTATTATTTGGATTATTTCATTTTGTTAATTTATTAGTTGGGAGATATTTGGTTCTAACAATTTTACAAGTAATATACGCGGCTCTATTAGGGTTTCTCTTCGGATACATGTTTCTCAAAACTAAGAGTATAATACCTAGCATAATTGCGCACTATCTCATAGATTCTGTTGGACAACTATTTTTATTTGTGAGTTTTGAGAATATGGGTCAACTTATTTTATTTGCAGTAATAGGTGTCGGAATTCTTCCAACTGTTTTTGGAATATTGTTAATTAAATTAGTTGTTAAAGAAAAAGACGAGAGAATTGATTTAATTAACTAATTTTTTTTTATCTCTTTCAACTTTTTTTAAGATTCGCCATTAATGTAGGAAATACAAATCTTTAAAACATTCTCAAGGGATCCTTTTTCAATTTTATCCACTGTGTCTGTATGTTGGTGGTAAAATCCAACCATTTGTTTTAAATTCATGGCAGAAATATTAGCAGCTTTGATCTTTGCTTTTGAGAATGCTGTAGCATCTGTGCCACCAGTAATTTGGCCAAATAATTTTTCTAACTTACTTGATCCTCCTAATCCTGATGATTGAAGTTTAATTTCGGAATTTTTAGCAGCATTAATTATTTTTTGAACAACAATATCAGAATGTTTTGTACGAGTTGTTGGTTCAAAATCTATGATAGAAATATTGTCTTTGCTGTGAATTCCATCCATATTGACGCATTCTGCGTCGTACTTTACTAACTCGTCGTAATGTTCTTTAACATATCTATAAGCGCCTCTTAAACCGGCTTCTTCGCACCCAAAAGATATTAATCTAATCTCTGTGTTTTTGGGTATAATTTCTTTATGATTTTTTAGGTATTTTCCAATAGCTAACACGATTGCTACAGCGCTTAAATTATCAACGGCTCCTGGTACTTTATTAGCCTTTTTTCCAAACGATACGAAGAAAAATAAACCAATAAAAGCTGGGGTTCCTATTAAAAACAGGCTTAATACAAAAATAAAAAAGATTTCGTAGAAAAATAAACCCATTAAGGTTAAGAGTAATATAAGGGTTGATACAAACAACCACAAGAACATAATACCTAGGCCTAAAAAGATAATAATGGGATAGCCTATTTTTAAATGAGTTAATAAATTAAACTGAAGCGCACTATCGTGATGTCCAGAAAAGATCACGATTTTTTTTAATTCTTCCTCAGAGGAAATCTTTCCAATAACATTTTGTGATTCTCTTGATTTAAATAATGGATCAATGAATTCTCGATAATTAAAAAATTCATTCCATATGATTAGGAACGCAATTACGTTCAAACCGAACGATAAAAATGTCATTAAATAGCTCCAATAATTTACTAAATTAAACGGTATAAGAAAAAAGGCTATAAACGACATAACAACTAAAGTAAGATTAACCTTTATAAATCCTAAGAAGGCGCGAGGATTACACGAGAAGGGTTCTATTACCGTCTTATCACAGACATGTTCTAATTCCTCTTTGATTATTTCCGCACTTTGAGCCTCTTGAGGACTACAAGGCATTCTTGGGCCACATTCTTCGATAATCCTTTGGATTATTTCATACATATATTTTGAATCTTCGCTTGAAATTACAATCATTAATTTTTACCTAATACTAGTTAATTGATTTTAAAATTGCTTTAAAAAATTTAATATTTAATTTAAGACGAATTTAAAAATTGTATTTGATATTTAAATTGTATTTAAAATTTTATAATATTTTATAATATTTTTTGACGAAATGTTTAAGCTTTTTAATGAAAACTTTTTTAGTATTTTTGTCTAAAAAAAAATATAAAAATAAAAAAAAATTAACTAAACAAATAATCTAAATTTAGGGATTAAATGAGTAGTAACTTGAAAAAGTTTGAGGTTTCTTGCCCCCGATGTGGCGTGGGAAAAGAAATATCCGTTCCAGAATCATTGTTTGTTGATAAAAAGTTTGGTACCGTTAAGATTAAAGTACCTAAAGGAGTAGTTTGTGAAGAGCACAATTTTATCGTTTTTATTTCTACTAAAGGAAATGTTATTGGATACGACATAATTGATGCTTCCGTATCGTTAGATCAAAAAGATAAATTACCGATTGATTTAATCAGTTTGACATTAGATGAATTAATCGATGCTTTTGGTTTCAATTGTGTTGCAGGTTTCATACACGCTAAATTATTCGATTACGACTCCCGAATTATTAGAAACGAAGAAACTAGTCTCAACATAGAGCAATTAAACGAATTATTTGACAGATTAATCCCTGTCGAGTATCGAAATTCGAATGTTATAATAGACGAAGAATTTGACTCTTATGTGTTTCCTAATCCAAATTATTTCTATACTATGACTAAACAAGAATATTCCAACGCGTTTTTAATCAATAATCGTAAATTGGTTATCCAAGTACCATGGCATTCGCAGATTGATTTTGAAAAGTCTATATTAAGCAACGCTCTGGGTAAGACAGATAAAAACGATCAATTAAAGTATTTAGCGCTCTATATTAAACAATTTTTAAGTGATGTAGAATTTACTATTTCGCTTTTAGAGAACGCTAAAGGTATCAACGAAAAAGAATTAACAAAAAAGTTAAAAGAAAAGTTAATAGTTTCTACGATCAATAGAAACAGAATCGTTTTAATAAAAGAATTTATTAGTAGACGAATTTCGAAGGATTTAGGTAAAAAAATAAGGAACTAATTTGATGAATCATTAACCATTTTCTTTACACTCTCTTCTTTAAAGACATTTCTATGCAAAAGCACAAAAAAGATAATAAATTAATAATTTTCATAATTTATCAATGCAATAATTTAATTGAAAATCAAATAAAGTGAATTAAAAATGGATTGGGGAATGCAAAATCGATTAGCAAGGATTATCAAACCTAAGTCTGGGCGTTGTGTAATGCTTGCCGTCGATCATGGATACTTTGGTAATATACCTGGTCAATTGAAATGTTTTGGAGATTTAAATCCGTTATTTCAATATGCTGATGCTTTAATGCTTACTCGGGGGATGCTAAGAAGTTGCGTTTCCGCTGATTTTGATATTCCGATAGTATTAAGAGTATCGGCTGGAGCTAGCATGTTAAAAGACCTTTCAAATGAAGAAATTAACGTAACTATTGAAGAAGCCATAAGATTAAATGTTTCAGCAATAACTTGCTCGATTTTTGTCGGCGGAGAGTTTGAAAAGCAAAGCTTAATGAATTTATCGAAAATAGTAAATTGGGGACAAGAATATGGAATTCCTACCTTAGCAGTCACCGCAGTTGGTAGGGAAATGGTTAGAGATCACCGTTACTTAGGGATGGCTAGTAGAATGGCCGCGGAGTTAGGTGCTACATTTGTAAAAACATACTATTGTGAAAATTTTGAAAACGTAACAAGTATTTGTCCTGTACCTGTAGTTATTGCGGGAGGGAAAAAAACATCGGAGAGGGATGCATTACAAATGGCAAAGAATGCTATTAATTCTGGAGCTATCGGTGTAGACATGGGGAGGAATATCTTCCAATCTGATAAACCAATTGGAATGATTCAAGCAGTAAGAGCAATAGTTCACGAAAATGCTTCCGTAGATGAAGCATATGAAATCTATAGTAATGGTCCAGTAGGATTATAATTTTATTTTTTTTATTTCTATATTTTAAGAATATTTTGTGTTAAGATTAAGTTCTTAAATATTTCATAATTTTCCTCTATAATTACTATAGAGATTATATTCGCACTAATGTCTTTACCTAATATTGATAATCTTCAAATTTCTAAGGTTACTAAAAATTTATTAAGAGTTCACCAAATAAAAGCATCAGCCGTCTTTACAAGGTGCGACGGTTTAATTAAATTACCCGAAAAGGGTCTAAATAGGCACGCTATTATTATAGATCTTAATATTGAGCCACGGTATGCAAATACCATATACAATTTGTTTAAGCCCATTTCGGATTATGTATGTAGTCACACGCATTTAGATCACGCAGCTCATGTGCATATTTGGAGCGAAAAAAGAGTAAATATATATGCTCCTGTTCCAGAACATACGAATTTGTTAGATAGTTATAATTTTTTAAATAACTTTGGATTTTTAGAGGATCTTGACTTAGAAACTGGAATGAGTTTCGTTAATTCAATGGGTTATAAAAAATGTAATGAAGTTATTTCGTTTAAACCCGGTGATATGTTAAGATTCGATAATTTCGAACTGCAAACCATCTCTTTTCCAGGACACTCCTTAGGTCATGTTGGATTTTTTTTTCCTTCCGAAAAAATTTTACATATAAGTTGTATGGGATTTGACCAAACTCAACCAGAAGTAAATGGTTTTGGCCCTTGGTACGGATTTAGGGATTGCTCTATTGAGCAGACTATCAGGGATATTAATCTTGCTGAAGAATTTTTTCTTGAGAAAGCAATTAAATTAACTTCGAGTCATTCGTATGTAGTTAAAAATCCCGATAGAACACCGTTTAATTATATGAGAAAAAAAATAGAAGAAAATCAAGAGAAAGTTAATTCTGCACTAAAAACGCTTGATCATAAACTTGCAATTAGCGAAAAAACAGAAGCGTTGCTTAAATTAGATATTTTTTTTCCTAAAAGAAAAATGAAAGGAGCAATGCTAAAGGTTTACGCTTTTTGGGAATCCTGGATAATAAGAAAGCATATTGAAAGAAGTATAAGAACAAATCTATAAATAACTCATTCTTTATTGGGCTCTAAAACAACTTTTAGGGATTCTTTTGCTTCACAAACGACCTTGAAGGCTTTTCCAGCTTGACTTAGGGGGAATCTATGAGTTATTAATTCTAAGACTTTTATTTTCTTAGATAATATCCATATATAAGACTCTTGAAGATCTTCAGGTGCTGCACCATATGATGTCGTTATTGTTATCTCATTTCTCCAATATTCGTTTATAGGGACTTCTAAATTAATACCGGGGGCAGGAACTGCAAAAAATATAATTTTACCACCAGGAGCAGCACATTTTAAAGCTTGATTTGCGGCAGATAAAGCACCAGTACATACGATAACAATATCTGCTAATCGATGATCGTTCAATTCCAAAAGGTTTGAAGGGATATCCTCACTAGCAAAAAAAGCCTCATCAGCCCCAAACTTCTTCGCCATTTTTAACCTATATTCATTGATGTCCGTTGCAAACACTTTTGCCACCCCTCGCAATTTTGCTAGTTGAATATGCAAAATTCCAGAAACTCCAATACCGAGTATTAAAACTGTTAATCCTTTTCCAACAATAGCTAATCTTTGTGCCCTACACACACACCCAAAGGGTTCGATAAAAACTGCTTCATCATACGATACCGACTTATCTAAAACAAATACTCCTTTTTTCTCGATATTAATCTTAGGAATTCTAACATATTCAGAAAAACCGCCTGGATCGAAATTGGTACTGTGAAGTAGAGCACACGCAGTATGGTGCCCATGATGACAATAATAACAATCATAACAAGGAACATGGTGAGAAACAAAAACACGATCTCCGACTTTGAAGCGTCTTACATCCTTTCCTACCTCAACAATATCGCCTGCTATTTCATGCCCAAGAATTAGATTATCTACGCCTAGTTTTTTCATTTTGGCAAATCTATAATATTCTAGAACATCCGAACCACAAATACCTGACTTTACTACTTTTACCAAAAATTCTCCTGAACCAATTATTGGTTTTGGTATCTCGTCAAGCCTAACATCGTTATTGTTATAATATCGTGCAATTTTCATTGTAATACCTACATAAATTCAAAATTAACAGTATTAAAAATAATATGTTTTTATAATTATTAAAAGTAAGATCTTAAATCAAAAGATTTAATTCGATATTATTAATTTTTAATATTTAGAATGTTTAAATGATGATATTAAATGGTTGAGATCAAAGAAAATTTATTAGCACCTTGTGGATTGTATTGTGGAGTTTGCTCGATTTATATCGCTCACCGAGATAATAATTTGAAATTTAAAGAAAAATTATTGCCCGTCTATAAAGCGTTTGCAAAAAGCGTAGACGACATAGCTTGTACGGGATGCTTATCAGATGGAATTGTTTTCCCGGTTTGCAGAGTATGTTCTATTAAAAAGTGTTGTAACGATAAAGGGATTGAAGGATGTCATCAGTGCGACGAGTTTCCGTGTAAATTTATTAATAACTTTCCGATAACAGTAGGGAAGAAAGTTATCCTCCGAGCAATCCCATTTTGGCGAGAAAATGGCACAGAAGAATTTGTAAAACAAGAAGAGAATAGATATCATTGTCCAAATTGTGGCAATCAATTATTTCGGGGATCAAAACGTTGTAATAAGTGTAAAGTCGATGTAAATGTAGATTAATTCTTAAAATTAAAAAAAAATAGAAATTATCGTCTATTATTTGCTGTGTTTCTAACAAGCATTTTAAAAGTTTCGTCTTCTAAATTGTTAAACATTTTTAATTCGTCATCTAAGAAATCTCTTAAAGCAGTTCTTATTGCTTCGCTTCGACTTGGATACACGCCCAAGTCATTTAAGACTTGAATTGCTGCTAAATACTTCTCAGGTAAATTAATAGTTATTATCTTCATTACTACCAACCCTTAATTTGTTTGAAATATTAAATTGAAGTTTTAACTGTTTTAACAGTTTAATTACTAATCATATTTTGTCGGATAATTTATAAATTAAGAGTATTAATCCTTTAATGGTGTTAACGGCTTAATCATTAACGAATAATTAATATTAAACGCTTAATATGATTGATAAAATAAAAAAGAAATTTTTCAAGTAGGTTTATTTATAGATTTTAAATGTATCACTAAGGAAAAGGATGACTTGTATAATTCCGCGTGGCTGATTTCTTTGATATCTTCTAAATAAGTTAGACTATAATCTTCCTCCCGCTTAATGTAAGTAATATCTTTTGTCTTTCTTTCGTAATCCAAAAAGGTATCAACTTTTAACACATTTTCATTTAATTTTTTTGGCAATTGTGGCATCATGTTAAATGTAAATACTAAATCTGGTTTCGAAGATGTTTCAGCATCAAAGACAAACAGGATATTTGGTTGAGCATAAGAAATGAAAGAATCTAAAGTGTGAAATAAATCGTCAACCTTCACAGTAATGTCTGAAGCTTCCAATGTGCTGCAATCGCTAACTTTCGGAAATAAAAACTTTTCTTTGCCTCTAAATGCGAGAGCTATCTCATTTGAACTTAAATATTTTTTAAAAACTTCGTTATTTTTTTCCAAAATAAGCTCGTTTGTTATTGGTTCAGACTTTACGTATAATATTATCGAGCTTGAAGACATTAAATTGATTTTTTGATAATAGAATTTATAGTTAGGGTTATAAGGTAGATTAATAACATCTTTATCACCCCCTATACCAAGTTGAGCCATAATATTCGTTACGGCTTGACTTGTTAACGTCAATAATAGGAAAGCTCGAAAATCTTTGAGTTCAAGAAAATTATTGAAATCTTTAAAGTATTCATTAACAACTTTTATTTTCCCAATTAATTCTTCAGACATATATCTAAACTCTTTGTAGGTTTGATTTAAATTAGTTAAATCAATAAATTGTTAATTATAATTAAATCTATTTATGATAATTTGACAAAAAGTCTTTAAAGGACTCTTTTACTTCTCGAGTAATATGATGTTCTATTTCACAAGATATCTTTTCAACAAGCTCTTCGTCGTCGATTTTTAATACTTCTTTAAAAAAAGTGTGGAGCAATTTTTCAATTTCTTCTAACTGTTGCGCATACATCTTCCCCTTATCTGTAAGTCTTATTGATTTTCGTGGCTCCCAGTTAATTAAACCTTTTTTTCTTAATTTTTCGAGCATTCCTGACACCGAGGCAGGCTCAACTTGGAGGCTTTCAGCAATTCCTTTATTTGTTACCCATCCTCCTCTTTTTTTCTTTGAAA
>Ga0114922_10001176_pt1 | contig 25020 bp, 21 predicted proteins | sample AartaG_FD_100975 | JGI IMG/M metagenome (GOLD analysis project Ga0114922, IMG submission 100975) | Deep subsurface microbial communities from Aarhus Bay to uncover new lineages of life (NeLLi) - Aarhus_00045 metaG | ecosystem: Environmental > Aquatic > Marine > Oceanic > Sediment | place... | reverse complement strand
CGGACTCAACTCAGGGCGTTGTGGGCGGCCTGAAGGGCGGCGCCGGGCGGGAACTCGTGCCCCATCTCCCTGAGCGCCTTCTCCAGCGTAGCGACGCCGACCAGCAGGTCCCCCTCGCTGACGTAGCCCATGTGGCCGATGCGGAAGACCTTGCCCTTGAGCTTCGCCTGTCCGCCGCCCATCGTCACGCCGTACTTGTCCCGCATGAGGCTGACGAGCTTGTCGGTGTCGACGCCTTCGGGCCCGTAGACTGCGGTCACGCCGTTGACGGGGTTCTTGGCGACCAGCTTGAGCCCGATCGCCTCGACGGCCGCGCGGGCCGCCGCGGCAAGGCGGGCATGCCGCGCGTGCACCTCGTCCAGCCCCTCCTCGAAGATCATTTCGAGGCCCTTGTGGAGGGCGCGGATCAGGGAGACGGCCGCCGTATACGGGGTAGTGTGCTTCTCCCAGCTCTGCTTCATGGCCCGCAGGTCGAGGTAGTAGCGGGGAGAAGTGCATGCCTCGACCGTCTCCCACACGCGCGGAGAGACGGCGATGAAGGCCAGGCCCGGCGGCATCATGCAGCCCTTCTGAGAGCCGCTGACGACGATGTCCACGCCCCATTCGTCCATCTGGAAGGGGTGGACGCCGATCCCCGTGATGGAGTCCACGCCCAGAAGCATGTCCGTCTTGCGGGTGAGGGCGGCGATGGCCTGGACGTCGGTGAAGGCCCCGGTGGAAGTCTCGGACTGGGTGATGTAGAAGGCGCGGGCGTCGGGGTGTTCGCTCAGCGCGGCCTCGGCCTGTTCGGCGGTGAGCCCCTCGCCCCATTCCAGCCCGATCTCAACGACGTTGCAGCCGTAGGCCTTGCACAGCCCGGCCCAGCGTTCGCCGAACTTGCCGCCGACGGCGCAGATGGCTTTGTCCCCGGGCGAGCAGACGTTGGCCACGGCCGCCTCCATGGCTGCGGTGCCGCTGCCCATGATCAGGTAGACGTCCTCTTTCGTTCCGAACAGCGTCTTGAGCCCGTCCACCACCTCGACCATGACCTGCGAAAACTGGGCCGTCCTGTGATGGGTCATCGGCGCGGCTTCGGCCAGCAACACTTCGCTGGGCACCATGGTCGGACCTGGCGTGAGCATGTAGTTCTTCTTCACGTTCTGCTCCCTATTGGCTGACGGTTCTCATGACGGCGGCGCTCCCCTGGGATCGAATAGGCGCCGGCGCCGCGTCCGCGAGGAACGCACATTCTAGGCGTGGGGGCGGGCCCTCGCAAGCGCAGGGCGGGCGAGCCGCCGCCGGCCGAAGACGCGCTCACCCCACAGCAGGGGTCAGGACCGTGCCGAGCACCAGGTAGATGCTGATGCAGAACAGGTCGTTCAGAATGGTGACGAACGGCCCCGAGCTGACGGCCGGATCGATCCCGATCGCGTTGAAGGCCAGCGGAAACGTCATGCCCATCATGCCGGCCACGTTGATGGAGATGCACACGGCCAGTCCCACGGCCAGCATCACGCCGGGTCCCGTGCCCACTATGAGCCCGCCCAGCACGCCGGCGGCGACGGCGCACAATAGGGAAAGCAGGAGCGTGATAAGAAGCTGCTTCACCAGGAAGCGGGCGATCCGGCCGCGGTGTATGTGGCCCAGGGCGAGCCCCCGCACCACGATCGTGGACCCCTGAATGGCGACGTTGCCCCCCATCAGAGGGATCAAAGGGATGAAGAACGAAAGCTGGACGACCCGCAGCGTGCCCTCGAAGCGGCTCACGACGAAGGCGATGAAGAGACCGTCCAGCACGGACAGCAGCAGCCAGGGCAGCCGAAGCCTGGTGCTGCGGTAGACGCTGGCGTGCACCGGGTCGCGCTCCCCGGTTCCGGCCAGCCGGTACATGTCCTCGTCCACTTCCTGCTCGGCGGCCTCCAGTATGTCGTCCACCGTCACGACGCCCATCATCTTGCTGTCCCGGCCCACCACCGGGATGACGTCCAGGTCGTACTTCGTGGCCGCCCGAACCAGCTCTTCCTGATCGGTCTCCACCTCGACCGTGTGGGGACGCTCCTCCATCAGTTCGCCGACCCGCCGGTCGGGTGGGCCGAACACCAATCGCTGAAGCGGCAGATAGCCGACGAGTCTTCCCTGCCCGTCGGCAACGAACAGGTGGGCGACGGTCTCGGACTCCCGGCTGCGCTGGGTGACCTCGATGGCCTGGCGGGCCGTCATGTCCTGGCGAAGCAGGACGAACTCGGTCGTCATCAGCCCGCCGGCGGTGTCGGACGGGTAGGTGAGCAACTGCTCGGCGGCGGTGGCCTGCTCCTGGGGAAAGCCCCCCAGGATGGCCTCGGCCTGCTCGTCGGGCAGGGCCTCCAGCACGTCCGCCACTTCGTCGGGCTCCAGCTTCCCGACGGCCGCCTGGACCCTCCTGGGAGCCGCAGCGGCTATGGCCTGGAGCGTCCGCCCGTCCAGCTCGTCCAGGACCTCGGCGCCGAATTCTGCGTCCAGCAGGCGGAAGATGCGGGCCCGCTCGTCGTCTTCCAGCTCAGCCAGGGCGGCCGCCACGTCCGCAGGCTCAGCGCTGGCCAGCAACGTCCGCAGGCCGTCCGTATCGCCCTGCTCCAGGCATTGGTTCAAGCCGCTCAGCAGATGCTGTGCGGGACGCACGCTCTCCCCTGTCGGTTGCGTCGTCAAGGGCAAGCCCCGGGTCGCAAGATGGATGAGGTCGAAGCAGGAATGCCTCGTTCGAGACACCGATTATATCGCGAGTGCCCGGACGAACAAAACACCGGCCGCCCGGTCAACAGCGGCAGGCGCGCCGCCTGGCCGGTCCGCGGCCTGCCAGCACCCTTTGGGCAGGGAAGTTCCGCTAGGTGTTCGCGAGCTGCCCTCGTATAATGCCCCCGACCTCGAGTCTGGAGGCATATCTCTTGACGCCGAACGCTCAGGCGACGCCGGACCAGCACGATCCATCTGCCGCCGTCGCGCGAGGCGTGGCCCTTGACGACGTCCTGCGGGGGGCGGCCCTGTGCCTGCTGGCACTGACGCTGGTCTATCGGCCCATCAGCTCGGCGCTGGGCTACGGGTTGGCGGAGGGCGCGGCCTTCGGGTTGGCGCTTCTGGGCGCCGGCGTCTGCTGGCTCGCCGCCGAGGTGCTCGGGGGACGAGTGCGCGTCCGGTTCGGCCTCCCCGGCCTGATCTTCACTGCGCTGCTTGCGGCGGCCCTGGTCTCGTCTCTCCGCGCAGAGAACTGGTTCGCCGGGCTCCGGTGGTGCCTGAACCTGGGGACTTACGGCCTGACGGCGTTCCTGGTGCTCCAGATGGCCGAAAGGAGTCGGCAGCGGGCCTTCCTCTTGAGTTCCCTGCTTGCCACGGCCGTTGCCCTGGCCGCCTACGCCGTCTGGCACACAGGCGTCTACATGCCCGCGCTGCGCCGCTGGATGGAGCTCGAACCGGGGGTGTTCGAGGCGTTCGTTCGCGCTGAGGGCCCCCTGCTCCAAGACCTGGCGGCACGCGTGAGGTCGCCGCGCGCTTACGGCAACTTCATCACGCCCAACCAGCTCGCCGGCTTCCTGGCGCTCACGTTCTTCCCCCTTGCCGGGCTTGTGGCAGGCTGGTGGCGGCGCAAACGCGCGGGGGCCGGGGGCGGCCGGTCGTGGATCGCGCCGGCCCTGCTCGGGGTCGGGCTGCTGTTCACGGCTTCTGCAATCTTGCTCTCGCGCTCGAAAGGGGGCTGGATCGCGTTTCTGTTCGGCGCGGCGGTGTTCGGCCTGCTGCTGGCCGGCGGCGCCGTGCGGCTGCACTGGCGGAGACTGCTGATCGGGCTGGCGGTGCTGGTCGGGCTCTTCGTGGCGGCCCACTTCGCGGGCCTCGTCCCGGGTCCGGAACGCTTCGCCAGGTCCCTCGGGGTGCGCGTCCATTACTGGGAGACGAGCGCCCGAATCGCACTGAAGCGACCTCTGCTGGGAGTGGGCCCGGGCTCCTGGCCCGAATGGTACACCATGCTCAAGCAGCCGGAGTTCGGGGAGACCCAGGCAGCGCACAACGTCTATCTGGAGCTCTGGGCGGAGGCGGGGGCGATCGGCCTGCTGCTCTTCATGGCCCTTTGGGTCGCCGTCTTCATGTCGGCGCTGAAGGGCTCCTCTGCCTCGACTGCGGACGAGCAGGCCGCCCGGCCCGAGGGCGCGCCGGGACGGCGCTCACCCATGCTGCTCGGGGGCCTGTGCGTCGGGCTGCTGGCATTCGCGTTCGACTACGCGCTGCTGGGCACGTTTGCGCCTCCGGAGCAGGTCCCGGGCTGGCTGGCTTCGGCGAAGTGGTTGCCGTACCTGGTGATCTTTGTATGCTGGGCCGGCGCTTTCGCCGCGGCGTTCACCTGCATGGATGGGGCTGACATCTCGCTGGTTGGGTGCGGCATGGCGGCCGGGCTGGCGGCGTTCCTGCTGCACAGCGCCGGCGAGTTCACGCTGCGCGTGCCGGCCATCGGCGGCAGCGGCGCGGCCCTGGCCGCCCTGCTGCTGGCGAGCTGCGAGCGTCCGAAGCCCGGGCGCCTGCGTACCGACACGGCCGTGGCAGCCCTGGCAGGGGGTGGCGTCCTGCTGATCGTATGGTTCGCCGTCGTAACGCCCCGGGCGCTCGACCACGCACTGAGCAAACGGGAAGCCGAAAACGGGGAGTCTCAACTCCGGGAGGGTGCCGCAGCCGCGGACGCGGTCGGGCTGGGCCGGCGGATCATGGCTGACTACGCCCGGGCCTGCAAGGCCGTGCCATACGATGACGAAACGTGGCGCCAGTGCGGCGCCTGGCTGATGTGGCTCGGGCAGAGCGGCCTGGCTGAGGTGCCACCGCTGGCACCCGTAGGTGCATTGAGGCGAGCGGCGGAGCTCAATCCGCTGCACAGCGGCAACTGGGCGCGGCTGGGCACGGCTCGATCCCTCGCCGGGGACCTGGACGGCGCCGTCGAAGCGTATCGCCGCGCGGCGGAACTGCATCCCGCCCTGGCCTTCGCCTGGTACAGCTACGCCCGAGCGGCCGAGGCAACGGGACGGGCCGACGCGGAAGCGACCGACGCATACCGGCGGGCGCTTTCGCTTCTGCCGCGCCAGTACCACCCCCGCAACCGAATACTCGACCCCCCCGGGGAATTGGCCCACTTCTGGAGCCAAACGACGGGGGAGCCCGTACCCGGGACCGTTATCGACCTGGCCGTGCAGATCGCCTCACGCGCCTCGGACGTCCCCATCCCGCGCGAGGCCGGCCCCAGGGAGAAGGTCGCCGCGCTTGCCGCCGGCCTGAAGGGCGCCGACCGTCTGCTGGCGCAATGGGACCGCTACGACGTGGAAACGAGGACGCGTGAACTGTGGGCACTGCTGGCGCCGCGGTTGTGGGAGTGGGCGCTGCAGGAGAAGGTGGGCGGAGGTGATAGGGGAGTGCCAGACGCCGCCCGGACCCAAGAAACTGGAGCCAGCGGAGGGGCTCGAACCCTCAACCCCAGCTTTACGAAAGCTGTGCTCTACCATTGAGCTACGCTGGCCCCGCTGCCGCGACCGTCGGCGGAAGAAGCGGGCCCCACGGTCACGCCACACGGCCGATTATACCAGCGCCCGGCGCGATTTCCAATTCCCCCGGGCGGCCGCTTCCCAGCATTGTGCCGCCGGCACGCCGCCGGGGGCGCAAGCGGGACAACGCGAGGCGGTTCGGCGGATTCTCGTGCTTGAAAACCGCCTTTCTGTGCGCTTTTTCGGCTGAAACCTTGACTTCGGTTGGCGGGATGGGGTATGGTGGATGTTGAGCTGCAGACGGGGATCCGGCTGCAGTTTTCGTTTTTCCACTTTTTCCGTCTTCCGTGTGAGACGGGGGAGAAACACAGAAGTCTGCGTGAAGCATAGGCGGCCTCACCGTCTGGGGCTGCGGCTTCACCAGTGAGAGATGTCCGAGGTGGGCCCGGCAATGGCGAATTCAGGAAACCAAGCGATCCATTGTTATCGTTCCCGCGGAGGGTTGGCCGCGCAGGAGCGGGTCATCGGCCCACATGGACCTTTCCGAATCCCACCAAATGGTTCGGCCGTCCTGAGCCCATTCGGTTCCGACTCCGGAATCGAGGCGAGACGACGGCTGCGCCGCTCCACGCCTTTCTTTGAGCGGAGGCCCCGCGCATAACGCACGTGCTCGGGTTGTGCCGCCCGCGTCCCTCCGGACGTTCCTGGTAGAGGCGGAAGGACTGTCTCTCGTCAGCCGAGCCGGCCCCTTCTCTCTTTGCCTGGGCGACCGGACACTTCTCCGCACCCGAGCCCGCACCGCCTGCTGCAACCCGCAAGGGCCCCCGAGGGCCTGCCGACCCGGCAGCCCTGAGACCAATGACGACAACCACAGACAACCATTACATACCGCCGGCGAAGCTCAGGATCTTCCGCGATGAGTCGCAGAACCTCTGCGCCGAAATCAAGGACCGCGGCACCTGGCAGAAGGTCGCCGCAAGGCTTGCATTCCCCTACTCCGACGCCGAGCGTTTCATCCTCCTTTCCCTTAACGACGAAGAGATCGGGATGGTCCGCGAGCTGTCCGAGCTGGACCCCGTTTCCCGGAACCTGCTCGCAGACGTTCTGAAGAGGCGCTACCACACCCCCGAGATCCAGCGCATCCTGTCCGTCTACGAGGCACAGAACGCCATGATATGGCAGGTCGAGACAGACCGAGGGCAGCGCGAACTGCTGGTCAGAGATCGCCACAATTTCCGCCGCCTGAAGAACGGCGACTTCATCATCATCGACGTGGATGGCAACCGGTTCCGCGTCTCTGGCAGCCGGCGCTTCGACGGCGAGAGCCAGAAACTGCTGGACCTTCACTCGTAGCTCCCGTGGAGGGGCAGGCGTCCGAAGACCCGAGAAAACGCCATGGGTAGAAAAAAGGCCATAATCTGGAAGACGGCGACGTCGCCGTCGTGGATCCGCCAGCGCCTGAACGAGTTCGTCAGGGACGGCGAGAAGGTGACGCTGTGCTTCGAGACGGACATGAACCTGCAGGGCGAGTACGCGATCGAGGCCCTCGTGGTCACCGACAGGCGCGTCATGGTGATCGCCCCCGACCAGGAAGGCGTGGTGCGGGAAGTGCCCCTGCAGAACGTGGCCCTGGTCAAGACCAAGCTGCTAATGGGGAACGGCTTCCTGGTCATCACGACCTGGCAGGAGAACACCGAGATGTTGCGGTTCTCCTCCTCCCTGGCCACAACACTGGAGGAGTTCAAGGAGGAGTTCGAGCAGTACCTGATGTCCTGCCTGGCCTGGCAGGCGCCGAACCAACACGAGGACGAGGTCGAGCACAAGGACGAGGAGGAGTCCACGGCGGACGCATCCGAACAGGCTCGCCGTTGCCCCAAGTGCGGACAGCTTCTTCCCCGCGACCGCGACGTCTGCCGCGCGTGCCTCCGCAAGCGGGACGTCATCTTCCGCATGCTGTCCTACCTGGCGCCCTACAAACGGACGGTGGCCGTGGGCATGTCGTTGACGTGCGTCATGGCCACCATCAACGCGGCAGTCCCGGCGCTGGGCGGGACGCTCATAGACGCGGTCCAGGGCGGCGCGATAGGTGCGCTGAAAGCCCTGGCCTTCGTGTTCGGCGCGCTGGTGCTGATCCGAGCCACCACAATGGGCATCCACCGACTGGTGATGACCCGCATCGCTCAGAGCGTCATCTTCGATCTGCGCGAGCAGGTTTACTCGCACCTGCAGCGGCTGTCGATGGATTACCACGACCGCCAGAGCACCGGCCGGCTGATCTCACGCGTCGTCACGGACACCGCCCAATTGCAGCAGTTCGCGGTGGGCCAGGTGCAGCAGTTCGCGGTGGACCTGTTCTTCCTCTTCGTGATCCTGGTGTGGATGCTCAGTTGCTCGGCGAAACTGACGGTGATGCTGTGGTTCCCGCTGCCCGCTTTCTTCCTGCTGGTGAAGTGGTACCGGGGCAACGTCCACAAGGTCCTGCGCAAGGCGTTCCGGACGAGGGCGGCACTGAGCGGCCACCTGGCCGACACCATCCCCGGCGTCGAGGTAGTGAAGGCCTTTTCCCAGGAAGAGCGGGCCATAGGCGAGTTCAACAGCATCAGTGACAGCTACCGCAACGAGGTGATCAAGGCCACGGGCTTCTCCGCCCGGTTCTCGGCCGCGTTCATCCTGCTCACGCAACTGGGCACCGTGCTGGTGTACTGGTTCGGGGGACTGGCCGTGATCCACGGCGAACTCGCGAGCCTCGGCGACCTGGTCAAGTTCCTGGGCTGGATCGGCCTGATGTACATGCCGGTCTGGCGGTTTGCGACCCTGACGGAGCAGTTCGAGTATGCCTCTACGTGTGCCGAACGAGTCTTCGACGTGCTCGACACCGAAGCCGTCATCTGCCGGAACGAAGACGGCGACAAGCTGGACGGCATCGGCGAGGGCATCCGCCTGGAGAACGTGAGCTTCCACTACGAAGGCGGCCCGCCGGTGCTCAAGAACGTCTCGCTGGAGGTGAAGGCGGGCGAGACGGTCGGCATCGTCGGCCCCAGCGGCTCGGGCAAAACGACGCTCATCAAGCTGCTGTGCCGCTTCTACGACCCGACGGGCGGCCGCATCCTCGTCGACGGCCGGGACCTGTCCGAGATCAACCTGGAAGCGTTCCGGAAACAGCTCGCCACCGTGGGCCAGAGCCCCCTCCTGTTCCGGGAAACGATCCTGGAGAACATTCGTTACGGCCAGCCGGAGGCAAGCCAGGAGGACGTGATCCGGGCCGCGCGGATCGCCAATGCACACGATTTCATCATGCAGTTCCCCGAGGCCTACGACACCGACGCGCGTGAGCAGGGAAGCCGCTTCAGCGGCGGCGAGAGGCAGCGCATCTGCATCGCGCGGGCCGTTCTCAAGAACCCCAACCTGCTGATTCTGGACGAGGCCACGTCCGCCGTCGACACCAAGAACGAGCAGCTGATCCAGAGCGCGCTCGACCTGCTCATTAGGGACCGCACCACGTTCATCATCGCCCACAGGCTCTCGACGCTCCGAAACGCCGACCGCATCGTCATGATGACGGACGGGAAGGTGCTGGACGTGGCCCCGCATGCCGAACTGATGGCCCGGTGCACGCCCTACAGGGAACTGGTGGAAGCGCAGGGCCAGCTCGGCGGCGGGCAGTTGCTGGAGGTCGCCTGAGAGCACCGATGCTCTGTCCAACACAGCGCCAGCCGCTCCCATCTGGCGCTGGGACGTGCAAGAAGGGGCGGGAACTGCTCCCGCCCCTTCCCTTTCATGCCCGTCATAGAGCACAGTGCCAGTCAGCTCAGATCCAGCGTCTCACTCGCTTCCTGTAGTCCAGGTAGGCCTGTCCGAACGCCCCCTCCATGGCCCGTTCCTCGGCCCCAATGAACCGCCACTCCACGAACGCCACGAAGACGGGCGGGACCGCCCAGGGCGAGGCCGAGCCGAGAACCGCCGCCACCCCCGCCAGCAGCAACGCCATCCCCAGGTACATGGGGTGACGGCTGATCCGACAGGGTCCTTCCTGAACCAGGCGGTTGGGCCGGTCGAACGGCTGAATCGTCGTCGCGGCCCTCTGGAACAGGCTCCAGGACCAGACGTTCAGGACCAGGCCGGCCAGAATGGGCAGGACTCCCAGCAAGTTCCAGGGCACGGGTATCAGCCGCGCGACGGAGCACAGGAAATGCGCGGCCACCATCAGCATCACGGCGGCAAACAGCACCGTCGGGGGCATGAGACGATTGCCGTTCACAACGACCAACCGTTCGGGTTATTCGTCCAGAACTCCGTCCGGCAATCCCTCCGGCAGGGGGGCGGGACGAGAACACGTGCTCTCCAGCTCGACGTGCTCGCCGCTCTCGGAGGCGTCCAGGAACGCGTGCATGACGTCGAGAACGTGATAGGCCAGTTCGCCGTTGGGCCGGTGCGGGCGGCCTGAACGGAGTCCATAGGCCATGTCCGCCACGCCGATGCCGCGGCTGTTGTCGGTGTAGCCGTGCGTGAGCGGCATCTCCTGCCAGCCTTCGTCACGCGAGCGCCACAGGCGCACCTTGCCCCCGAACGCGTTCGGATCCGGCACGCTGAGGGATCCCTCCGTGCCGTAGACCTGGATCAGGGGCAGCTCCGAAGCCCAGACGTCGAAGCTGGTGATGATGGTGGCAACGGCGCCGCACTCGAAGTCCATCACGCCGGCGAAGTGGGTCGGCGTTTCCACCTCGATCACGGTGCCCGACTTCGGCTGGCTCGTGATCAGCCGCTCCGGGAAGGTAATGCGGGTCGAACCCGTCACGCGTCTGACCGGGCCCATCATGTTGACCAGCGCCGTCAGATAGTAGGGACCCATGTCGAACATCGGGCCGCCGCCGGGCTTGTAGAAGAACTCGGGGTTCGGGTGCCAGTTCTCGTGGCCGTGGCAGAGCATGAACGCCACGGCGGCGACGGGCTCGCCGATGGCCCCGTCGTCGATGAGCTTGCGGCAGGTCTGATGGCCGCCGCCCATGAAGGTGTCCGGTGCGCCACCCACGCGCAGGCCACGCTCCTGGGCCTCGTCGAGCATCCGCCGCCCGTCCTCGCGCGTGACGGCCAGGGGCTTCTCGTTGTGCACGTTCTTGCCGGCCCCGAGCGCCGCCAGGCCCACCGCGCCGTGGGCGTCGGGCGTGGTCAGGTTCATCACGATTTCGATGTCAGGATCGGCCAGCAGCTCCTCCGGCGTGCAGGCCCTGGCTATGCCGAACTCCTCGGCTTGCGCCTTCGCCTTGTCCATGTCCAGGTCGGCGCAGGCGACGATTTCGAGCATCTCGAACCGGCGCCCCGCCTGGAGGTAGATGCCGCTGATGTTGCCGCAACCGATCACGCCGACTTTGGCCGCTTGCATGACGCTGTTTCCTGGCGCAAGGGGAACGCAGAGATGAGAGGCGAGAGTCTACCACCACGCCACGACGGGCACAACGGCCAGCAGACGGTCAAGACGCTCCGGGCATGGGGCAGGCCGCGGCTGTGTCGAACAGGGCGACGATGTTCTCCGGCGGAGTGCCGGCCTGGATGGCGTGGGAAGGCCCGAGGATGTAGCCGCCGCCCCGGCCGAGCACTTCAATGCGCTCGGCCACCTCGCGGCGCACGTCCTCCGGCGTGCCGAACGGCAGCGTCTTCTGCACGCTGACGCCGCCCTCAAAGCAGAGCCGGTCGCCGAACCCCTCCTTCAGCGTCACGGGGTCCATGCCGGCCGCGTCGAACTGGAGCGCCTGGAGCACGTCGACGCCCATCTCCATCAGCCCGGGCACCGCCTCCATGACGGCGCCGTCCGAGTGGTAGATGACTCGGGCGCCGAACTCGTGGATCGCGCGATTCAGGCGCGCGTGATACGGCTTGAGGTGTTCCGACCACATGTCCAGCGACATGAGCAGGCCGTTCTGCCCGCCGATGTCATCCGCCGTGAAGACGAGGTCGATCTGCCCGCCTGCGGCTGAGAGCAGCTTCGTGAAGTGCTCCACGTAGAAGGCGCAGACGCGCTCGAAGATGGCGTGCGCCATCTCGGGCCGGAGCGCCAGGTCCATGAAGATGCGCTCGAAGCCGCGCATGTACCAGGATGTCTCGAAGATGTTGCCGTTAGCGGCCATAAGGCAATACTCGCCGTCCTGCTGAGCAACCCGGATGCGGTCGGGAAGCGACGAGTAGTCGAACCATTCGGTCGTCGGCCACGGGTGCGACGCAATGCCCCCGGGCTCGGCGGCCTCGGCCAGGGGGTAGAAGTCGATCTCGTCGTAGGCGCCGGCCCCGTACGTCCACGCCCTGCGGTGAACACTCCAGATGTCCGTTCCGTCCGCCAAGGCAGGGCCGACGTAGGCCGGGCCCACGTTCCCGACGTCGATGAGGGGGTGTAGGTAGTCTTCGACGGTGGTATTGCGCTCCCCGGCAAGGTAGCGCGCCAGCGTCTCGTAGGCGGGCGGGTTGATCCCCGAGCAGACCATGGCGATGGGGATGCGGTCCGTCTCCTGGTGCTCGAGCGCCAGCCGCACGCGCTCGCGGTGTGTGAGCTCGCTTTCGATGATCGGTTCCCTTCTCAGACGCCGCGCGCCTTGTCCGGCCAGCCGACCCCCTGCAACTGACGGCGTCCTAGCCGAACAGGCGCGCGGCGATTTCCTGCTTGGTTGCCCCCCGGGCCTTGGCAACAGCGCGCAGGATGGCACTCAAAGTGCCAATCCTGAGCACGCTGTGCTCCGGAACCGTCAGCCTGTGGCGTCGAGGCGAGTCCGACTGCAGAACCACGTGGCTGCCTTCGCGACGAACCACGCGGTAGCCGAAGGACCGTTCCAGGGCCGCAATGACCTCTCGACCCGATGCGTCGCGGGGGAGCTTCACCTGGCGTTCACCACCTCGTCGCGGACCATGTGCAGGCGGATGCGTTCCGGCGGAGTGCCGTCGAAGTAGTGCGCCCTGACCGCCTCGGCCGCGTTCTCGCGAAGCTCTTCCCACGTGTCGGCCTGAGTGAAGATGTCCTCGCTCAGGCATTCGGCCGTGTAGCCGCCGTCCGGCTCCTGCGTCACTTCGAAGACCAGCTCGTCCACTTCCGGCCCCTCTCCCGTCAACACTATGCGCAAGGCTCCTGCGTGCGCCATTGTGGCCGAAATGGGCGAATCGCGCAACGGTTGCAGCAGCCAGAAGACCCGCCGGGAGTAGAGCAGCGGCTGATCAAGCGGGATCCATCAGACGCCGCGCGTCTTGTCCGGCCAGACGATCGTATGCAGCGCAGGGCGGGAGCACGCGGCCGGCGCAAGGCGCTTACTCCGGTTCATCCGTCGCCAACATCCGGGCCACCTGCTCGTGGAGCGCTGGCAGGTTCTGCTGGACAACGTCCCACACGACGCGGTCGTCTATCACGTCGTAGGCGTGAATGAGGATGTTGCGGAAGGCAATGATGCGCTTGTGGTGCTGAATGCGTTCGGCGACGTCAGGCGCGCACCTGGAGAGGCGATGCAGCGCTTCGCCGATGACCTCGAACTGTCTCTCCACGGCAGAGCGCAGCATCGCATTACTCGCATAGTCATCGAAGCTTCTGTCCCGCGTGAAATCGAGTATGGCAACGGTCGCGCGTCGCATGTCCTCCAGGTGCTTGTTAACCTCAAGCTGCATATACGATCCTCCGCGTGCGGTCTATCGACTGGCGAAAGTACGGGTTCCGCACGGCGCGCGTCATGACCAGGTCCACCGGGCGCGCGAAAAGCACCTCCAGCCCGGCCAGAAGGCCGAAGTACGCATCCGCATGCTCCCCGGGCGCCAGGGGCAGGAACTCCACCAGGAAGTCCAGGTCACCCGGCTCCGCCCCGTGGCTCTCTGTCGCCGCAGAACCGAACAGCTCGAGACGTCGCACGCGATGCTGCCGACACAGGCTCTCCAGCTCCTCGCGCTTCTGGTCAACCAGCATTTGCATGGGCGGCCTCCGCACCCATTATAGCGAGCACAGGCCCCGGTCGACACGGTTCGCCTGCAGTTCGTGACTCACACGCCGCGCGTCTTGTCCGGCCAGAGGATCTTGTGCAACTGGAGCTGGAGGCGGACGTTCAGACCGGACGCCATGATCCACTCCGCCAGCTCGCGCCCGGCCAGGCGCCCGAGCGCCGGGGCGAAGAGGATCTCCGGCCCATCCGCCAGTCCGTGTTCCTCGACGAACGATGCCGACCAGTCGAAGTCAGCCCGGTCGGAGATCACGAACTTGACCTCGTCCGCAGGACGCAGCAACGCCAGGTTCCCGGGCAGCGTCTTGCCGGCCTCTCCGCTGCCGGGGCACTTCACGTCCATGATCTTGACGACGCCGTCCGGCACGGGCTCGAGGTCGATCGTCCCGTTCGTCTCCAGAAGGACCGTGCGTCCGCCTTCAAGCAGGCGCCCGGCCAGTACGATCACTCCTTCAGCCTGCACCATCGGCTCGCCGCCCGTGATGCAGACCAGCCGAGGCCCGAGCCGTTCCACCTGCCGGCATATCTCCATCACCGTGAGCCCCATCCCTTCGCCGTCGCGCGCATACTCGGTGTCGCAGTAGGAGCAGCGCAGGTTGCAGCCCATCGTGCGCACGAAGGCGCACGGCAGGCCGGCGTACGAAGTCTCACCCTCGATGCTCTTGAAGACCTCGCTAATGGCCAGTGCCGGCTCCATGCGCGGCGAACCCTCCTTACGCTATGTCCCTGAGTTCAGCCAGACGACTGGCGTCCGGATCGGACTGCTTCATCTCTGCAAGGGCGAGCCGGGCGGCGCCGCACGCGATGGCAAAGGGGCAGTAGCTGCTGCAATGACCGTGCCTCTCGGACCGGTCGGCGGGCAGGGGGAAGAAGTCCCCGGCGGCGATCCCCTCCAGGATGAGCCGCACGGCCTTGCGGAAGTCCTCCAGCCGTTCGCCCAGGGAGGCCAGCGTGAACTCCGGCACGTCCCTCGGCCCGGATACCAACAGGTAGAGCGCGCGGGCCGACTCGGCGGACGTGCCGCCGGCGGCCGCCAGCAGGTAGATGGGCAACTGGAGTTGCCGCCCGCCGAGCAGCGCGTCCTTCTTCAAGCCGCTGCCCCTGCCGGTCTTGTAGTCCACGACCTGGAGCCCGCCGTCCGCCAACCTGTCCACGCGGTCGATGCGGCCGCGGAACCCGATGCTCAGGCCGTCCCCTAGGTCGAGCGCGTACGCGTTCGGCTCCGGGCCAAACTCGTACTCGAACAGAGCCGGGGCGGCGTCGCCGTGGGAGTTCTGCTCGTGGACGAGCAGGGCTCGCAGCTCGTCCAGGGCCCGCTCGCGTTCGGCGATCCAAGTGGCGGGGCGGTTCTCGGCATGGATCCGCCCGAGCCCGTCCAGCAGCCCCGCTGCCCGCTCCACGAGAGCGTCGATCTCGTCCGCCGACAGCTCGCCGAGCCGCCGGCCCTTCAGGCGCTCTCTGTAGAGGTCCCGCAGCAAGTCATGCAGGAGGAGTCCCCGCTCGCGCGGCGGGAGCTGAAGCTCCTCCGACGGCGCCTCTATCTCGGAGACACCCAGGATGTAGGTAAGGTAGTACTCAAAGGGGCAATGGGCGTAAGTCTCGAACCTGGTTGCGCTCACGGCTGACCCGAACCGGCCGTGCCTTTCCCGGAGGCCCTCCAGCAGGTCGTCTGCCCGAACCTTGCCGTCGTACGGGCCGAAGTCATTGCAGCCCCACCGCGCGCGGTCCATCTGCACCGCGCGAGCGAAGGACTCCGAGATCGCCTTCATGTAGGCCACGCGTCGGGCCCCGGCCCCGCCGCCCGCGAAGACGGCGGCGTCATACTCCGGCCCGTCGAGGGCAAGGGCCAGTTCAGCCGGGTCTCGCGCACTGCTGTTGAGCCGGACCGTGCGCACCAGGCCGGCCTCGCCACGTTCACCCAGCGCGACCTCGCCCAGTGCCGCGCATGCTTCGGTCAGAAAACGCGACGGCATCCTGGGCCGCCCGGTGTCCTGCTCCAGCCGGGGATAGGTCAGCACAATCTGCCGCCGAGCCGAGCCAAGTGCCATGCGGAAGAGATAGCGCTCCTCGGCGGGACGGTTCCGCTGCAGCGGCAGCAACCCGCATCCGAGCGGCTGCGCGATCTCGTTCAGCGCGTCGCGGTCCAGCTCGGTGACCAGCGACTGCTCCGGGATGTGACGCGGGAAGCCCTTTTCCACCAGGCCGGGGACAATGACCGCGTCGAACGTGGCCCCGCGCGCTGCCATGATGCCGGACACGGTGACGCCAACGTGCTGGAAACGCTCCCGCCTCAGGCTCTGGAGGGCGAGGCGTCTGCCAAGCAGCCAGCGCGCGCGGGCGGCGCCGGCCGGGGCTCTTGTCACGTCCAGCCGGGCCAGATCCCCGACGACGTCAAGCACCGCCTCCCTGCCCTCGTCCTCGGCGGGGGCGAGCCGGTCCACCAGGGCGCGCAGCCTACCGGCCAGGTCGGGCCAACTGCGAGCGGAGCCCAAGAGGTCGATATCTTCGAAGAGCTCCTCGAGCAGGCCGGCGGCGGTCGTGCACAACTCGGCGTCGCGCGCGCAGACGCGCCGCTCGCCCTCGTCCTCCGCCTCCTCCGCCGCCCGCCTGAGCCGCTCCGCGCGCCGTAGCAGGCGCATCTTCCAGGTCTCGCGTCCCTTCAGGATGCCGGCCTCCCGCGTCAGCCGGTCAAGCGAACTGGCAGAAAGGCCGGCGGGCCAGCTCAGCGCCGCCAGGCCCAGCAAGTCCAGGACGGCTTCCCGCTCCAGCTCGCTCGCGGCAAGGTCAAGCACGGAAACGGCGATCCGCCCCACCGCGGTGTCGGCCGGGGGCAGGCCCTCGCGCACGTACGCCGGAACGCCGATACGCCCGAACGCCTCGGCAAGCAGCCCGACCGTCTCCGCCGTGCTCCGCACGAGCACGCCGCAGCTCGCCCGCCCCTCGGACTGCAGCGCCGCGCGCAGGACCTCCCGGGCCACCTCGTCGGCCTCGGACACCTCCCCCGGGCAGCTCACGACGCGCACGGTGCCGTCCCGGGCCGGGCCGCGCTCAGCGTCCTCGCTCCCTCGGCCCGCCGGAACAAGGCCGCCTCGGAACAGGTTCTGCACCAGGCAGCCGAGGTCCGACGCCGACGCCTGACCCGGCGCGCTCTCCACCTCGGCCACGCCCAACCCTTGCTGAAGCCACCGGACGGCCGGCTCCGCGTACTCGAAGCCCGGCCCGGGCGCGCCGTCCTGCTCCTCCCAGAGGACGTAAGTGGAGCATTCCCGCGTGAGGGACGTCAGCCGGCCGACGAGCCTTCGCTGGGCCGGGGTAAAATCGTAGAAGCCGTAGATGACAAGCGCGTCGGCGTGTTCCGACGGCTCAAGGTCCTCTTGCCCCGCCTCGCGGACGAGGTCGTCCGCATCGAAGACGCCCTCCTGGGCCTTCCAACCGCGCAGCCCGTGCCACAGCGCGGCCAGCTCGGCCAGCCGTCGGCCGGCCCCCGGGTCCCTGAAGTGCCCCCTGCCCGCCGCCTCCCGAAGCGCCGCAGGCGTCCAGAGGCAGCTATCCAGGAGTTGAATCGCGTGCGCGACGGCCGCCGCACCGTTGGTGAACCGCCGGAACGGCGCGAAGTACGAACCCTCCAGCACCTCCCCGATGAGGCGCTGAAGCACGAGCTCCACTGCCCCGGGCGGCATGGGCCGGAGCCCACGCGCCGCGAGCTCCGGCAGCGCCATTCGCCGCGCCGCGTCCACCAGCGTGAGGAACTCCGCGCCGATCACGCCGCCGAGCCGCCGGGCCGCCTCCCGGCGCAGGTGCAACGCCAGCAGATTCGTCGGCACAAGCACCCAAGCGGGTCCGGCCGGCTGCTGCATGAGCCGTGCGAGCCCCGACGCAAACGCTTCCTCCAGCGCCGGATACGTTTCCGAACAGATGATCGTGCCTTCAGCCAAGCCGGGCCTCCAGTCCGGGCCTGTGGATGGATGCTCCGTCAGTATAGTGAGGTCCGGCGAGCGCTGCAATCGGCGCGCGCCCCTCGGCTTACCTTGCGCGGCCCGGCCGCTCGCCCCATAATGGTGGCGCCAACTCGCAATGAGGCTGCAGCGACCTCCTTGGCGCGAGCGCAATGACCGAACGCGAAGATGAAGCTCTGGCCGTGCTGGAACTCGCCACGTGCGAAGGCGTCAGCAGCAAGTCGATCTTCGCCCTGGTGGAGCACTTCGGCTCCGCCCGTGCGGCGCTGGAGGCCACTGCCGCAGAGCTGGCGAAGGTCGACGGCCTGATGCCGGACGCCGCCCGCGCCGTCCGGCGCGGCCCGGACGAAGGCAAGGTCGCCCGCGAGCTCGAGCTAATGGAGAGGTTCAGGACGCGGCTTGTGCCGTTCTCCGCCGAGGACTACCCGCCGCCGCTCAAGTACCTGGAAAGGGACGCGCCGGCTCTGCTTCGGATACGAGGCGAGTATCGGCGCGAGGATCAACTGGCGATCGCCATCGTGGGGTCTAGACGGTGCAGCACCTACGGCCGGCAGCAGGCCTCCCGCCTGGCGGCCGACCTGGGCAGCATGGGGTTCACCATAGTGAGCGGCATGGCCGACGGCATCGACTCCGCCGGCCACCGGGGCGCCCTGGCAGCCAAGGGGCGGACCCTCGCCGTGCTGGGATGCGGGCTTGCCCGCAACCTGAGCGGCCGGGAACCGGACCTCGCGCTGACGATCGCCGAGAGCGGCGCCCTCATCAGCGAGCTGCCCATGGAAACCCCGTCCAGGCCGGGCAATTTCCCCCCGCGCAATCGTCTCATCAGCGGCCTGTCCCTGGGCGTCGTCGTGGTGGAAGCAGCCCGGAGGAGCGGCAGCCTGATCACGGCGCGACTCGCGGGCGAGCAGGGCCGGGCCGTCTTCGCCGTGCCCGGCAGCGTCGACAGCCCGACCAGCCGGGGCTGCCACACGCTCATCCGCGACGGGGCCGTCCTGGTCGAGAATGCCCGCGACGTCGTCGAGGGGCTCGGCCCGCTCAGTGAGCCGATCGAACTGCCCCAACCCGATCAGGCCGGGGGCGAGGCCGCGCCGACTTCCGTCGGGGATCCGCGCGTTCTATCCCTGAATGCCCGAGAAAGGAACATCTATGATCTGCTCGGCGCCTCGCCACTGCACATCGACGAGGTCGTGGGGGAAACCGGGCTGGCGCCGTCCATCGTGTCGAGCACGCTGCTGACGCTCGAGATCCGCGGGCTGATCCAGCAGCTCGCCGGCCAGCGCTACGTGCGCAGGTAAGCGGCGCAGCGATGGAGCGCTTCCTTGACACCTCCGCGAACGAATTGCTCAAATAAGAGAGCCACAACCGAATAGCAGAGGCGGACCGGCAATGAACCAGCCACTCGATGCCAAATCCACGCTCGAGTCCCTATTGGGCGACCAGGTCGTCGTGGACGTCAAGGCGCCCTACGTCTACGTCGGCATTCTGCACGTGGTCGGAGCCGATGCCCTCGTGCTGGCCGACGCCGACGTGCATCCCTGCGAGGACTCACAGAGCACGCGCGAGTTCTACGTGCTGGAGACGAAGAAGAACGGCATCCGCGCCAACCGCCGCATGGTCCACGTGATGCGCAGCCAGATCGTCAGCATCTCGCGCCTGAACGACATCGTGGACTACTGAACCGCCCCGCCCAGAAGCTCCTCCGCACGCCTGGTCAGTCGGTAGACGCATTCCCGGGGAGGCGCCGTCTCTTTGTACTGCTGCACGAACTGCCGGGCGCTTGCCGCGTCGCGCTGCGCCAGCAGTTCGACGCAGGCCAACGCAGCCGGCAGGTAACCGGGATCCATGCGGACCGCCTGCCGGAAGGACAGCGCGGCCTCCTCGGGCCGCCCCGCCGTGTGCTGGCGCCACAATCCCATCAGGAAATATCCCCTCGCCGAGCCCGGACTGCGCGCAAGAAACTCGCCGAACCGCTCCTCAACTCCATCGGGGTCGCGGCCGGCGATCGCTGCCAGCGCCCCCGCAAGCCCCGCCATCTCCGGAGGCAGCCCCGCCAGTGGAAGCCCCGCCGCCCCTGAGAGCGTCCTGCTCTCCTGCGCTTCCTGGACGACGTCGTAGAAGGCCGAAAGCACCTGGAAGGCGGGCGTGCCGGGCGCCGTGGCCAGCGCGCGCTCAATCGAGGACGCGGCTTCCTGCCACCTGCCGAGCCTCTCGACGCGGACCGCGTGGGCCGCCGCCGACCACGCGTCAAGGCTCCCCCCGGCCGTTTCGAGGGCGTCCTCTGGGAGGGGATCCCATGCCAGCCGCGCAGCGAAGGAGGCCAGCAAGTCCCCCAGGGCGTCGGCCAGCGGAGCGGCATCGCCTTCCCGATCCTGCGCCACGGCACACTCCGCGCGCACCGACCAGGGCTCCCCGCGATTGGTGGCGAAGACGAGGGTCCAGCGCCGCCGCTCGAGTCCCGGCGCATGCTCGGCCACCAGCAGGCAATTGGCGCCGACTTCATCGCGCACCTGCCGGGGGTCCCGTCCGGCCGCCTGCAACTCGGCTGTCCGGACCGGATCGATAACCTGAAGCTCCGGGTAGAAGGCCAGACCGTAAGCAAGGAGCGCGACCAACCCGTCAGCCATTCCCCGGGGCAACGGGGCGGCCGCCGCCGAGTCGGCCTCCCGGATTAGCATGGCCACAGTGAGGGGCGCCATTTCCTGCGCCTCTCGCGCAAGCGCCTCCCTGACCCGGTTTTGCTTATAGAGCAGCCCGAGGGGAATGACGGCCAGGGCGAACAGGAAGAAGGCCGTGGCCCACCACAGAGCCGTCCACGTGCCGCCGCCCTCCGTGCGGCCCGAGGGGACCGCGGCGCGCACCGGGCCAATCTCATGCGCGCGGCTCATCTCAACGGCGCACTCCCGCAGCTCGTCCAGCGCCGCCTGCGACGTGGGGGGCCGGTCAGCCGGGGCGGCGGCCATCAGGCGGGCAACGAAGCGCGACATCGCCGCTGGCACGTCCGGGACCCGCTGAGAGAGAGGGGGCGCCGGCTCGTCCAACCGCCGGCACATGATCTCCTGCGCGTTGGCCCCCCCGTGCGGCGCCCGCCCGGAGATCATTTCGTACGCGGTGACCCCCAGCGAATACAGGTCGGAACGGATGTCAGCCAGGCGCCCGTCCACCGCGCGTTCGGGAGCGATGTAGAGGGCCGGCCCGGAGACGGCGCCGTCCTCGTCCACGGTCAGTCGGTTCAGCTCCTGCGGCCTGAGGGCCGTGCCCAGGTGGTCCAGCCTGGCTGCCCCGTCGTAGTCCAGCAAGACGCCCTCCGGCGTCACGTTGCCGTGGAAGGCGCCGACGCCCTCGACGGCGGCCAGCCCCTGCAGGACCTCTTCCGTGAGCGCCAGCACGCGGTTCAGGTCGATCCGGCCCGCCTTCCGAAGCAGTGACCGCAAGCGGTCGGGGGGGCATTCCGTCAGGATGTAATAGCAGTCGGCCAGGCGCCCGAGGTCCAGCACGGTCACCACGTAACGGCTGTTTATTTCAGATGTTAGGGCAGCCTGCCGGAAGAGGTGCTGCACGTAGCCGAGGTTCTGGCTGGCGAACGGCTCCGGGAACACCTCTGCCCTGACGTGGCTCCGCAGCCCCCTGTGGTGAGCCCGGTAGACACGGCGCGTCGGATCGACGGAGAGCAGCCTGCTGAACCTGGCGCCGCCGACGGTGCGTCCTCTGAAAGGGTCCTTCTGGCCGCGGCCGCGAACGTCCGGGGCGCCAGGGCCGAGGGGGCCGCCGCAACCCGCGCAGAACAGCTCCATGCCCTCCCGGCCCGCTTCTGGAGCGTACGAACGGCCGCAGTGCTGGCAATGCAAACGGTCGCTGGCCATGCAGGCGAGTCTACCCCAAAGCCTGTAGACCGGCAACCAGGCGGAGTGCCAAACTGACAGGACGCCCGAGGCGGAGCAACGGGGGTCTTGTCAGATTGACAGCCGCCCCGCGCTCCTTGCGCCCCTCGGAAGGCCCGCATGCACTTTACCGGCGCGCGGAAAAGTGTAGAATAGAGGTCTTTCGGCAAAGCCGGACGGGCGGCCGGCGGGTAGGCATGGTGTTTGCAACTTGTGCGCCCGCCGGTGCGGTGAGGGCACCGTTTGTTTGCCGATTCCTACGGGAGCATTCTCAGCCCTGTCGAACGCGCGAGGGAGGTCCGGACCATGGCCAAGATCAAGCCCCTTGGGGACAAAGTTCTTGTCAAGAGGCTGGAGGCGGAGGAGAAGACGGCCGGCGGCATCGTTCTGCCCGACACGGCCAAGGAGAAGCCGAAGCAGGGCAAGGTCATCGCCCTGGGCGACGGCGTGCAGTTGGAGTCCGGCGAGAAAGCCGCATTCCAGGTGAAGAAGGGGGACACGGTCCTGTTCGGCTCCTTCGCCGGCACCGAGGTCACGATTGACGGCGAAGAGTATATACTGATGTCCGAGGACGATATACTGGCGATCATCAACTGACGGAGGGTGCACTCTCATGGCCAAGAAGAAGATACTGTTTGACGTCGAGGCCCGGCAGGCGATGCGCCGCGGCGTGAACAAGCTTGCGCAGGCGGTCAAGACTACGCTCGGGCCACGCGGACGGAACGTCGTCATCGAGAAGAGCTTCGGCGCTCCCACGGTGACCAAGGACGGCGTCGCCGTCGCCAAGGAGGTCGAGCTGCCCGACAACATCGAGAACATCGGCGCCGAACTGGTCAAGCAGGCGGCCTCCAAGACGAGCGAGGACGCCGGCGACGGAACCACGACCGCCACCGTGCTGGCCGAGGCGATCTTCGAGGAAGCGCTGAAGATCATCGCCGCCGGGACGGACGCCATGGCGCTTAAACGCGGCGTGGACAAGGCCGTCAGTGCAGTCACCGAGCAGCTCAAGAAGATGTCCCGGCCCATCAAGGGCAGGGAAGAGATCGCCTTCGTCGGCGCCATCGCGGCCAACAACGATCCCGACATCGGCAAACAGATAGCCGACGCTATGGAGAAGGTCGGCAAGGACGGCGTCATCACCGTCGAGGAAGGCCAGGGCCTCGAAACCACGGTGGACCTGGTCGAGGGCATGCAGTTCGACCGCGGCTACCTCAGCCCGCACTTCATCACCAACCGGGAGGACATGGAGTGCGTGCTGGAGGAGTGCCACGTCCTCATAAACCAGGAGAAGATCTCCTCGGTGCAGGATTTCGTGCCGCTGCTGGAGAAGATCGTCGGCTCCGGCCGGCCGCTGCTCATCATCGCCGAGGACATCGAGAGCGAAGCGCTGGCCACGCTGGTTGTCAACAGGTTGCGCGGCACGCTGCCGTGCTGCGCCGTCAAGGCGCCCGGCTTCGGCGACCGCCGCAAGGCCATGATGCAGGACATCTCCGTTCTGGTCGGCGGCCAGGTCATCAGCGAGGACCTGGGCCTGGAGCTGAAGTCCGTCGGCCTGGCTGATCTGGGTCGCGCCAAGAAGGTGGTCATCACGGCGGACACCACCACCATCATCCAGGGCGCGGGCGACAGCAAGGACATCCAGGGCCGGATCAACCAGATCCGCAAGGAACTCGAGACAACCACCAGCGACTACGACCGGGAGAAGCTGGAGGAGCGGCTGGCCAAGATGGCGGGGGGCGTCGCCCAGATTAACGTCGGAGCCGCCACCGAGGTCGAGATGAAGGAGAAGCAGCACCGCGTCGAGGACGCCGTGCACGCGACCCGCGCCGCCGTCGAAGAGGGCATCGTGCCGGGAGGCGGAGTCGCGCTTCTACGTGCGGCCGCCGCCCTGGACACCTTGAAGGCCGGGCCGGACGAGATCGTCGGCATTGACATCGTCCGCAAGGCGCTCAGGCAGCCCCTCTGCCAGATAGCCGAGAACGCGGGACTCGACGGCGCCATCGTGCTTCAGAAGGTCCTCGAGTCGAAAAAAGACTCCTGGGGCTACGACGCCGCCAAAGGCGACTACTGCGACCTGGTCAAGCGCGGCGTCATCGACCCCACCAAGGTCGTGCGCACGGCGCTGCAGAACGGCGCGAGCGTGGCCGGCGTGCTGATCAGCACGGACGCCATCGTGAGCGAGATCCCCGAGAAGAAGAAACCGACGCCGCCGATGCCGGAGTACTAAACCGGCGGCCGACAATGCGTTGACACCAGGCCCCACGTCCACCCCGGACGTGGGGCTTCTGTTTGGCAGGCGTGCAGGGCCTCGATCCCGTGTCCGGCGCGGCCTTCACACAGGCGCAGACACGAGGAGCACCTCGAACGGCAGATGGTCGAACCGCCGCCTCTCTCCGGCCCGGAATCCCAGCCCTTCGTACCACCGCCTCAGGCCCTCGTCCTGGGCGATGATGCCGATATCGACGCGCCGCAGGCCCATGCCCTTCGCCTGTGCCAGGACGTGCCCGACGAGGGCGGCGCCGTACCCCTGCCGCCGATGCTGCGGCAGGACGGCCAGCCTCTGCAGGTAGCAGGCGTCGCCATCTGCCCGCTCCAGCGCCGCGCATCCCACGGGCTCGCCGTCGCTCTCCAGGACCCAGTACACCACGCCTTTCTGCATGGCAGCGCTGACCCAATCCTCCGTGCAATTCGACGGGTTCGCGGGGCAGTTCTGGAGCGTGAGGCCGAAGCGCTCGGCCACGTCGCGGAAGGACCGGCGGATCAGCCGCGCCAGCAGCGCCGCGCCCCCTTCGGCCGCTTCTCTGACGAGCGTGGTCATGGCTCGGCGTCGGGGGACTGGGGCTTGACGCGGACGATCATCTCAAGCTCGACCGGCACGTTGCGCGGCAGCTCGGACGTCCCGACGGCCGACCTGGCGTGGCGGCCGGCGTCCCCGAACAGCTCGACCATCAGCTTGGAGGCGCCGTTGACGACCTCCGGCTGGCGGTCGAACCGGGGGGCGCTGTTGACGAATCCCCGAAGCTGCACCACCTCGTGGACGCGGTCCAGCGATCCGATGACGCCCTTGATCGCCGCCAGGCAGTTCAGCGCGCTGATGCGGGCGCATTCGTAGGCCTCCTGGACGGTCAGGTCCGCGCCCACCTTGCCCACCCGCACGGGGCGGCCGCCCTTCATCGGTATCTGGCCCGAACAGAAGACCAGCTCGCCGACCAGCTTGGCCGGCACGTACTCGGCGAGCGGCTGCGGAACGGTCGGCAGCTCTAACCCCAACTGCTTCAGTTTACGCTCGATTGCGTCCATCTCAGTTCGCGCCCTTTCTCAATTGGCTGCATCAGTCCACGTAGAAGGCATACAGGTTCGATTCCGCGGCACCCCAGGTCTCCAGCAGCGTGAAGCGGACCCCTTGCAGCTCCCGCCCGACCGGAGTTCGCACGAGCCGCTGGCAGTTGCTCGACACCTCCGCCAGGGGCGCCCAACCCTTGCCCGTCATGCCCTCCAGACGGAATGCCCGCGGCACGACGTCGGGCGGCGCATTCAGGTGCTCTCCCGCATGAGTGTGGCTCATCTGGACGGCCCTGTCCAGAGCGCTGTCGAGGATCAGCGTGACCTCGCCGACTTCCCGAGGTCCATTGAACTTATAGGCCACGTGATCGCCGGGCCGGCAGGGCCAGCGGTGCAAGTCGTCCCCGACCGGCCGGTTGATGCCGTCGCGGAGCGGCTCCGGATTGCCGCCTGACGCACTGAGCGCGGCGTCCTCGGT
>Ga0114922_10001175_pt1 | contig 25042 bp, 16 predicted proteins | sample AartaG_FD_100975 | JGI IMG/M metagenome (GOLD analysis project Ga0114922, IMG submission 100975) | Deep subsurface microbial communities from Aarhus Bay to uncover new lineages of life (NeLLi) - Aarhus_00045 metaG | ecosystem: Environmental > Aquatic > Marine > Oceanic > Sediment | place... | reverse complement strand
CGCATAACCACGCCGTCCGGATAGATGAAGAAATACTCGTCCGCCCAGCCGCTCGCCCTCTTGGGAAACTGGTATAGAATATCGACTACCGCATACCGCCAGTGAACAACAGCGCGAGCGTCCGTGTTCTCAATCAGCCTTACATAAGAAAAGCGGTTCTGCTTGTCCGACATGTGCTCCATACAACCATACTCTTCAAACTCCTCCACACTTTGGTCGACCATCCAGTGGTTTGCATCCGTCACAAGCCCGAAGCCGTAGTTCGTGCCGCGCCAGAAAACCACGCTGATGGGCACGTTATCGAACTTCACTACGATGTCCGTATAGTCGCTCGTACGCCACAGGTTATCCCAGAGTTCGTGGTACTTCAGTTTCGCATAGTAGGCCCCGAAACGGCCAGCCGGACCGGGGTGCCCCGGCAGGACTCGTGGCTCGATATCCGGATCGTAAACCATTCTCGGGCTGGGCTTGAGGTTGCTGTAAGACTGCAGGATATCGTCCGAGGACAGGGCCTGCCCGTATACCTTGACCTCGTCGATAAGCCCCTCGATACCGAACACGCGCGGCTGGTCCCCTGTCTTGGGTCGCACGCCGCCGATCTTCTCACTCACATGATGCGTCGCTCTCGCGGGAGCGTTGTTAAGCCCGATCAGAATGTCCTCAGGGGAAACCGTAATCCCGCCTTGACGGCCTGTCAGCTCTCCTGTCGTTTCACCGTCCAGATAGACGCGCATTACCCCCTCTCTACCGTCAAACGTTCCGGCAACATGGGCCCACCGATTAAGTTCAATCGCCTTTGTCGAAACGAGCGTTGCCCACTCACCGTCGATGCATACGCGCAGCACGGGGTGCCCTGTATCATCGACCCCGAGATAATAGCCCTTGGGCGTCATGCCGCCGGGATTCGACTGGTGAACCAGCGGCGCCACATTCCACGGATAGGCTCCTAACACAACCCAGGCTTCGAGCGTCAGCTGATTCCTCAGGCGGTCCGGCGACTCCGAAAACGCCATCGACACTCTTGAGTGGTAGCCGTCGAAGGCCAGAGCCGTACCTGACACACCCTCTTTCCATAGACTCTTGTTTCCGTCAATATCGCAGTTTCTTCCGCTGACCTCCTCTTTGGCAAGATCGCCGCCCGACGTCAGTCCATCGTCGAATCGCCACCATGCTAAGGGTGTCCCGACGACGTCGCTTTTCACCGGAGACCCGTCGCGCGGGACATCCGGCGTCTTCTCAAGGCGTGAGCCGGTGCGGAAGGACTCGGTGATTCCGTCCGTTGTCAATTCAAGCTGCTGAGCTGTAAACACCCATTCGTCCACTTTTGAGGTCGCCTGCCTCACTTCACGAGTGACCTTACCGTCCGGTGTTACCGTAAAGTACTCATGCACCACCCCCGCAAATCCCACGTTATTCAGGTCCGGCATGTACCGCCAATGAACGAGTACTCCGTTCGGCTCGTCCTCGACGATACGCACATAGGAGTAAAGACATTTCACATCAATCTGCCGAGGAACGATCTCGTCCGCATGCCACTTGCCGCTTTTCGTTTGCAGGTACGGCAAGTAGCTCGACTCGCGACTGAAGACGAACTGCCGCTCCTCGTCGATGTTGATGACGATATCGGCGTATTTGCCGGTAATCCCTCGTCCGGCAACTTCATCTTCGTCATCGTCATCATCCACCGCGCCTGTCACAGGAATATCGTAATCGAGTCTGGTGTGGTACGCGTAGAAATCAGGTGACTGAGCCTGAGCGGCCACGACTGACATTAGAATCGCGAGGATTGTGGCCGGCAATAATTTCAAGTTACACACTCGCGTAGCCTCTCCCCTTTCTCGATTTCCTTATTCCTGAAGCGTTTCCCACCATGCCATTATGTTCTCAGGCGGAACTCCACCTTGTATAACATGGATGGGCGCAAAAATGAACCCGCCCTCCGGTGCCAGTTCATCTATCCGTCGCCTCGTTTCTTCCCGCACATCCTCACGCGTTCCAAACTCCAGGACCAGCGCGTCACAACTCCCACCCCAGACCGTGAGGTCTTTGCCGTACTCTCTCTTGAATCTGGCCGTATCATCCATCCCCGCGCAGTTCACCTGCCATGGATTGATGATGTCAACACCGGCCTCGATGAGCAGTGGGAGCGTCTCATATATCGCTCCGTCGTTATGGAAGAATATGTAGACTCTCGAGTTCGCCTTTTCCTTGATGAACTCGAACAGCCTCTTGTGGTACGGCCAAATCAGATCCCTGTACATCTCGAGCGAAACCAGCAGACCGTTCTGGCCGCCAAGATCATCTGCGCAGGAAACGACGAGCACGTTCTCGCCAACCGTCGCGAGCGCCTTTTCCCAGTACTGCATCTTGATTTCGAGGATCTTGCTCATGGTGGCATGCACGAGCTTCTGATTCGCGACCATGTCCATGTAGAACTTCTCGTACCCGGCCATCCACATCGCGTGTTCCCACATGCCGGAACTCATCCTTCCGAGGACGTGCGCTCTCTTCTCGTCGTGGACCACGCGATCCGCCTCTTCCTTAATCCCGACGAAACGTGCCGGATCAAGCGGGTCGGGCCATGGATAGCTCTCGACGTCCTTAACCGTCTCGGCGGTCGCCAGAGGGCTGTGGTAAAGGTCGTAATAGTGCCCCCCGTGTTCGGGCATCTGCCAGCCTATACCGAACTCATCGATTATCCGATAATGACCGTCCTGCAGGCCGAGATCCTTAGCCAACCCCGTTTTCGATGGCGGCTTCGGCGGGGCATTCATCACATCGATTCCCAGTTTCTCAATCAGGTCGTCGTCCGTCCGAGCCATTTGAGTTACTGTGTCATGCACCTCAGCATCGCCTTCCAGACCAAGGTATTCTCGCAACATCTGCATTGCACAAACGTTGATTCCGGTGACCATTGTGCCGCCGATATCCAAAGGGACACGGTCAGGTTCCCTGTGTTCCAGGGCGGCCTTTACACGCTCGTAACTCGTGCATTCCATTCCCCTATTTCCCCGTATGCGCCCCCGTCAAAGCTCTCTGGAGACCTGACTGGTGCAGACCCGGCTAACGGTCAACTCGTGTTACTGAAACTGCAACCGGTCTTGTCGCCTCCACCTTGATCCAGACCACCAGCATCTGCGTGCCGTCCGTATCCCGGACGATCCCCTGCCGGAAGTCCTTGCCCGCCGGAACTGTCCGGCGATTTATTCTGAGACGCGCCTTGTTGTCGCTGCCCCAGTTCCTGATAACAAGGCAAGGATTCACAACCGGCGATTGCTCCGAGGCGTCCAGCGTGAACGACAGCTTCGATCCGAGCGCGGTCATCTCGTATGCCCGCTGTTCCTTGGAATACCCCTGGCCTGTGCAGCCTCGCGCCCTGGTTACGGCAGCAGGATTGTTCCACGACCTTGCCAGAGGCACCAGGCTTGAAATCGGCTGGTCGGTCAAACCGTAGATCGCCATGTTGCCGTATCGGGTCACGTTGCCTGCTCCCCCTACGGCACCGTGCGTCAATCTGTCCGATGCCGACGCATATCGGCCGTCAGAGGGCATCTGCGAGACCGGCCAGTGGTTCCAGGGTCCCGCAAACGGATCGTCCGTATACGGCGATTGTTCGGCGCTTCCCCACGTGCCTATCCTGCAACCTTTCTGATAGGCCAGAAACACCTTGTAGTCCGATTTGAAATTGATCATCGAGATGCACGCGTCACGCAATCCGTTGCGAGGCACGCCGTTTGACCCACTCCATGTCATCTCGTGTACTTTGCCGTCTAGATTGGCCACCGTCACCGCCTGCAGGTTAAGCGTGTCCATAGGCGTTGTGCCTGGTTGGCTGAGGAACTGGACATCGTGCCAGCCACCGATACCGTGCCGGTACTTGACTTTGCGCACGCCGCTACCATCGGGATAAATGTGATAGTACTCGTCCGTCCAGTCATACGGGCTGGGAAAGAGGTACCCAACGTCAATCGAGGGGTAGCGCCAATGCACAACGACCCTGGCGTCCGTGTTCTCTATGATTCTGACGTACGAATGGCGGTATTGCTTGTCGGCCATATGTTCAGAGCACCCGTGCGGGCCGCCTATCTCGAGACTCTGGTCCGCCATCCATTTGTTGTTCTCGGTAACCCATGCGGGTGACCCGTTGATGCCGCGCCAGAAGGCAACACTGCCCGGCACCGTATCGAACTTGACTATCACATCGGCATACTCGCTGGTCCGCCAGAGATTGTCCCATAGCTCATGGTAGCCCAGTTCCGTGTACTCAGCGCCGAACTTTTCGGCAACACCCGGCCGGCCCGGCAGAATCCGTCGGTCCAGATCGGGGTCATCACGCGTCGTTCTGTCCGGTTTGAAGTTGTTGTACGACGCGTTGACCTGGGCCAAATCCAGTGCCGTGTCGTAAATCTTGACCTCGTCAATAAGCCCTTCAATACCGTATATGTCAGCCATATGGCACATAGGGCCGCGAACCGGGTCAGTAGGCCTGCCTTTCACGTTGTTCAACCCTATGAGCACATCGACGTCCGGCACGATTATCCCGTCCGGAGCCGACATGGAGCCACATTCCTGCCCGTCCACGAAGATGCGCATCGTGTCGTCACCGTAAGTGGCGGCAACATGCGTCCAACGGTAAGTTGACAGCTTGACCGACCCTTTGAGCTCGTTCCCATCAACTACGAATATCGGGTGTCCGTATGCGTTCACACCCAGATAGTACCCTTTGCCTTCACGTCTGGGGAAATCCCGGCCGCGCTCGTCGTAAGTGCCTTTCTCGATAGGGCCGGGGTCCATGAGCGACTGGTGAACCAGAGGCGCCCAGTTCCACGGGTATGCACCCAACACCACCCACGCTTCCACCGTCAACTCGTCCCTGAGGGAAGGTGCGTGTGAGGCGGGAAGGGCGACCTTTGAACCGTACCCGTCGAAAGCCAATCCCGTCCCGGATACTCCTTGTTTCCACAACGCTATGTTGCCGTCAACCGCGCAGCTTCTACCACTGACACTCTCTATTGTCAGGTCTCTGCTTCCATAAGGTCTTACCTCAAGCGCTTCGTCAAACTTCCACCAGGCTGCCGGCGAACCGACAACACCTGTCCTGACCCGCAAGCCTTCCAGCGCTGCGCCACCCGGCTTCGACAGTCTCGCTTTTCTGAGCGCTATCTGCTCGATCCCCTCACGTTTCAGTTTCACCGTCTGCACCGTCCTGTTATCCGGATCGTTGTGGTCCGCCAGGTTCTCCGCGGCTTCCTTGACCGTACGGAAAACTGTCCCGTCCGGATACATTTCGAAGTACTCATGGACGACATCCGCCGGCCCGACTTTCGTGACGTTCGGCATGTACCGCCAGTGGACCAGCACGCGGTCGGGCTCGTTCTCAATAATCCGAGCGTAGCTATAGAGGCAGCCGACATCCAAGTGGCCAGGCACAATATCCTGCACATACCAGTCACCCTGGTCGGTCCTCCAGCACGGCATGTAACCCGAAACTCGAGAGAACACAAGTTGCCCTAAATCACCCACATTAACAACAACGTCCGCATACCTACCTGTAATGGGTCCTCTTGGCCGCCTGCCCCTTTCCTCCTCCTCCTCCTCCTCCTCCTCCTCTTCTTCTTCCTCCTCTTCTTCCTCTTCCCCCTCGAACTCCTCCAGCATCCTCAACAGCTCTTTTGAATCCTCGTCTATCTCCTGCGGGATGTAATCGCGCGCCTGGTCTATGGGGATCTCATAATCTAACCGTGTATAGTAGGCGTAGAAATCGCCCGCCGCCGCACAATCCAGCACCATCAAGACCGCTACAATCACGCCTGCGAATATAAGCATCTTCCTCATTACAGTTATCTCCTTTCACTCGATTTCACGCTATTCCTCACGACCTCCAGCCAACTACCCACCAACCTCGCTTATCGAAACCTCCATAGGTTTCTCAGAGTCGGCCTTGATCCAAACAACAAGCATCTGTTCGCCGTCCGTATCGCGGACAATTCCCTGACGGAAGTTCCTGCCCGGAGGAACATCCTTGCCGTTCAACTCCAGGCTGGCCTTGTCGTTGCTGCCCCAACCTTTCACCACGAAGCAGGGATTCACAATAGGCGAATTGCCAGAACCGTTCAACGTAAACGACATGCTCGCGAACTCAGCCTCCAGCACATAGGCGCGCTGCACCTTGTTGTAGCCGCGAGTCGTACAACCGACTGTGCCGGTCAGTGCAGGCGGATTGCACCAAGACTTAGCCAAAGGCAGTAACGCGGAAATCGGTTTGTTCGTAAAACCGTACATCCCCATGTTGCCGTGGTCTATCGCGTTATCCGCCGCTGCAAGCGCCGAATGTGTCACGCGATCGGGGAAGAGGGACGACCTGCCTTGGGACGGGATGACCGACACCGGCCAATGGTTCCACGTCATGAAGTGACAGTAGCGGGCAGGCCGCCTGCCCCACGGGTTTATATACGTTCCGTCCTGGAAAATCACGAAGACCTTGTAGTCCGACTTGAAATTGACCAGTTCTATGTTAGCGCTGGGCAGTGGGTTCTCGCTCGGGATGCCGTCCGTCCAGTCGAGTTTCGCGGTCTCGCCGGCCAGATTCGCCAGATCCAGCGCCTGTAAATTCATCACCTCGTCCGGCGTCATACCCGGCTGAGCCAGGAATTGGACATCCTGCCAGGACACTCTTTCTGGTGGCCTCTCACGATATGTCATAGCGCGCTGGTTCACTTTCCGTACGGCCAGACCATCGGGGTAGATCGTGAAGTACTCATCCACCCACAGGCCAGTGGGGCCGAACTGCTTCAGGAAACCGTACAAGATGTTGCAGCTCGCGTACCGCCAATGAACAACGGCTCGGGCGTCGGTGTTCTCAATGAGCCGGACGTGCACGTACCGACCCTGCTTGTCGGACATGTGTTCAGCGTAACTCACGGCGTCCCCGGCTTCGACGCTTTGGTCCGCCATCCAATAGTTCTTCTCCGTCACCCAACCGGGACCATACGACGGTCCCCGCCAGAAGACCACGCTGGTAGGCATTTCATCGAACTTCACCACGATGTCGGGATGGTCGCCCGTTCGCCACATGTTATCCCACAGCTCGTGGTACTTAAGTTTCGTGTGGAACGCGCCGAACTTCTCGGCCTCGCCCGGCATGCCCGGCGGGATGCGCGGTTCGAGGTCCGGATTGTCCCGAAGCGCCTCGCCGGGAGCGAAATTCTCGTACGACTCAGCGATCTGCTCCGCAGTCAACACTTCGTCGTAGATTCTGACTTCATCGATAAGTCCCTCGATACCCGTTATCCCTGTCTTGGTGCCGCGGGAGACCTCCCGACCCACCGGCGTAATCTGAGCGGTGTTCAATCCCATTACTGCAGGGGCGTTGGCCGGCCAAATCTGCGTTTTCGCGACGCTTTTCGTTCCCTGAAGTTCGCCGTCAATATAGACACGCATCTCGCCGCTCTCCCCATCGAAAGTGGCCTCGACATGAGTCCATCGATGCAGCTCGAGCGCGTCTGAAGACGTAAGGGTCTCCCAGTTACCGCCGATGTTCGCCAGGAATCCGACCTGACCGGGACCATTCACGCCAAGATAGTAACCGTTCATCTTCCACGTTGACTGATGCACCAAGGGGACCCAGTTGAACGGATGCGCGTCCAGCACTACCCATGCCTCTACCGAGAACGCATCCCCTATAACAGGTGCGTAGGAAACCGGCATCGACACTTTTGAATGGTACCCGTCAAATGCCAGCGCCGTGCCCGAAACGCCTTTCCTCCAAAGACTCTTGTTGCCCTCAACAGGACACTCTATTCCGCTGACGGTTTCCAGCGTCACATCGGAATTCGGACCCATCCCCTCGTCGAACTTCCAATACGCTGAGGGTGTCTCCACAACACCTGTCTTGACTGGCGAGCCTGTCACAGGTTCCCCCGGCTTGTTCGACAATCTGGCGGGTGTTAGCGAGGTCTCCTCGATCCCATCGCTTTCCAGGCTCAGGAGCTGAGTCGTTACGTTCAGCGGATCATTCCAATCATCAATCTTCTCCGTGCCCCGTCTGACCGTGCGTATGGCCTTGCCGTCGGGGGTAATCGTAAAATACTCGTGGACAACTCCGTCAAATCCCACGTCCAAGAAGTCGGGCATATATCGCCAGTGCACCACGACCTGAGACGGACTGTTCTCAATTATTCTTGCGTATGAATATCTGTTGTATTTGTCGGGTCGGAGATCGCTGCCGTCGCCGTTGCGCGGCACTATCTCATCGACGTACCACTTCCCGCTTTCGGTCTCCCAGTACGGTAAGTAGCTAGATGTGCGGCAGAATACAAACCGTCTTCCTTCACCAAGCCTTACAACAACATCCGTATATTCCCCCGTTATCTTGTCGACTGGACCCTGATCAGGCCCCACTTTCGTATAGTATGCGCAAAAATCCGCAGCTTCCACGTCAACAGGGACACTTAGGCAGAAGAACGCCCACATCATAATCGTAATCGCAATCCTAATCGCCGGACATCTTCGTCTCCTCATTGCCCGCATTCTGGATATCTCCCTTTTACGTGCGCTACTTGAAGTCGGTCATGTAGTCCAAATTGACCACTTGGCATCACCGTAAAAGGCCTGGTGGAAAAAGGGGGCGCAAGCCCCCCTCTTCCTATCACTGTGAAGTTATCCCCGTGCAATCTCAAAAGTGACGCGTCCCGGTCCATTCCTCTTCAACCGAGATCACCGGCGTAGATGTACCGTGTCTATCGACGATGATGCCCTGCCGGAAATCCGATTCGGGCATCTGCTCCCGGCGGCGCTACCATCACCGCTGCGACAGGGATATCGTGACCGGCGCCGTTGACTCCGTCCTCACCCACACGACAAGGTCCTTATCCTTCACGGTACGCGGATGTCCGAGCCGGAAATCGCTGCCGCGTGCGACGGTCTTGCCATCGACCGTAAGAGTGGCGTCTCCATCGCCCCAGTTCTTGATCACAAACGCGGGGTTGACCACCGGACTCTTCTCTGAAGCGTTCAGCACCACGGAAACCGTCGAGCCTGTGGCGGTTAACAGATACGCGCCCTGCGCACGGTCGTATCCCTCGCTGGTGCATCCGGATTTGACCTCGATACCGGCCGGGTCCAGCCACGACTTGGCCAGCGGTATTAACTCTTCGGCAGACTTGTTTGACATGCCTTCCATCATGATCCGCTGGTCGAACGGCTTGTCGCCTTCGAGAACTTCTCTAAACGGAGGGACCCACACGTGCGTCAAGGAAGAGTGTGCGGTGCGGTCCGGATAACTCGCATAGCGGCCGTCCGAAGGCATCTGACCGACGGGCCAGTGGTTCCACGACGGAAACACCGCGTAGTCGGTAACTTCGCCGCCGTACACGTTCCCGCCCTCGAAATCGCCGACCGTGAAGGGGTCATACTCCGCCTGGTAGTTCACGATATGGATTCGCATGTCGTCGTAGTCAACATCGTCCGGCGGCCCCTCGATCCAGTTGTGCTTGGCCACTTTCCCGTCGAGGCTGGCCAGAATCAGGGCCGGTGCGGTCTCGAGGACCTGCTCAGGATGCTGGTTCGGGCCGAGAATGGCAATCCCTTCATGCCATTCATGGTCGCGCTCGCCGTCGGTCCACAGGTGCATCGTCTTCACGGCAGCACCATCGGGGTAAATGTAGTAATACCAATCGGACCAGTCGGCCCACCCCGTATCTTCATGGTAGTTTGCGACTACGTGCAGAACGTCAATCAGGGGATAGCGCCAATGAACCACAACACGCGCATCCGTATTCTCGATGATCCGGGCATGATTCGTGTAGGACTCTTTGTCGGACATGGGTTCCTGACAACCCTGCCCGCCGCTCCTGTTCCAGGTCTCGTTGAACTCGTTCGTGTACCAGTGGCCCTTTTCATTGATGAGCATGGGGATATACCCAACACCTCGCCAGAACACGAATTTCGCCGGCGATTCTTCAAATTCGACGACAACGTCGGGATGGTCGCCGAACCGCCACAGATTATCCCATGTCTCATAGAACTTCAAGCGGGTGTAATACGCGCCGAACTCGCCTGTCCCTTTGCCTTCAGGCAGCCCGCGCACGACCATGTCGGGGTCGTTGATGACACTGTCGGCCGGTTTCAGGCTTGCATACACTTCTGAGATTTCGGATGCGCTCAGGGCCTCGTCGTGGATGCGGACCTCGTCGATGAGACCGTCAAAGGCATAAGAATCCATGAAGGTATTCGCCCGGACAGGCTTGATTGGCCTACGCGGTTTACCTTTTCCCATTATGAGGTCTTTCTTGGATAACGCGATGTCAGTCTTCGCGACCATCTTCTCACCTGCGGTTTTTCCGTCAATATAGACAGCCATCCTGCCGGTACTCTTGTCATACGTCCCGGCAACATGGTGCCAGTGTCTGCGCTCCAGGTGCTTGTCGGCGACGAGTTCCTCCCATACATCACCTACTCTGACTTTCAAGCCGGGATACCCGAGGCCGTCTATGCCGAGGTAATATCCGACATCGTCTTCTTTCTTAATGACGAAGTCGAATTCTTCCTCTTCGATCTCTTCCTCTTCGACCAGCTGTTGCTCATATTCTTCGCGGCCCTCTTCGCCGATGAGCCAGGCACGCTGCCCTTTAAGTCTCTCCAGTTCTTCAGGTACGTCGTCGACCTGCTGTACGATTGGCGCCCAGCTCCACGGATACGCGCCGATGGCCACCCATCCTTCAAGGGTCAACTCCGACGAAATCTTGGGTGCTTTAGATGCTGCGAGACGAATTTCTGAGTTGTACCCATCGAACTGCAATGCCGTGCCTGAGACACCCTTTTTCCACAGGCTTTTGTGTCCCTCGACGGTACATTTGCTGCCGCCCACGGTCTCAGCAGCCGTGTCGCCCTGCGCTTCATCGAACTTCCACCATGCAACCGGCGCTCCGACGACCCCTGCCTTCACGGGCGAGCCGTCTGCGGCCGCAACTGCGCCCGATGACCGTGGTTTCTGCGTCTTTTTGCTGGCAAAGCCAGCCGGCGTGAGCTGAAATGTCTGCACAGTTTTGTTGAGCGGATCTCTCCAATCGTCGACCTTCTCGGTACCCTGCCGGATAATACGTGTGACTTTGCCGCCGGAAGTGATCGTGAAGTACTCATCGACAAATTTCGTGGCATCTACTCCCGTGTGCGGATTCTTGCCCCCGAACTGCGGCAGGTACCGCCAGTACACTACCGCTTTGTCGGGGGTACTCTCGATAAGGGCGATACGAGAATACGTGTTGACTATGTCCGGCCGTCCGGGTGGGCCGTCGCCGCTGCGGGGAACCATCTCGTCAACGGACCACTTGCCCCCTTGTGTCTCCCAGTAAGGCAGGTAACTCGATCCTCGCCAGAACACGAACTTGCCTCCGCCCACTTCAACGACGATATCGGCGTACGGTCCCGTCCTGGAGTACTTCTCAAACGGTTCACCTGAATCAATCTTGGTGTAGTACGCCTCAAACTCCGCAACTCCAGCACACCCTGATACCATCAGGACTGCTGCAACAACGCCAACAACGCTCAGCCATCTCTTCATTTTCCCTCTCCTTTCTCTAACCTAAGCCTCAATCCATAGCCATTCACGCAAAATCATCGGCATCACCGATAATGCCTGCAGCCAGTTCTATCTGGGCTGCACAGCCGAGTCGCCACCAAGCTGACCAATAACCTCCCTCAGTTTCCGCTTCACCTGCTCTTTTCCGCCAACAACGCCCGGAAGCGAATCAAGGTTATCGTATATCTCAATATAGTCCTCGAGAAACTCGGGGCGCGGATCGTGCTGTGGATTTGCAGCTTCGCCCGGCCCGAAGACCAGCGTTCCCTGTGGATGAATGCGTCTCCTGGTCGGTGTAATGGGCGTCTCCCCTTCGCCGTGCCTGACGTCATAAAATACGTTGGCGGTAGGATAAGATTCGCCGTACCACAACGCGAGAAAGTTGGCCTCAATTGTCATGGTGCAGTTGTACCACACGTTCCTGTTCACCTCGAAATTGCCCATGAACGCATCCAGATATATTCCCCGGAAGTACCCGCTTTGCACCTCATCGGAGTTACCGTCGCTGTTGTAGATGTAGTTGAACACTATCTTGTTGTGATCGGCAGGGCTCTCGTAAGAGGCGACGGCCGTGACGTAGAATATGCCGTCGCCCCACATCGATTCGCTGATATCGTGCAGCGTGTTCTTCTCAACAACGTTGCCTCTGAGATAGCGATACGGGGCACAGACTTGGTCATCGACCTCGACGCCGCGTCGCTGTCGGTCGCGGCCGCGAAAGACGACTTTCGCTTGTGCCTCCGCGGGCACCTCGTCCCATCGTGCCATCGGCCAGGCCTGTTCGCGCATGGGCGTGTCTTTTGTAAAAGTCCGGCTCCTCTGCGCCGACAGCAGCACCGCCTTGTACGGCACGTGGTGAATGTAGTTGCGGGCGATGTGGTTATACCCGCTGTTCCAGACGACGATCGCCGGCGCATCCCATTTAGCCTGACCGACATGGTGAATCACATTATCAATGAAACGGTTGTTCCTGTTGACATCCTTCTTGCCAATACCGTACCCGCAAAACTGCACGGCCTCATAGCCAAGGTGTTCAAACAGGGAATTCTCAACGGTGTTGTTCCGCGCGTGCAGGTCGAACCGGACGCCGACACCGCCGCTCTTGCTGAACGTACAGTTCGTTACCGTGCAGTTCTCTGCGCCGCGAAAACGCAGAAGCGCATTTGCCTTGTCACACATCGCCCAGTCGTGCTGAACTCCGGAATCGCCTTCCTGCCAGACCGCGCGCCGGCCGTTTGTGAAAACGATACCGTCAAACGTAACGTATTGAACAGGCCTGTCGGTCGGGCCCCAGTAGTCAGCATCACCTTCAACTCGAACGAACTCCGCCAGGCCGGGCGCGTAGATGTCGCGCGTGCTGCCCTTCGGCCAGAGATAGATCTTCCCCGTGCGCGTGTTACAGACCCATTCGCCCGGCTTGTCGAGCCCCTCCAGAACGTTCTCAATCCACACAACTTCATACTTACCTTTCCACTCCTGATGACCGGGCGGCGGCGGAGCGAGCCTGTACGTGCCCGGTACCTGCGTGGTCAACACGTTGCCATCTACAGACGCGACAGGGAGCAGATTCATGTTGTAGTCTGTGGTATAGAGTCGGAACTCAAGAGCCGTATCCGCGTTCGAGAGGCCTTGCATCGATTTTGAGAACTCCGCAATCGTCTTCTCGTCCGGCGGGTCATACATCTCGCTTTCGACCATGGTGCAGTGCTTGAAATGCTCGGTCGTGATGTATTCCGTTACTCCTATCCTGCCTCGGTCCAGCCAGCAGTCCTGGCTGCGGTCCACCAGGTTGCGGATCAAGCCCAGCCCATTAGGTATATCGGCTACGCAGACTTTATTTCGCGCTTCGGACGGAAGGAACGAGTACCCGGGATCACTCGGAGCTATTCGGCTCCAACCGATAACTTGCACACCGGAAGTGAATATCGGCGTCTCGCCCGGGTAAGCCTTATACGTGATTCTTTGCCTCCGGCTCCCGGAATCCCGCAGGCCAAGAACCACTGTCTCGCTAAATCGGTAATGCCCGCCGCGGAAGTGCACGATGATATCACCTCTCCCGTCCAGAACTGCGCGGACCCGGTCTCGCGCTCCGGCAAGGGTGGCAAGCGGCTCTTCTTTGGTACCGGGATTATTGTCATCTCCATCCGGTGCCACGTAGAAGGTCTCTTCAGGAACTTGGTTCCGGCCAACGGTCGCACAAGAAAGGGGCAGTAGGCACAAAGCCCACACCAACAGCACAGCGGTTGCACAGACGGGTTGTCTCACCGGATTGTCTCCCTACAGGTTTTGGCCCGACGCTTCCAGCTATTTTAGACCTTTATTGCGCCTATATCAAGGGAAAATATTGATGTCGGACTGCTTCGCAGCGCGATCCTCGACGTAAGAGCCCTCTCATAACAATTCTCGCCCTGTCCGCAACCCTGAGTGACTCCCTGTTTTCTCCTTGACGCAGATCTCGGCACGGATTCCCGGCATAGCTGTTGTAGCGCATCGTCTGGGATTCGTCTCCCTGAGGCCGTCTCTAGACTCTTACCCTCAAGGGCGGGGGTTTCGGATTGCCTTGCGTCAATCGATAGAGCACCTCGCCGGCGTCAGGCACCAGCAGTAACCCTTCGTCCTCTCTGTTCCTCCATTCGTCCGGGTCGATGGACGCCGGGTCGCGGTAACCCAGGTTGATGGCATGACACTCTTCCTCGGGGATCTGCGTCGCGAGAGTCACCCGGATGCGACATTCCTCGACGCCGTCCTCATACCTGCCTATACCGCGTACGTGCGTACAATGCGCCTGAACAACTTCCGGAACATCCCTGTACTTCTCCGCCTGCGCCAGGAAGTAGTCGCGCGTGTGGTAGCCTGTCCGCCTGATCAGATGGCCGTGCGTGAGGCTCACCTCACTGATGTGCGGCGCGTAAATGATAAGCTCACCTCCATCGGCCACGACCGGCTCGACCTTGTACATGCACTTTCCTGCCACCCAGAGCTCATCGTACATCGGCGGCGCCAGTGCCAGCACGTTCTTATACGGGTGCTCCTTGTAGACGATGTGCGTCGTCGCGACAAGGTGCGCCGCCGCCGACCAGGCCTCTTCGGGCGCTCCGTAGAAGATTCCCCTGCAATCCTTTCCCATGACACTCAGACAGAAACACCGCTTTTGTCTCTTGATAAGAGTCGCGGCCCGGTCAACGACTTGACGCACAGGTGTGTCCTTAACTCCGATGACGACAGAGGTGGTGATGAGCGCGCCCAGCCAATGGGTCAGATCCACTATTCCCGCACCGGCCACCCCGGGGAAGAAGTACTTGTTGCCACCACTGATCCCCACAATCTCGTGCGGGAAGACCGGTCCGACAATGCATATAAGATCGTACTCGAGGATGCGTCTGTTCACCACCACATCCACTTTCCGGCGCATGAGGCCACCGGAAATCTCTGCAATCTCATCCTCTGTGAGCGTCCCCACGCAGGTGAGCGCATCCGGGTTCCTCCATTCGTGGTTGAAGATATCCACATCGGCGAATTCGCCCCTACGCTGTTGCGCAGTAATGCCCAGAAACCTGTTGATCGCGTTATCTGACATCGGCGGGTGAGTACCCAAAGCGATGAGGTAATCCAGTTTCGCGACCCGGCCGCGCAGGGTTTTGCATAACGCTCGGAACATCTCCGGCATCGGCATGCTGCGCGTGCCGTCGGGTATGAGGAAGAGGACACGCTTACCGTCAATATCCTCGTTAGAAAAAGCCTCTGCAGCAAAGTCAGCGAGCTCGCGATCGGTCAGATGACCATCCTTTTTGACCTTCTGCAGAATCATCGTGTTAGGACTACCTCTTCGACGAAGGCGTGACCGCCCGAAGATACTATCTCAAACGCCGGCAAACGCAGAAAACCCTCCGTCAACGGGGATCACAATGCCCGTCACGAAGCGCGACGCATCTGAGGCCAGCCAAAGTGCCGCGCCGACCAGATCCTCCGGGCTGCCAAACTTGCCCATCGGTGTATGGTCGATGATATCCTGCCCGCGCTGACTAAGTTCGCCTGTTTTCTCGTCCGTCAGCAGATGGCGGTTCAGTTCAGTCAGAAAGAAACCGGGTGCAATCGCGTTCACGCGGAGTTTCGGGTTATATTCCAGAACGAAGTGGACGCCCAACCACTGGGTGAAGTTGCTCACGGCGGCCTTTGCGGCGTTATAGCCGCACACGCGCGTGAGTGGACGGATGGCGCACATCGACGAGATATTAATGATCGATCCTCCGTGTTCGTTGTCCTTCATCTTCGCCCCGAAAACCTGGCACGGGACCATGACTCCGCGGATGAAGTCTAGATCGACGATATGTTGTGTCGCTTCAACGGGGATATCAAAGAAAGACTGCTCGGGGGAGGTGGCCGCAGCTTTCGGGATAGCCCCCACGGCATTCACCAGAATGTCAACCTTGTCAAACTCGCTGCAGACCGCGTCACAACAAGCCTGTATGGCACCTTCTTCGAAAACATCCAACTGGTAACCTTTGGCCGCACTGCCGGCGCCAGCGATCTCTCCTGCAACCGCGTCCGCACGGTCCTGCAAGAGGTCGGTAACGGCTACCGTCGCACCCGCAGCGCCGAAGCCCTGGGCAATCGCGCTTCCAAGTGAGCCTCCGCCGCCCAACACTACCGCGACTTTCCCGTTGAGACTGAACATGTCGAGAACGCGCATTGACATGGACTCCTTTCTGCGAAACACTCTCGCGCTACAACTCAAAGCCGAAATAGTCGGCCGCGTTGTTGTAACAAATATCGCGCACCATGCTGCCGACCAGATCCATATCGTGCGGCAACAGACCCTTCTCAATCTGCGTCCCCAGGAGGTTACACAGAACACGCCGGAAGTAGTCGTGGCGTGTGTATGACAAGAACGACCTCGAGTCGGTCGTCATGCCCACGAACCGGCTCAGGAGGCCCATGTTCGACAGATCTCTCATCTGTTGCTCCATACCGTCCTTCTGATCGAGAAACCACCAGCCGCTTCCAAACTGCATTTTGCCGGGCGTGCGGCCGTCCTGGAAGTTGCCGATCATCGTCGCAAACACCGCGTTGTGGGCCGGGTTCATATTGTACAGAATGGTCTTGGCAAGTTTGTCCTCGCGGTCGAGTCGGTCCAGGAACCGCGCAAGCGGCACCGCGATCGGAGAATCGTCCATGGAATCAAACCCGTTATCCGGCCCGATCTCCTCTAACGTCCTGGTGCTGGCGTTCCGCAGCGCCCCGATATGAAACTGCTGGGTCCATCCTTTCTCATGGTCCATTACCGCGTACTCATGGAGCATCGCCGACTTGAACTTCAGCGCCTCGTCCGCATCGAGCGCCTTACCGCCTCTGACTTTGGCGAAGATCGAACTGACCTCTCGATCCGTGTAGTCCTCGGCATACGCCGTGTCAATCCCGTGGTCCGACAGGCGGCACCCCATGTCGTGGAAGAAGTCGTGGCGTTTGCGGAGCGCTTGCAGATACGATGCGAAATTCACGATCTCGGTATCGCTCGCCTCAGCCAACCTGTCTATCCAGGAGTTGAACGCTGCGGGAGCCCTTACCGCCATACCCTTGTCCGGCCGCCACGCAGGCAGTACCCGGATCTCGAACTGGGCATCGTCAGCTACCGTCTTGTGGTGCTCGAGCGAATCCGTCGGGTCATCTGTTGTGCAAACAAGGGCCACGTTCATCTGCCTCATGATGCCCCTGCATGAGAACTCCGGTCGAGCGAGCTTGGCGCTGCACTCGTCCCAGACGCTTTTCGCCGTGTCCGGTCCGAGCAGCCGGTCGCTGATGCCAAAAGGTCGTTTCAGTTCGAGATGCGTCCACTGATAAAGCGGATTACCGAGCGTTTTCGGCACAGTCTCGGCCCACTTGAGAAACTTGTCCCAATCCGACGCCTCACCGGTGCAGTATTGTTCGTCGATGCCGTTCGCACGCATCGCGCGCCACTTGTAGTGGTCGCCGTTGAGCCAGATTTGCGTCAGGTTCTCAAACTGATGGTCGTCCGCGATCTGCTTAACGGGCAGATGGCAGTGGTAATCGATGATCGGCATGTCCCTGGCATAGGCGTGGTAAAGCTCAACGGACTTGCCCGTCTGCAACAGGAAGTTCTCCGTTATGAACACGTCCTTCATGAATCGATCAGGTTTCCTTTCCTACTCCAGAAGCTCGGCGAGTCCTCTTACCCCCTCCTGCAACGGATTGCCCTCTTCGAAAGTATACCTCGCATGGTGCCACCTTGTCTAGAAGCATCACAGGAGGCCCTTGGAATGCGTTTTCAAGGCGTGTTCCGCGCCAAAAAGGGTTGACATGACGGGGAGGACGGCGTAGAGTTCTCTGGAAAGCCGGCTGGTCGAAATCGCGAAAGCCACGGGGAACGCGGGGACTGTCAGATCCACAATATGGACCTTCATCATGAACGATAAAAACGCAATGAAGATGCCGCCGAAAGGTTTGGCCGTTCTTGCTCTGGTTGGTCCCGGGTTGGTGTGGTGTTCCGAGATGATCGGCTCGGGCGAGGTCATTCTCTCGACGCGCGCCGGCGCGATACTCGGCACCAACATCATGTGGGCGGTAGCCCTCGTCATCCTTCTCAAATGCTGGATCGGCATCGGCGGTGCCCGGTACACGGTGTGCACGGGCGAGGGTATGATCGATATGTTCGACCGTATTCCGGGCCCGCGCCACTGGGTCGTCTGGATCGTCTTTGTGGCCCAGTTTCTCTTTGCCATGGTGGCAACCGCCTCAATTGCCAGCGCGTCAGGGGCGTTTCTCAACAGCATGATACCTGCACTTCCGGCGAAATTCGGAGGAGGGATCATCAGCATCCTCGCGCTCATAGTGGTTTGGCCCGGGAAGTTCGATATTCTGAAGAAAATTATGGGCCTGTTCGTCGCGGTCATGATAATTGGTGTGGTATACGTCTCCCTTAGGCTGTTCCCGGGCTGGCGGAGTTTCTTTGAGGGGTTTCTCTTCAAGATTCCCGAGGTTCCCAAATGGGCAATAGACACAGCCAACGCGAGCCCGAACGCGTTGCGCGAGATGCTGCCGCTGATGGGCTGGGCGGCAGGCGGGTTCGCGAGCCAGGTGTGGTACACCTACTGGGTGCTTGGCGCCGGGTACGGCCTTGCCGCCGGGCGGGGATACGGCAAGCCTGCGGATACAGAATCGCTGAAAAAGCTCGACGGTGATACTGCCCGGAAGCTCAAAGGATGGTGTTCGGTAGTCTCCACCGACGCCGGGATCGCGATGGTTATTACCGTCATTCTCACCCTCAGCTTCGTGATAGCTGGAGCGGTTGTACTGGGCACGAACGAGCTCGCTCCTGAGGATCAGGACGTCGCCATTACGCTCTCGAAGATCTTCTCGTCGCAATGGGGACAGGTAGGCGGGTTCCTGTTTCTGCTCACCGGCACCATTGCGCTCATGAGCACGCTCACGGGCCAGCTGGCGGGTTGGCCCAGGCTGCTGGCGGATGCGTTCAGGATATGCGTCCCCAAAGTCAGCAAGAAGCTGAGCTGGAAGGTCCAGTTTCGCGCGTTCCTGATCTTCTTCTTCACGACCAACATAATAATCGGGTATGCACTGGGACTTAAGCCGGTGCTGATGGTAAAAATGGGCGGCATGCTTGAGGGACTACTGCTGACACCGCTGCAGGCTTTGTGGGTGGCGGTCGGCCTGTTTGTCGTGCTGCCGAAGTTGTTATCCAAGGAGGCGTATGCAATCCTGAAACCGCACTGGAGCCTCGCCGCAATATTGCTCGCGGCCTTTTTGCTGCTGGGGTACTTCTGCGTGTCTCAGATGCCCGGCGCACTGAAAGAGGTCTGGACGCTCCTTGTCCATTCGCAGGGGGCTTAGGGGTATAGGCAACGAGAGGTACTTTTCGTGAAAGCGCTCGTATTGCAGGAATACAATGAACTCGAACTGCAGGACGTGCCGCAGCCCGAGATCGCTCCTGACGGGGTGCTCATAAAGGTCAAGGCCTGCGGTATATGCGGCAGCGACGTCCACGGCTTGGACGGCTCGACGGGCCGCCGCCAGCCGCCGATCGTGATGGGCCACGAGGCTTCGGGAGTCATCGCCGAAGTGGGCCATGATGTGCACCGCTGGCAAGTTGGCGACAGGGTCACTTTCGACTCAACCGTGTACTGCGGCGAGTGCCACTTCTGTCGGCGAGGTAAGGTCAACCTCTGCGACAACCGTCGTGTACTTGGCGTCTCATGCGACGACTACCGCATGGATGGAGCTTTCGCGGAATACGTCGCAATACCTCAGCGTATTCTCTATCGACTTCCGGACGCACTTACGTTCGAGCATGCCGCTATGGTTGAACCCGTTTCAGTCGCTCTGCACGCTGTGTGGCGCACGCCCATCCGCCTGAACGACACGGCAGTTGTGATGGGCGCGGGTATGATTGGACTCCTCGTGCTGCAGGTGTTGCGGACGTCCGGCTGCGGGACGGTCGTTGCGGTGGACATTGACCAGGGTAAGCTCGACCTCGCCAAGGAACTCGGTGCGGACCTGACGCTGAACCCTAACGAAGGCGACGTGTCGGAAGCGATAAAGCAAGAGACAGGAGGACGAGGTGCCGACGTGGCGTTTGAGGTGGTGGGCACCACGACGACGCTCGTCTCGGCAGTCAAGAGCACCGGCAAAGGAGGAACGGTCACGGTGATAGGCAACGTGTCGCCGGAGGTGGCGATTCCGTTGCAGGATGTCGTTGCACGGCAGATTAGTCTGCGCGGATCATACGCGTCCGCGGGCGAGTACCCGACATGTTTGGAGATGATCGCAGGCGGTGCCGTAGAAGTTAATCCGCTAATCAGCGCGGTCGCACCGCTTTCAGAGGGGGCATCCTGGTTCGACCGCCTGTATAAGAAAGAACCGGGTCTCATGAAGGTCATGCTTGCGCCTGAGGGAGAGGAATGATGGGTATGGAAATGTTCGATCTTACCGGGAAAGTCGCGGTAGTCACCGGCACCAGCCGTGGGTTGGGCCAGTACATGGGCCGCGCGCTCGCACGTGCCGGCGCGGACCTGGTGATTACGAGCCGTCAGAAGGATGCGTTGAAGAAGTTTCAAGGTGAAATCGAGGCCATGGGACGCAAGGCTCTGCCCGTCGAGCTTGACGTCCGTGACTATGACAGTGTCCAACGTATGGCGGATGAAGCGTACGCCGCGTTCGACAAGATCGACATACTGGTCAACAACGCCGGGTGCAACGTGCGCAAACCCGCCGTCGACGTAACCTGGGACGACTGGAACGTCGTTCTCGATACGAATCTGCGCGGCACGTTCTTCGTGTCACAGGCCGTGGCCGGAAAAGCGATGATTCCAAAGAAATACGGGCGCGTTATCAACATAGGTTCCGTCACGTGCGTGGCGGGTTACGCCGGACTGGGCCCCTACTGCGCCAGCAGAGGCGGCGTCAAACAGTTGACGATGAGTCTCGCCGATGATTGGGGCGTACACGGCATCACGGTCAACTGCCTCGCGCCGGGTTGGTTCAAGACGGCCCAGAACGCGGTACTCTACGATAATAAGGAGTGGGTCGAGTACCTTTGCGACCGCATACCTCTGAAGCGGCCCGGTCTGCCCAACGACCTGGACGGAGCCGTTGTGTTTCTCGCGTCCGATGCCAGCGAGTACATCACCGGCCAGACTCTCCTGGTCGATGGCGGCATCTCCACCGGCGCAACACGAGCAACCGTCGAGAAGTAGGGGTCGCCGCGGCGACCCGCTGTTGAAAAAGTCGGTGTATACTACCCGACGTCATTCTGAGTCCGCCGCGGCGGACGAAGAATCTCGATTCTCCAGCCTTTTCGCAACGCCGGCCTTGCAGTGGTCCGCCCTCTGGAGTATAATGCCTTGTGAGATAGACTGCTGCGGGAGGATTCTTCGTAACGCATCATAGGCTGCCAAAGAGGTCCGGGCGAACCGGCTAAGCAGCAGACGTGCCGAAAGCAAGAGTCAACCTGGCTGTAGGCGGGGCTCGACGGCTTGTCAGCAAATCGTTACGCAGACTGAGGACGCCGCACATGTCGGACTTTGGTGAATACCCGCAACTTCCCGAGGATGTGCAGCCCGTCTTTAAGGACCTCTGCCAAGACTTGGTATCACTTCACGACAAGTGGCGGCTCTACCTCGATCTCTTCAGCAATAGACACACTGTGGATCTCCTCGATGATGTGGCAAGGGCCTCCTTCCAGATGGTAGAGGAATCCCTCAGAAGCGACGTCACAATGTCAATCTCTCGCCTGAGCGACGAACGGAAGTCCTCTGCTGGTGGAGAGAATCTATCGATTCAGGCGCTTGTCGACGAGCTCCCCAGTATCCCTGATTTGAAGGCACTATGGGAGGACTTCCACGACAAGTGCAAGCCCCTCAGGCGTTATCGCAACAAGCGTATCGGTCACAACGACTTCGATACGGCCCTAAGACCCCACGACAATCCGCTGCCAGACATAGGCCGCGTACAGGTCGACGAGATACTGAAAGCCGCATCGAAGCTTATGAAACATGTTTTGACCCATTTTGGCGGAGGTGAACTCGGATTCGAGCGCACGTGTATCGGAGGCGGCGAGGACCTCATTCACTGGCTGAAGATGGCTTGGGAATGTGAGCAAGTGAAACAGAGGAGACTCTCCGGAGGGATGGCATAACAGGCGCATTCACATGGACTCACGCCGGTGATGCGCGCAACGTTAGGCGAGAAGAGCTGATGACCGAGCAAGAAGGCAGAGTTGACAGCGCGGATGAGCTTGACGCAGAGCGCACTGCTCTTTGTCAGCGGTGCCTCTCTCCGGTTGATCCCTCTGCCTACTACTGCCAGACTTGCGGTGAGGCTACAAGCAACCTTACGCCCTATCTTCCGTATGTCAACATCAAATTCTCTGTGAACTTCTACCGCGCTATGTGGCGTAAGGCGTGGTACGATCGCACCACGCATTTCATCATTCGCTTACTGTCTATTGTACTTATTGTCGTGTTTGCCCCTATAATGCTTATTGGACTGCCTTTCGTGCTGGCGGCTAAGCGCAAAGTACGCACGAAAGACAGGGGAACAGATCGCTAACCGGCGCATACACCTGACGGCTGAACGCCGCGGCTCAGCTCGACAACCTTAGGAGCGTAGAATTATGAAGAAGCGTTTGGTGATAATCTCGGTGGTGGGTTTGACCCTCTTGGCAATCGCCGGAGCCTTCATCCATCAGTATCAGCATGGCAGAGTGAATGCGCCAGCCAATGCATTGCTGGTGCTCAAGCTTTACCGGCATGCGGGAAGCTGGGTGTTCGACGACGCAAGATTCGGCCTTGTCAAAGAGCCCTTTGTTGCCGGAACCCCGGAAATAATCGACAAGATGGTCGAAGATGTCCCCAATTCCGATCAAGGCTTTCGTCTCATATTCTCCGCCAGCCCTTTCCCGGACTACGAAGTCAAGCTTGTCTGGACCCGGGGACAAGACACTGGCAACTGGTACTATTGCGAGAAATACGATATTGAGGGCTGGCTCTGCCCAGCAATGTATAAGTACTATGAAGAAGCTCCAAAGGAGCTATATGCTAAAGCGGAAGCCTTGTAGGAGCATTACAGCTCCTAACAAGGCAATAAAGCCGACCTGGTATTCCGTGCGGCCTTGCCGCTCTTCATCCCAGGCGGCTTATCTCCAACGTTACGTTCCCGGGAGGAGGGATGAACCATGAGAGCATCGTACATAGCCGCCGTCCTGATTGTCGGCACCCTGCTCTGTGCCTGCCAGCCGCGGGATGTAATGCAACAACTCCCTGCATCATCCCCCCTTGTCACGGAGCTTTCCGAAGATGAAGCCGCCGAATTGGCAGCGAGACTCGCCAACGAGAAGTGCAAAGCCGCGTTTGACCGGCAACCCTTTCGCCCGGAATCGTACGAGGCACAGCTGCTCGGTTCCAGATGGCACTGGGGTGAAATAGAACCGGCAGGTATCGCAGGCTACTCAGCGGATGTCGAGTTCAATGGGGACGGGTCCCAACCTGTGGTAAGAGTGGCCTTTCATACTGATAGAATCCAACCGGTCACTCCCGATGCGCTCCAGGAAATAGACATATGGCCAGACCCCGAAGGGGTCATTGTTGATCCGGACGGCCCGTGAGGAAGAAAGCGATGCGTGGTACATGGAAACCATGTAGCACGTAGTTGGAGCAAACTACAAGACCAAATCAATCTCGCGCAAAGACGCAAAGGCGCCAAGAAATGACAGAGAACGAAAAAGGTCTTCTTTGCGGCTTGGCGGCTTGGCGCGAGTATAAAGAGAATTCTGTTCCAACCGGCGGATCGAGTCGGCCGCTCATCCGCGGAACGTTACACGCAGCGGCCGGTTAGTATCCCACTCCCTTGACCATGGTTCGCACTCTGCACACGACCTTATCGGCCGTCATGAATAGTGTCTTGCCGTCCTCGCCGAAAGCGCAGTTGGCCGTCAGGTTGTCGAGGGCTATGCGGCCCAGCAGCTTACCCTGCGGCGTTAACACCAGCACACCGCCGGGACCTGTTGCCCAGATGTTGCCGCGCTCGTCCACCGCCATCCCGTCCGGCGATCCAGGCCGCTCTTTAGACAGTTCGGTGCCGTCGAACAGCAATCGGCTCTTGCCGAGAGTACCGTCCTCAAGCACCTCGAAGGCCTTCCAGATCGGCGCCTCCCCGTCGGACTGGCCAACGTAAAACGTCTTCTCGTCGGGCGAGAAGGCCAGCCCGTTGGGTCGCGTCATCTCTTTCGTCAAGAGCGTGAGCGTCCCGTCCCTGGACAGCCGATACACCCCGCACCAATCCAACTCACGGGCCGGATCCTCAAGTCCTTTCGGCAGACCGTACGGCGGATCGGTGAAGTACAGGTCACCGTTCGAGTGGTATATCAGGTCGTTGGGACTGTTCAGCCGTTTCCCCTCATAGCGGGATGCCAGTACGGTCTTCGTACCATCCTCCTCGACGCGCTTAACCTGGCGGTCGCCGTGACAGCAGATCACCAAGCGCCCTTTCGCGTCGATCGTTAACCCGTTAGTGCCCGGTTCGCGACCGGTGAAATCCTGCGGACCGGTGTACCCGCTGCGCTCCATGAACACGCTGACGCCTTCGCCCTGCTTCCACTTCAGAATGTGGTTGCGAGGAATGTCCGAGAAAAGAAGGTACTTGCCCTTCTCGACCCATACCGGCCCTTCCGACCACTCGTGACCGGTCGAGATCACTTCGATCTTCGCATCCTGCTGAATGAGTTCGTCAAGGGCCGCATCGAACCGCTCGATCTTGCCGGTCGTCTTCGGCGTTTCGGCCTGCGCTCCTGCGAACGAAACCTTCAACACGATCGCCGCGACCGCGACTATCAGCACAAAGATCAAAGTTCTCTCCATGATTAGAATCCTCCCATAAAGAAGGCGGTGCTGTGGCGTTTCGCCCTACACAGCCGCCTAGCTCGGGAAACTCCAACGG
>Ga0114922_10001174_pt1 | contig 25060 bp, 25 predicted proteins | sample AartaG_FD_100975 | JGI IMG/M metagenome (GOLD analysis project Ga0114922, IMG submission 100975) | Deep subsurface microbial communities from Aarhus Bay to uncover new lineages of life (NeLLi) - Aarhus_00045 metaG | ecosystem: Environmental > Aquatic > Marine > Oceanic > Sediment | place... | reverse complement strand
GGCGGTACGGAAGCACAAAGGAGGAGGTGGGCAGGCTGTACGGTAAAGTGCGTTTCGTGCCTGAAACCACAACCAACTCGATCATTGTGACGACGAATAACAAGGAAAACTTCAAGATAATTGCTAAGTTCATCACGGATCTGGACAAGTTCAGTCCCGATGCCGCCAACACGATGGTTGTGACTCTGAAGAACGCCAAGGCGAGCGCTGTCGCCGACCAACTGAATGGCCTGTTTGCCCGTGAGGGCGCTCGCATGCCCGAAAGACGTCAGACTGAGGAGGAAGAGGCGCGAAGCACGCAGTTCGCCTGGCTTTACGGTTCTCCGCAGAAGAAGGAGGAGCGCGCAATCAGTAATCTGATCGGACAGGTCCGTGTCGTACCCGATACGCGCACCAACTCTCTTCTCGTTACAACCGCGGTCCAGAATTTCGAACTGCTGAAGGAACTGATCCAGAAACTTGATGTCGAATCGCCGAAGGTCCAGGTCCGGGTGCGTCTCGTCGAAATTACAACAACCAGGGAATCCCGGATCGGCACTCGGTTCAGCTCGACCCAGGGCGCCTTTTCGAGCAGCGACTTTGATAACGGTCTGCTGTCCACGTTCGGTGTAACGTGGGAGGACATCCGCGGAAACGCCATCCTCAGGGGCGATGTCAGCGTTAACTTGCTGGTTCAGTTTCTGCAACGCCACTCTGATACACGCGTCCTCGCAGTGCCGACACTTGTCATGAACAACAACGAGCCGGGCGACATATTTGCGGGGACCGAGTTCCTGTACCCCACGACCAGTCAGGCGACTCCACAGGGTGGCGTGACTCAGTCGTTCTCGCCGAAGGAGGCCGGGACCAAGCTGAAAATCACTCCGAACATAAATGACATAGACAAAGCGGTAATGAAGGTGGAACTCGAAGCATCTCAGATTCGGGCGGGCGAGGACATCGGAGGTGCCCCGGTCATCGATAAGCGACTGTTCAACACGGAGCTGGCTGTCAAGAGCGGTGACACGATGGTCGTCGGTGGAATCGTACGAAATACCGACACCGAGCAAATCCGACGGGTTCCGATACTCGGCCATATCCCGGTGCTCGGCATACCGTTCAGAAAGAAGGATTCCATACACGAAACAGTGGAACTCGTCGTCTTCATCACGCCTACCGTCCTCAGGAGCTCGGAGGACGACCTGGTCGCTACCCGGGAGATTGCTGAAGGCCTCAAGACCACGAAGGATTGGCAACCGCTGCGCGACATAGTCGAGGACAAAGCCGGTCCGAAATAGGCCAGGCGCAAGAAGACATCCCGACCGGATGTAGTCCGGAAGACGGAAACGAATCCGAGTCAGTTCGGCGCACGCTCGCGAGCGCGCCAACGCTACTTTCTTCATGACAAGTTCCACAAGTCACCTGCATTCGCGCCGCCATCTCGGGTCCCGTTCTCTCCGTAGCTCTCGGCCATGGCCTCGACGATACGTTCCATAGTCTGGCGTTTTTTGCCTACTTCTGGTAAGATAAATGGTAGAGGAGAATTCTTTTTCGGGACGGAATGATCGACCTTGGTGGCGGCGCTTAATGGTTGAGTATCTCACTCTTATTGTGGTCAAACTCATTGCGATAACCTTGCCGTGGCCGGCCTTATACTGGTTGGCGATCAGGGTTGCGTGGTTGAACTACCGTCTCAGCCGTGCGTCCAAAGCGGGGATCAGAGCGAATTTGCGTGTCATCCTCGGCGAGGGAGCCAGCGAGGAGGAGATCGACAAGGTTGCAAGGGAGACGTTTAATAACTTTGGGAAATCCATCCTGGAGTTCTTCGGTTACTCGCGGATAGACAGACGTTTTCTCGAAGATCGTGTGAAGGTACTGGGCTTAGAAAATGTTGACGAGGCGAGAAGCCTTGGAAGAGGAGTCATCTTAACCAGCGCTCATCTGAGTAACACGGAGCTTGGCGGGGTTAAGATGGTTGACGCCGGGTACCCGGTGACGGGTCTGGCGCTTGATCACGACAACCACAGCGTCAACAGATTGTTCAACAGGCAGCGCGCCCGGAAAGGGGTCAAGATGTACTCGCTGACGCGCGGTGGACGGCACTGTCTGGAAGCACTAAGACGTAACGAGCTGATTTGTCTTGTGGGAGACAGGGACCCCACGGGGACCGGCATTGAGATCGAGTATTTCGGCAAGCGTGCGAAGTTCCCGGTGGGGCCCGCAAGATTCTCCATTGCGACGGGCGCTCCCATTGTGCCCGGGTTTATGATCAGGCAGCCCGATAACACGTTTGAACTGATATTCGAGGAACCGATTCACCCACGGCAGGGCGGCGATAGAAACGAGCTCGTAAGCGAGCTTACCCGCGCTTACGCGAAAGTGTGCGAGAAATATGTGGGCGCTCATCCGGGACAATTTGCGACCTTCTTCCCGATGTGGAAAGAGTAACCACGATATCTCGCTCGAGAGCCACGTTGCGGACTGGTCCTTCAGGTCCGATTCTCAAATGTGCACGGGGCGTGTGCGTCGCGGCGGGAAGGATTCATACACGAACGCAAAAAAAGGGACACTGGCGATTAGAATTTTCGAACCGCGTTACGGCTTTGCCACCATCGTGTGGGCTGGAATCATTTTCTGGGCGTCGCTGGCTGCGGAGGTGCCGGGCGACCGGCTGTTTGACATCCCTTTTGCCGACAAGATAGTCCATTTTTGCGGCTACGCGCTGCTGTGCTGGCTGGCCGCGATGAGCCTCAGAAAGGCCGAGCGCCCGTATCGTGCCGTGAAACTTATTGTTGTTCCTGTCGTTTTCTCAGTAGCCTTTGGCACATTTAACGAGATTGTCCAGAAGCTTGTATCGTACCGCAGCTGTGACCCGGGCGATATCGTCGCGGATGCTTTCGGAGCAGTATCTGTTCAGGCAGGGTTCATCCGCGCGCAATTGCGCAGTAAGCATGGAGAGATGTCAGACGATGTTACTCGTTAGCGCTTGTCTTCTCGGGGTTCGCTGCCGGTACGACGGAAGCGCGGCGCCTGAGGACAACGTTGTCTGCAAGGAAAGCGCATGTGTGCCCGTCTGTCCGGAACAGCTCGGCGGTCTGCCCACACCGCGTGAGACAGCTCACCTGGTGGGCGGTGACGGAATGGACGTGCTCGACGGCAACGCATTTGTCGTCACGGAAGATGGCAGAGATGTTACGCAGCATTTTCTGCGAGGCGCTGAAGAGGTCTTGCGTCTGGCACGCTCGTTGGGTGCGCATAGAGCGGTCTTCAAGGATAGGAGTCCCTCGTGCGGCGTGACGCAGGTTCATTGCGAGGCCGGCTTGGCGGAGGGCACGGGGGTGACCACCGCCCTTCTTGCACGACACGGTATAGAAGTGAAGGGTATCTGATACAAAGTGAGCGTTCTGACTTTAATCGTTTCGTTCGTCTGTTCAGTAAGCCTGTTCTCGGCACTGTCTCTGCGAAGCGCTACTTTTGACGCGCGGGAAGGCAGACCATATCTGGAGGCGCGCAAGCTCGAGCAGGCTGCTGAATGGGCGGATTCGCTCGAGATGTTCGAGCGATTGACCTCCTCGCGGGCTGAGTTCGCCGATTACGCTTTGTTTGGGATGGCGCGCTGTTACAGGCAGCTCGGGAAGCCGGAGCAAGCGAGGGTCGCGCTCGAGAAGCTGCTCGACGACTTTCCCCAGAGTCCGGCTGTACCGTATGCGCGCGTTGAATTGGGCGGAACGCTTGCCGACCTGGGTGTGCTCAATGAGGCCGTGGTGCAACTTGAACGGGCGCTGGGAGTCCAACCGTCTTCTATCAACAAACCGGAAGTGTTGGAACTACTGGCCTCAACATACCTGAAAATCGGTAGGCAGGAAGACGCGCTCAAGGCATTCAAGCGGATATGCAGGACGGCCGCGCGAACCGACGAGGCGTTGTCCGGCGCCGAATACCTTGCGGAAACCGGAGGCGTCTCTGAGAAACTTGAAGCCGCCGGCGTCTACGTGGCGCAAAGAGAATGGGAGACGGCTATAGATGTCTGCGAGCGGGTTTGCGACGATGCAGGAGCCGACAGCGTGCACCGAGCTCAGGCGTTGCTGGAGTTGGCAAGGGCGTATACCGGCGCAAAACGCCCCTCGGACGCGCTCGAAACCTACGCAGTTGTCGCCGAACAGTTTGCGGACTCCTCATTCGCTGCGCGGGCCCTTCTTGAATCAGCGAGGTTAAGTGCACGGCAAAGGTATCTCGAGGACGCTGTCTGGATGTGGCAGCGCCTTCGAAACGAGTATTCCGGCACGCCACAGGCCGTCCAGGCGCAATGGGAACTGGCGCGATCTTACGACAGAAACGGGGTACTTGAAGGGGCGATAGCACAGTACGCGAAGTTCGCCCGGGACCATCCGACATCGTTCCTGGCGGACGACGCGTTGTTTCGAGCAGGAGTACGATCGTACCTTTCCGGCGACTACGTTCGGGCCGCTGAACTCCTTGTGGAAGCAACCAACGTAGCTTCAGACAGGCTGACGGATGACGCCTCCTATTGGGCCGGCAAGGCGCACCTGGCGTTGGGCAAGAGTCACATCGCTGCACACTATCTATCCCGCTCGGCGCAGGTCCGGCCGGCCGGTTTCTATAGCTACCGGGCGTGGGCAGCGCTGCGCGAGATGAGCATGATTGGCTTCAAACGCGCGCACCGAGTGCCGCTCGGCGACAGGTGGCTGATGATATTGCCGGCAAAACTGTCGACGGCTTCCGCCCGCCAGAAAGCGGTTTTCGCCGCGTCTCCCCCGACCGGGTTAGGCGAACCGGCGGTTAAACTCGCCAGACGGGCGGCGTTTCTCCTTGAACATCAACTGCCGGAAGCGGATTGGGATCTGGATAAGCTGGGGGTGATGAACCCTGCCTCTGACGTGCACGGGTTGGCGCAGTTGTTTCTTCATGTCGGAGCTTTCGACAGATGCGTGAACGCGGCGGTCGGCCTGACACCAAGCGCCGGCGGGCAATCGCGGGTCGCGAACCTGCTGCCGCACCTTTATCCGCTCGCCCACGCTCAACGCGTGGATAAGCTAGCCTCAACCGCCGGCCTGGATCCGCTTCTCGTACATGCTGTCATGAGGGAAGAGAGCCACTTCAGCGGCGGGCTCGTGTCGAGCGCGGGTGCGGTGGGGTTGATGCAGGTCATGCCTTCAACCGGCCGGTGGATAGCATCTCGGCTTGCCCTGGGGGACTACGACGACGGCTCGCTGTTCGACCGGGATGTCAACCTGAGACTTGGTACTTGGTATCTAGGCTATCTATGGAACGAGTTTGACGGCAATCTCATCTACGTGCTCGCGGCATACAATGGAGGGCCGGGCAACGTCAGGCGGTGGCTCAATGCGGAAAACGTTTCCGGAGACGTTGACGCGTTCATTGAGAGCATCCCACTCGATGAAACCCGAAACTACATTAAGAAAGTGCTCGGTACGTACGGCAACTATCTTCAGTTGTACCGTTGAGTGGCTGGTCTGACGCGACGTCGCAAGCTGTTCAGGATACTCAGCTTGCCTGTGTCAACTCGGCGACTCGTTTCAGCAGGACTTCCGGGTTGACCGGTTTTTCGAGAAATTCATCCGCGGCGATATAGTCGGTTTCCTTTTCAGCGGCGAGATCGAGACCCGTCGCTTCTCCGATGCCAGACATGATGATGATCGGGATCGACTTATACTCGGGATGCTTCCGCAACTCGTATCCGACGTGGAGTCCCGTCGTGAGTTTTTCCATCATTATATCGAGCAGGATAAGGTCGGGACGTTTCTCCCCGACAATCTTCATGCAGTCCTCGCCGCCCCTTGCGGCGACCACATCATATCCCTCAGACTGGAGCATGATGGTTACGGAATCTACTATATCCTGATCGTCATCAACGATTAGGATTCTTTTCGGGTTCGCGCTCACTTCAAACACCCCCTCTTGGCTGCAAAACTCCCTGCGGAAAGAACCGCCGATGGTTTTCCCGCACAACTCCATTCGATCGAGAACGAGACGCCGCTATTTCCATTCCTCCTTGAGGTAAATATCGCGCCTACACGTTGGGCACAGAACCCTGAGCAAGTCAGACCTGGCCGGTATTACCTCCTTACTGCGTGGGGTACCTGTTTCTGCCAGGGACAACTTGCTCAACGAGGCGAGAATCAACGAGGGATTCGCGTAGGCCAATGTGCCCAGCCTATTGCTAATCCAACATAGATGGTCGAGCGCGCCGACAACTGAACCGCACACCTCGCACATGACAAGGTCTTTCTCGACGGTCTCCACGGTACCGCTCCGGTCCAGGGTTGCCAGATCGTACTCGTTGCTGAGCGTTATCCCGTCCTTGGTCGTGCAATACGCTTGACACTGACCGCAGAAGATGCAGATGTCATAACGCAGCGCCAGCTTTCGTTTGCCGGTTTCCGTGTCGTCAATGATCTCTATCGCGCGCGCCGGACACACCTGGGCGCAGGCTCCGCAACCGATACACTTCTCCTCGTCATACTGCGGTTTGCCTTTGAATGTCTCCGGTGGTATGTATGGTTCTTTCGGAAACTTGGAAGTATACGGTCCTTCAATGAATAAGACCTTTAACGCTTCGCCAAGCTCTCTTAACTTCGGTTTCTTCATATGTTACACCTTAGCTCCAGGGACCTCCTTGCCGGAATCCACTTCAAGGTACTTGTCAACCACACTGCCCTCCCAGAGTCTTATCCCGGACTTGTGGGCCGCGCGCGCCAGTGCGTGTGCTCCAACTGGGGACGTGAGCAGAACAAAGATGGCACAGATGATCGCTTTAGCGCCGCCCTCCCCGACCCCGATCTTGATCGCTACACCGACAAGTATCATGCACGTACCGAGCGTCACGCACTTTGTGGCCGCCTGAAGCCTGTTGTATATGTCTGGAAGACGAACCAGTCCTATGCAACCGAGCAGATCAAACAGGACGCCCACGACGATTATGACCAACCCCACGGTTTCACTCATCGAATCCACGCCCCTCCAGGTATTTGGCCAGCGCTATTGTGCCTATGAAACTGAGCAGCGCCCATGTTATTGCTATGTTCATGTAGAACGCCTTGCCTGTTTGCCACGTCATGATCGCGCAGAAGCCCACCACGAGCGTGCCGAGAATGTCGATCGCTACCGTGCGGTCGGGCGCAGTGGGTCCGGCACCTATTCTGTAAAGGCACAGGAAGGACGAGAACACGAGCAGGGCCATGAATAGCAGCGGTGCGGTAATCATCATTACTCGAACACCCTCTTGAGAATATCCTCAAACCTCTTCACGATAATAAGCGTCTGTTCTTCCGGATCGTCGCTGGCCACGTTTATCCAGTGGATGTACATGTCATTACCGATGATGTCCACCGTCAGCGTGCCGGGCGTCAGCGTTATGGAGTTTGCCAGGAATGTCAACGCCATATCGCTCTTGAGCGTCGTTTTAACCCTCACAATGCCGGGGCGTATAGGCACGTTCACGTGCAGCACTCGGTACGCGACATCCAGGTTGGCTTTGAAGCAGTGAATCAGAAACACGGGGATGTAGTAAAGGAACCACAAGACTCGGCTGAAATTCAGCATGAGCCTCGAGTCACTCGGGAAAAAGTGACCGAACAGCGCTGCGCTCAGGGCCGCGACGATGACGCCGGCAATCACGTTCTGGACGGTCACGCTCCACGTGAGCAGTAGCCAGACAATCAGAGCTACAATGAAATGTACGATCCGTCTCATCAGGTCTAACCTCGTTCTATTTCCCCAGTACCAGACCTATATAACCGGCTTTATCCAGCACGACGTCCCGCGCGGGATAGATCAGCTTTTCCAGAACGAACGGACAGAAAACACCCAGCGCGAGACACAGTATCGCGAACGCGACAAGCGCGATACACATCGCCGCCGGAACTTCCCGTATCTTCTTCAGCTTCTCCGACAACGCTCCGAAGAGAACGTAACGCTGCACTTTGACAAAGGATACAAGCGTAAGGAAACTCACGAGCACAGTGATGGCCGCGAGTACGTATGCCACAGGACCAAACCGGTCCGCCGCTTGTACGGCCCCGGCGATGATCAGGAGTTTGCTCCAGAAGCCGTTGAACGGCGGGACTCCAGAAATCGATAGGGATGCAACAGAACAGGTTGTACCGGTCACAGGCATTCTGTACCATAGCCCGCCAAGTTCCTTCAGTCGGCGCGTACCCGTGCTGTGCTCAACCGCACCGGAGCACAGGAACAGCAAGGATTTGAACATGCTGTGGTTGAGCAGGTGAAACAACGCTCCCGCCAACGCGAGCGGAGTGCCGAGGCCCACGCCGAGCATGACGTATCCCATCTGGCTTATGCTGTGATAGGCGAGCAGCCGCTTGAAATCCCACTGGCCTACCGCAAGAATTACCCCTACCACCATTGACAGGATTCCAAGGCCGATCAGTATGTTCGTATACATTCCGCCAACGCCGATTACGCTGTAGAACAGCCTTACCAGAGCGTACACGCCAAGCGCCTTGATCAGCAGCCCGGAAAGCATGGCCGATATGGGCGCGGGCGCAGATGGATGTGCGTCCGGCAACCAGGCGTGGAACGGCACCATGGCCGCCTTAAGCCCGAAACCGGCTATGAACATTGCCGAGGCCATAGTCATGACGGCGTTGAGCCCGTTCTTGTCGATTGTGTTCGCGATGTCAGCGAGATTCAACGTACCTGTTGCGCTATACATTAAAGCTATTCCGAAAAGGATGAAACTCGAGGCTACACTTCCGAGCACGAGATACTTGAACGAAGCTTCTAGTTCTTCATGCTCAGTGCCGAACGCCACAAGCGCGTACGATGCGATTGCAGCGATTTCAAGGAACACATACATGTTGAACAGGTCGCCGGTCAGCACTACGCCGTTCATACCCGCTATCATCAGCATCAAAAGGCCGTAGTACTTCGGTTTGCTGGTGTAACCCTTCATATAGGTGATCGAATAGATGCACACGAGCAAGCTGACGCTGCTGACGATAACCAGCAGGAGCGTGCTCAGCGCGTCTGAGACCAGGTTGATGCCCAGCGGCGGCTCCCACCCTCCCATGTGGTACACCTGCTCCGGTGCGCCGACCAGTTGCAGGGAGCAGACCACCAGAATCGCCGCAATCAGCGTGCCCAGGAGATCCGAGAGCGACTCACGCAACCTGCCAACGAGCACGATGAGAAACGCTGCCCCTAACGGCAGGGCTACAAACAACGGCAGAACGTGATTATCATTCATCCTCTCAACCTTCTGATGAGAAGCACGTCAAACGTGCCGTACTTCTCGTATAGTCGAATGCACAATGCCACCACCATCGCGGTCAATCCGAGACCGATGACTATCGAGGTTACGATCAGCGCCTGCGGTAGCGGATCGACCAAGATACGGGCCGCATCCTGAGCTGCCTCCGTACGTATCGGAGCTTCTCCGCCGGCCCTGTATCCGATGAGCACAAGCATAAGATTCACGGCGTACTCGATGATAAGGAGTCCAATGATGATCTTTATCAGGTTCTTCTTCGCCACGACAGCGTACACACCGAGCAAGAGAATTATCGAACACAGAATATACGGTCCCATCGCTTCCCTACCCTTCGTCGCGTATCCTGAAGGCCGCCAGCACCAGAAATACCAGGAACAAGCACGCGCCTACCTTGATCCCGATCGCGATATTGCTCCACATAAGAGTCCCTGCACTGAGCAGGTCGAACGGTTTGCCCTTGTCGAGGACGTTCCTGAAGAAATAGCCTCCCGTCAGCCCAAGCAGGGCTATAAGCAGGAACAGAAGAGCTCCTATGCAGTCCCACGCCGATGCGGCATTCTCGCTCACGATATCCAGCGCCGCTTCCTTGCCGAAAGCCAGGACGAGAAGTATCAGTGCACACGCCAGCATAACGCCGCCGGCAAAACCGCCGCCCGGCGTCAGATGCCCGTACAGCACGATGTGGGCGCCGTACACGAGAATGAACCCGACAAGCAGCCGGGTTATAGTCCTAACTATGAGGCTCATCCCCTTCATGACGTATCCTGCCTCTCTTTCTCAGGATGACCAAACTGCCAATGATTGCTGTGAAAATAACTGTTGCCTCACCGAGGGTATCGTAGGCGCGGTAATCCAGCAAGATCCCTGTGACGAGGTTTGGCGCTCCCACCTTGTCCATACCCTCCGCGATGTAACGCTGCGATACATTGAGGATCGGTTGACCAAACGCCGGCATTTCCTTGTAGGCCATGGAGGCCAGCACAATGAATACGCCGAAAAACACGAGCGCGGTCGCGGTCGCGAACACCTCGCCATACCTGTACCGGTGAGCGATGGTAACGTCCTCACGCTTAACCACCACGCGCAGCAGCAACACGAGGCTGAGAACCTCCACGACTACTTGTACGATGGCGAGGTCAGGTGCGCCAAGCAACAGAAAGATTATTGCCAGTCCCAGTCCGATCGCGCCTACACATATCACGCTCGAGAGCAGGTCTTTCGTCTCAATGGCGATTATCGCGCCGGCGATCATGAAAAGGAGCAGCAAATATAGCAAGAATATCATGGTCTGCGTTACCTCAACAGTAAGAACAGTATTATGCCAAGTCCAGCCACGCAAAAAGCGACGTACGTCGACACTATACCCGTATGCATTCCCCTGAACACGTCAACGATCTTCTGTCCGTACCGTGCCCCAAGCACGTACAGGTCGTACGCACCCTGTTCCGCGTCCCGATAGATCGTGCCGAGACCGCGCATGGAGGTTACCGTCTCGTAAAAGCCCGTGCCAGGTACGCGGCTCTCTTCCTCGTCCAGTGTCTCGCCGCCCACGAAGATAGACGTGGTGCGCCCTTTGAAGGCCGTCCCAAACAGATAGATGATGATCCCGATCACGAGCCCAATAACGATCAGCCCGGTAGCAAGAGTCGAGTCCCACAATCCAAGTTGCGGTAATACCAGCGCCTGACTTCCGAGCGCGGGGGCTATGAACTGTTTGACTGGTAGATGGTAGAATACACCGAATACTATGCACAATAGCGCGAGGAAGATCATCGGAAAAGTCATCGAGAAACCTACCGGCTTGATGGAACGGAGCGATTCCGGGCGCTTGCCGAGGAACACCGAATAGATGACCTTTATAAACGACGCAAGCGTCAGCGCGCTGCCGAACATCGCCGCCACGACGAACACCGGACGACCAACCTGGAGCACCCCCTGGTAGACGAACCATTTGGACGCGAACCCATTGAGCGGCGGCACTCCGGAGATGGCTAACGCCGCGATCACGCATGCGCCGAACGTGACGGGCATTGCCGAGGCAAGTCCACCGAGCTTCTCAAGCTCAGTGGTACCCGCTTTACGTTCGACGGCGCCGGCGGTCAGGAACAGGCAACATTTGTAGATTGCGTTGTTCAACATGTGGAAAAGGCCGCCAATGATGCCGAGCGGGACGCCGGTTCCGATACCCATTACCATGTAGCCGACCTGGCTTACTGCGTGACAGGACAGAAGCTTCTTGAGCTCGTGTTGCACGAGGGCCGCCATCACTGCCAATATGATAGTGACAGCGCCTATGATAAGCAGCGCCAGCTTCATTGCCTCGCTGGGCGCGAACATGTATAGCGACATGCGGGCGAGCAGATAGATGCCGAGCAGCTTGTCGAGCGCCGCCGGCAGAAACGCCATGACAGATGTCGGCGCAATCTCCGCCGCTTTCGGTATCCAGGAATGGCCCGGCATAGCGCCCGCTTTTGTAATTGCCCCGGCAAGCAGAAGCGCGTAAATCAGATGCATCATACCGGTCTGCATCGGTACGTGTCTCAATGCACTGATCTCGAGAGTGCCCATCACCCGCCAAATGAGGACTATTCCGAGCAGCATGGCGCAGTCCGCCGCACCGATCATTACAAAAGTCTTCCCGGCGGCCGGCGGCGACCCTTCGCCGGCTATCGTGATTAGGAAGAACAGCAGCACGGTGACCACTTCCCACGAAACGAGCAGCAGTATGAGGTTATCCGCCAGCAATGCGGCGTTAGCCGCGGCGACTGTCCAGACAATGTAGGCGTAATACTCGGGGAGCCTGTCCTTGTTCCTCATATATCCTATGGAGTACAGGACAATTAGCAGCCCGAATATGGAGGCAGCCAGGACGATGAACCGGCTAAGCGCGTCCGCGCGCAGGCTAATCGAGAACACGAAGTTCTCTATGCTCAACCAGGGACGTGAGAAGTCAAGGCGCTCGCCGAGGCTGCTTATCCTCACTATCTGCGCGGCGTGGTAGACTGTCGCGCCGGTCGCCACAATGCAGACCAGCTCTCTCAACCCCTTGAGCGCACGCGGCATCAGTAGCGCCAACAGTCCGCCCGCAAGCGGAACCAGTATCGGATAAAGGAGCAAGTTCATTCTATTTGTTCCACCCTCGCGAGGGCGCAGGTCGCCAGAGGCGACCGCCCCTACAACTCTCCTCTCTGCAGTTTACGGGCAAGCTTGTCAATGGGCGTTTCCTGCCCAAGCCCCTCCTTGATCTCTTTGGTCTTCTCCCGGCTCATGCGCACCAACTCTTCGCCGGACATGAGAACGTCCTCAGTTTGTCGGTCAACCACCGCCATCCGTTCGGTGCAGCAATAGCACGGGTCAACCGAAGCCGTGATAAGAGCGACATCGGCTATAGTCTCGCCGATGCAGGTAGCTTTGAACGACGGTATGTTCACGAAGCTTGGCGCGCGAATCTTGTGTCGCACGGGACAGGCCGACCCGTCGCTGCGCACATAATGGAACACCTCGCCGCGCGGCGCTTCCGCGTGACCGACGCCCTCGCCGGGCGGTATTTCCCTGACTTCCGTCTCAATCGGTCCGGGCGGCATCTTCTCGAGGCTTTGCCTTATGATCTTGATCGACTCGAAGTTCTCCAGCAACCTTACTGCCGCTTTGGCGAACACGTCTCCTCCCTCGTACGTGATCACGTCCCAATCGACCAGGTCGTAACCCGCGTACGGGTCATCCGTCCGAATATCATCAGATATGTCCGAACCTCGCACAGTGGGCCCGACAGTACCGTAGGAAATCGCATCCTCCTTACTCAGGATTCCGACGCCTTTTGTCCTCGCGTGAATTACCGGGTCATCCACGACCGCGCCGGTGAAAAGCTCATTGCCCTTAGCCAGCGTGTCGAGCATCGAGATTATCGCAGGGAAATCCTCCTCCTTGATGTCGCGTCTGACACCGCCGGGCTTCATCATAGCATAATGGTTGCGATTGCCGCTTATTAGCTCGAAGATGTCGAGAATCGGCTCCCGATATTTCCAGGCCCACATGAACACCGTATCGTACCCGATGAAGTGACCGGCGAGTCCCACCCATAACATGTGACTATGCAACCGTTCAAGCTCGGCGACGATGTTCCTGATATACTTCGCTCTCTCTGGGATCTCTATTCCCGCGAGGTCCTCCACGGCGTTCACATAGGCTATCGGGTGGGAGGTGGAGCAGATGCCGCAGATGCGCTCGACGGTGAAAGGTACTTGGTCGAACGTCTTGTACTGGCTCATCTTCTCAATTCCACGGTGCATGTAGCCGATGCGCATGTCTATGTCAACGACAGTTTCACCCTCGACGTAAAGCTGAAAATGCTCCGCCTCCTCCAGCAGAGGGTGAAACGGGCCGAGCGGTACTATCGTCCTTTTCATGCCTTAAACTCCCCGAATCTCACGCCGCGCTTATAGGGGTGGATTCCCTCAGGCCAATCATCTGAAAGAATGAGTTTCCTGAAATCAGGGTGCCCTCTGAAAACCACACCCAGAATGTCGTGGATTTCCCTCTCAATCCAAACCGCCGCCGGCAGAAACGAGCCGACCGAGTCTATTTCCGGGAACGGTTTCTTGACTTTTGTCTTGATCATGATGAACTGATGGTCCTTCGCGCTCATCCAATGGTAAACCAGCTCGATGCCGCTCCTCGTGTCTACACCGGACACCGTGGCGAGCCGCACACCGCACTCCTCGAACATGAACCGCGACGCTGCGACTATCTCCTCCGGCGCAATGTATACGTATGCGCGCGCGGGAGATCTCTCCACGATTTCCAAAATCTTTGCCGGCATGCTCTCTTTGACCGCTGTCAGCGCGACGCTACCACTCATACTTCACCTCTCCTATAACACGCTCAGCGCCTTGACCACTCCGGAGATCATCGCCTCCGGTTTTGGCGGACATCCCGGCACGTACGCGATGATGGCGTTAGGATCGATCTGTCTCACGACCTTGTCAATGGGGCCGACGATGTTGTAGTTATCTCTGAACATAGTCGATGACAGACCGCAGGAGCCTATCGCGAACACCACGCACGGTTTCGCCGTCTGCTTGTATAGCTCGACAAACCTGGGGAGAACGTGCCGGTTTACGGATCCGGTAACAAGCAGGGCGTCAGCGTGTCTGGGACTGCCCACGAGCTTTATTCCAAAACGTTCCACATCGAATCTCGGAGTCAGCAGGTCGAGTATCTCTATGTCGCAGTTATTGCAGGGTGACAGCGCTACGTGGTACACCCAGGGCGACTTCTTCAGTCCCCACATCTTAACGCTCATAACGCTTCACTCCATAAAGATCAGAGGTTGAACCTTGCCAGCAACAGAGCGATCAGGGCCAGCACCGTAAGCGGACCCCAGAACAGCTTCATTATCTGGTCAATCCTCAACCTCGGGTTCGTGTTTCTGATCAAGACCACCAGCACTACCGGCACGAGATACTTCAAGATACTCCACAGGATATCGATGCCCTTGAATTGCATTCCGCCAAAGAATATGACCGCCAGAAAGACTGTCAGAACGCTCAGCATCATCGCTTTGCTGAGCTTGAACAGCGCCAGCGGGACGCCGGAGTACTCTGTAAGAACACCGCCCATCAACTCCTGCTCAGCCTCCGGCGCGTCAAACGGCACCAACCCCAGCTTGCCCTGAATGCACAGTATCGCAACGATGAACCCGATGACTCCCGAAATGCTCCATATGAACGCGCCGTTCTGAGCCTGGTAGTCCACGATCTTGTCGATCATGAAACCGGCCTGCGCTTTGTACACGGCCGTAAGCACTACGATAAGGAACGGCAGCTCGTACGCGAGTATGAGCTTCATCTCGCGACTCGCCCCGACAGACGCCATAGGGTTGCCGGTCGAGGCCGCGCCGAGTATCAGCGCCGCTGACGGTATCGTGAGCAGGTACAGCACAACTACTATGTCTCCGATAAAGCCTTCCTTGCCAAGTACACCTCCTGACACGAGCGCCGCCGCGCCAAGCGACACGCCAACGAGTGCCAACAGCGGCGCGACGAGGAAGCCTTTCTGACGGCTGCCTTCGGGCACGAGCGTCTCTTTGCCTAGCAGCTTCACGAAATCCGCAAACGGTTGGAACCACGGCGGACCAACCCGCGCTTGCACCCGCGCGGTGACTTTTCTGTCCACCCAGCTCGTCACCAGTCCTACAACAGCCGTTACGGCGAACACAGCCAGGAAATATGGTACGCCAAATGCACTCATCATCCTCACCAATTCACGCGGGCTTCTCCCGCTAGGCTCTCCTTATGTACGGGCTATGTCCGATTGTATGTGCTCCCACCACGAGAACGTCTTTCGCCTCGTAGACCTCTTCAACCTCTCTAAACTGTAGCGCGCTTGTGGGACACGTCGCAACGCAGGCGGGTTCAAGCCCGCGTTCTACCCTCGGCGCGCACAGGTCGCACTTGCTCGACGAGTGCCGGGCCAGTCTCATGCCGCGAGTCAGCGTCCCGAACGGGCACGCCAGCGTACAGCTCATGCAGCCGGTGCATGTCGCCATGTTTCTCCTAACGATGCCGTCCTCGTGCTTCTTCATCGACTCGTTCGGACAAGCAGCGACGCACGCGGCGGTCTCGCAGTGTCTGCACACGACAGGCAGCGTGCCTTCCTCCGGTATCTCGCCGCTCTGCATCGTCAGGATGTCGTGGTTTACGCGACTGCAGGCGACGCTATGTGCTTGACATCCTATGCAGAGATCGAGATCTACAAACAGCTTCTTCATTCACGGAACTCTTTCTACCATCTTAACCCAACTCACTCTGTCCGTTAGGGAACCGTCCGCAAAACACGTTGCCGTCGACACGACGGGTGATGTCACTGCCTCCTCGCGAGCCGCTTTAGCAATTGCCGCCGCCTTGCCCTCGTCAAGGGCCGCTTCCGCGAGCGCTTCTGGCGCTTCGTGTGCACGCAACTCAACGCCCGTCGCTTTGGCGACGGCCTTCAGTATGTCGCCATACGACATTGCACCTCCAGGTGGGGCGACGACCCGCTGGCATTGAGCACCATTGAACGTGCCATCCTGCTCGATCCACAGCGCAGTCGGCAGAACCATGCCGGCCAGAGATGTCGTCTTGTTCGGAAACGGTGCTCCCGCAACAAGCAGTTGCACTTCAGACAGCGCTCCGTTCACATCCAGGTTCGGATATGACGACACGAGATCTGCCCCCAGTACGAGCAGAACCTCTATCTCCCCACGGGCCGCAGACTTGATCACGTCCTCGGCCGAAACGTCACCGGATGAAATCTCCGCAATACTGCGCGCGTTACCGTAATCGTGCAGCGCGAAAAGTCCCTTCGTGTCGCCGGCAGCCTTGACGAGAGCGTTCGCCAGTTGTGCGACCACCGGATCGTCCGTGGACAACACCACTACCGCCCGCTCGGACTCAACGAAGCTCTTCGCCAATTTCTGCGCGTCCGAACCGGCATCCACGCCCTTGACCAGTTGATTCAACCACTTTTCCTTCGCGCCGCCCCGCGCCTCCACCACTGCGGCAACAAGATCCAGCATGCTATCTCGCTCGGGTCCAAGGAGGTGGGTCGCAGCGAACCGCGACGTCATGTTGCTCTCTCGAGAGACCACGTTGAGAGAGTTCTCGCGGGCCGCATTTCGCGCGGCAAGAACTCTCCCGGCTATAACGGGACATCTGGCAAACGGATCCCCCACGGCGATCGTGCACACGGAGTTCTCGACATCGTCCAGAGTGGCCTGCGCAACGCCGCCGGACGTTTCCGCGAGTGCTGACACCACCTTATCGTCGCCGGTGGGGAGACTTATCGCAGCTTTGCCGGCTCCGGTGCAATCGGCTGCAAACGCAAAGGCCAACCCGACGTCCTCGCACGACGCATCACCGGAGAGCACGACGGCCGCAGTCTTGCCGCCCTGAACGGCACGCAGGGCATCCGCCACCTCATCTGCCGCCTGTTCCCACCTGATCGGTTTGCCGTCTTTCTTGGGCACATCAAGACGCAAGGGGTCGTTCAGCAGCTCCAGAATGTAATTACCTTTCGCGCACAGTTTGCCTCGGTTCACGCCATTTTCCGTGTCATACTCGAGGTTGACCGGCTCGTCGCATTCCAGATCAACTATCAGGCCGCAACCGAGCGAGCAGAGAAGGCAAATGTTTTTTCTTGACTCAACCATCTCAACTACCTGTTCGAGGTTCCCTCAACTGAAAACGTTTGGCACGTCCTTAATCTTCGCGTAGTTCATATCCGGACCGTCTTTGCATAGATAGTACGGTCCGACCTCGCATCTGCCGCACTTGCCGACACCGCAGCTCATTTTCCTGTTCATCGACAAGTATATCTGTTCCGGCTCGAATCCGATTTCGAGAAGCTTATACGTCACGAACCGCAGCATGATGCCCGGCCCGCAGGAGACGACATAGCTGTTGGGCTTGTCCACGTCGACATCGTCCAGCAGGCTCGTGACGAGCCCTACCTTGCCCTCCCATCCGGGCGCCGGAACGTCGATGGTTACGGTAAGATCCGTTTGCGGCTTCTTGGACCATTCGTCGAAACTCGTCCTGAAAAGCAGCTCCTCCGGCGTCTTCGCACCATATTTTATCGAGAGCCGCTTATACTTTCCCATATCCTCGAACATAGCCAGAATCAGTGATCTCAGAGGGGCCAGTCCCACTCCGCCACCGACCACCAGGACCTCCTTGTTCTCGAACTTGTCCAGCGGGTAGCCTTTCCCGAACGGGCCGCGCAATCCGACGTTATCTCCCGCTTGCATCGTGTGGAGCACATCGGTCACCGTGCCGGTCTTGAGTATGGTGATCTCCATCTTCTCGGTCACGGCCGGCGACGATGAGGGGGTGAACGGCGCCTCGCCCATGCCTGGTACCGTGAGCTGCATGAACTGGCCCGCCTTGAAACGTATCGGCGCTTCCGGCCGAATGACGAACGTCTTGTTGGTCGGCGTCTCTTTTATGATTTCCTCGATTTGCGCCTGAATCGGGGAATACAGATTGTTCATCTCGCAACCTTCTCGGTTAACGCCGCAGAGTCAAGGGCTTTGAACACTTTGCGCATGTCAATGTTGCCGGGACAGGCTTCTATGCACCTGCCGCAGCCCGAACAACCTTCAATACCGTGCCTCTCGACAATCTGGTCGAACTTGTGCGCGTAGCGGTGTCTGAACCGTTCCACGAGAAACGCTCTAGGCGTCCCGCCACCCGCCATGCGCGAGTATCCTGCATACACACAGGCGTCCCAGACCTTCAACCGCTCGAAGTTCTCCGCGCCCTTCTGGTCGTAAAGCAAGAAGCAGTGACACGTCGGACAGCAGAAGAGGCAGGCTGCACACTCGACGCAGGTTTGCACGTGAGAGTGCCATTCCTCATCTTCCGGAGCGTGCTTCAGGATCTCTTGTCGCGACCTGCTCACTTCAACGCCGCGATTGATATCCTCGACTCGACGCGCCGCCTCTTCGCGAGCCTTGTCCCGCGCGGCGAGCGTTTCCTTAGAGGCATCTTTAAACAGAGACGCCTGTTCACCGATGAGGCTTTCTCCCTTCTCGGACCCCACCTCGACGACATATCCGGCACCGGCCTTCGCCAGGTTCAGGTCATATCCGGCTTCCGGATACGGCTTATTGCCGATGAGCGTGCAAAAACAGCTGTCGCGTGGATCCGTGCACTCCATGCTGATGATCAGCGTGTTTGCCCTCCGCTCCGCATAGAAACAGTCCGTAAAATCCTCAGAGATGAAGACTGCGTCGAGGGTCTTCAACGCCGCAAGGTCGCACGCCGCCGCCCCTACCACGGTCACGTGCTCCGCAGCAGGAACCGTCTCGGACCCAGCCGCGCAGGGATATTCCGCCACCTTCTCTCTCGCAACAAACAAGAACGGTTTGAGCGACTGGGTCGCGCGAAAACCGGTGTAATCGAAACCCTCACCCTCTTGACGGGCGCGAAAAGCTATCTTTCCGGTGTCCTCGACCGGCTCCGCCACGAACACTCGACCGCGTTCGGCCAGATGATCCAGTAGTCTGACAAAATTGCCTTCAGAGATGAACCGCGTATTCATTATGATTCACTCACGCTGCCGGTCTTCTCTGCCATGCCCGGCTCCGCTATCGTTTGCTTCTTCGGTAAGAACACAACAAACGTGGTGCCTTGTCCTACAGCGCTCTTGACGGTCACATGACCGCGATGGGCCTCGACAATCCTCTTGACAACCGTTAATCCCAGACCCGTGCCCGTCACGCGCCGCCCTTCGTCGGTTTTTACCCGGAAGAACTCATCGAAAATGAACGGCAAGCTACCTTCGGGAATCCCCACGCCCGTGTCCTCAACCTCCACGGCAATGCTATCGTCCTTGTCAATCGCTCTGACGCAAACAGAACCTTCCTCGTGGTTGTACTTAACCGCATTGCTCACCAGATTCATGAAAACGTGGCTCAGAGCGTCCATGTCGCCTTCAATTGACTCGGCTCCGTTCGCCACCTCGATCTCTATATTGATATCCTTCTCGTCAGCTTGGGGCTTGACCAGGGCGGCCGATTCTTCGAGCAGTTCCCGCATCTTTACCGTCTCGAGGCTCTCGACTATTTTCCCCCGCTGGATGCGAGACATGCTCAGCCATTCGTTCACCAGCGTAAGCAGCCACTCGACTCGTTTGCGACTGTGCTCGAGTATCTCCTTCTGCTTCTCGGTGACATCGCCCGCCATCTCTTTCAGCATCACTTCAAGGTACTGTTCGACCGCGACCAGCGGCGCTCTCATTTCGTGCGTGACAACCGTCACGAAGTTCTCTCTCATCCTCTCATTTTCCCTGCGAAGAGCCTCCATTTCGACACTCAGCCGTCGCTTTTCCAGGCCTCTTTTCGTGACGATTCGGAGCTCGTCCGGAGTGAAAGGTTTGGGAAGGAAATCGTATGCGCCGCATTTCATGGCCTCGACCGCCGATTCGACCGTTGCGTAACCCGTGATCACTACTGCAACGATCGTCGGGTCTATTGCGGTTATCTCTTTCAACACTTCCGTTCCACCAACGCGGGGCATCTTGAGGTCCACGAGCACGATGTCGGGAGATAACTCGCGCACCTTGCGCAAGCCGCTCTCCGCGTCCACCGCCGTCTCGACACGATACCCCTCCTTCGTCAGCGCCTGATAACAGGAATCGCGCATCGATTCCTCGTCGTCAATGACGAGGACAGTTGCACCACTAATCTCCATTGGGTCCCCAACGTTTGCATCCTGTCCTTGTGGCCTCTCGTTTCATCAGTATTAGCATTTTTTGTGCCAGCAGGGTGCTGGAGCAATGTGGGCATCGGGCCAAATCGGCTCAGGACAAGCCCTAACGTCGGATCTCAATGCCCGGGATGAGTTTCCTGCGAAGGTTGACAAGGGGAGGTTTTTGGGGGAGTTTTTCCCCTTGGCGGGGAAAAACGCTACGCCAGAAGGCTAATCTTCCTCAATATTGTACCGTCGCATCTTGTTCCGGAGCGTTTTGCGGTCAATACCGAGAGCGTCAGCCGTCTTGGCCTTGTGCCTGTTGAACGTTGCCAAGGTTCTCTTGATATGTTCTTTTTCGATATCCTCAAGGCGCGCGCCGGCCGACCGCGCGCCGCGGAGGCTAACCGCGGATGAGAACTGGTGCCAGACGAGGTCGAGCGGTCGGACCGTCTCGCTATCGGCCATTACCACCGCGCGCTCTATGACATTTTCGAGCTCCCTCACGTTGCCGGGCCAATCGTAGTCAGCAAGCATCCTGAGCGCCTCTTCCGAGATGCTCCTGACCTTGGTTGCGGCACGCTTGGCGTTGTACTTTCTCAGGAAGAAGTTGGCGAGATGAGGAATATCCTCCTTGCGCTCCCGTAGTGGCGGCAGATTGATCGGGATTACACTTAGCCGGTAGAAAAGGTCCTCTCTGAATCCTCCCGCGGCCACGTCGGAGAGCAGGTCGCTGTTTGTCGCGGCGATAATTCGCACGTCCACCTTGATGACCTGGCCGCTGCCGACTCTTGTAATCTCACGTTCCTGTAAGGCGCGCAAGAGCTTTCCTTGGACGGACCAGCCAAGGGTGGATACGTCATCCAGGAACAGTGTTCCGCCATGAGCGAGTTCGAACCTGCCCTGTCGAGTAGACGTGGCCCCGGTGAAAGCTCCTCTGACGTGACCAAAGAGTTCGCTCTCGATAAGGTTCTCGACCAACCCGCCGGAATCGACCGTGACAAACGAACCATCTCTGCGCGCACTGTGATGGTGCAGTGCGCGCGCAACCAGTTCCTTGCCCGTACCGCTCTCGCCGGCGATCAGCACAGTACTGTCGGTGGCAGCGGCGCGTTTAACGAGCTGTTTTGTAGCTTTCATGACGACGCTCTCTCCAACAAGAGAGTCTACGCCGCGCAACGTCTCAAGCTCGCTCGGTGGACAAACCGTATCCCTGGCGAAGCCGCGCTTTTCCAGAGCGCGCGCCACTATCCCGCGAAGTACCCGTGGCGGGAACGGTTTCGGTATGAAGTCGTACGCGCCGTGCCTCATTGCCTCTACTGCAAATTCGACTGAAGCGTAACCCGTCATTACTATCACAACAGTATCCGCGCTTGTTTGCGCGATCCGGTCAAGCAGGTCCAGTCCGTTCAGGCCCGGCATTTTCCAATCCAGTATGACTACGTCAAACGGCTCCTTCCTTATTCTCTCAAGCCCGGAAAGTCCGTCGTGGGCCACCTCAACGCGGCATCCGTCTCGGGACAGGATCTGCACGCAACAGTCGCGCATAACCTCCTCATCATCTACTACAAGGATAGAAAACGATGCTGACATCTACTTACCCCCCTGTTTGACAGGCAGCTGCACGATAAAACCAGCACCTGCTCCCGGCTCGCTCTCGACCTTGATTCGCCCCCCGTGCCTCTCCACTATACCATAACTGACAGCGAGACCAAGACCCGTACCGTGCCCCACCTCCTTGGTGGTGAAGAACGGGTCAAACAACCTTTCCATATGCTCGATCTCTATGCCTGGTCCCGTATCGCTTATCGAGACTTCCACCATGCCATCCTCACGGGACAGCCTGCTGCTCACGCTTATGCTGCCTTCACCGTCCATAGCTTCGGCGGCATTCTGAATGATATTCCTGAAGACCTGTTCGATCTGCGATACATCTACCATAACATGCGGCAGCGTCCTGCACAAGTCCAACTCGACTCTGACGTCCCTGAACCGCGGCCGCTGGACCGTCATAGCGAGCGCCTCTTCGACTATTCCGTTAATATCCGCCTCCTCGACTCGGGGGCTGGTTTGCCGCGAAAAATCGAGCAGGTTCCTCACTATGTCACGGCACCTGGTGGTCTCCCTAACGATCCTCGACATATTCTCGCGTCTGGGATCGTCGATGCCCGTGTCTTCGAGCAGAAGATGTGCGTACACCAATATGCCTCCGAGCGGGTTGTTTATCTCGTGAGCCACGCCGGCGGCGAGCTGGCCGAGCGTTGCCAGCCGCTTCGATTCGACCATCATCCGCGTCCTATCTTTAAGCTCCCTGTCCCTTTGTTTGATGCTCTCGGCCATGAGGTTGAATGTTTTCCCCAGTTCACCCATCTCGTCTTTTGAGGCCGTTTTAACCCGGTACTCGAGATTTCCTCCGGCGAGCTCATGGGCGCCTCGGGCCAGTTCCCTGATCGGCTTAAGAATGCTCAGCTCAAGCAGGTACGACACCGCCAGAGCGGCCACCGCGCCCGCTATCGTTATGCCTACAAATATCCACAGCGTCCTCTTCTTCATGTCCGCGAACTTCTCTTCGAGCACACCGACATAGAGCATACCGATGATCTCGTCGTTTACGTTCCGTATCGGCTCGTACGCCGCGATGTACCAGTCGTTCACGACGAACGCCCGCCCGACCCAGGGCAAACCTTTCACGAGCACGGTATCGTTGACTTCCGCCGACACCCGCGTTCCAATCGCCCGCTTACCGTCATCGTTCCTGACGTTAGTGGATATGCGCAAGTCTCCCTGGAAGATCGTCGTGGTACCGGTCTCTTTGCCCTTGTACCGTTCGCCCCGATACACGATGGCTTTGACCCGGTCCACGATCTCGTTATCCTTGTTGAGCAGGTCTCCGCCATAAAGCACCCCCACAACATCGCCGCTGTCGCCAAAGATGGGGACTGCCGCTTTCATCATCATACCTGTCGTCTCTTCAGTTCCAGGTCTGGGTTTCGCCTTCTCGGTTTGGACGAACTTGACCCGCGCTCGTTCCGCGAGTTCCGGGCTCTCTTTCACCAGTTGCTCTGCGGGCACAAGGGTGGTTCCCATTGCACATTCCCGGTCGCGCAGGACCCGTTTCACGAACTCGTCTTGGCTTAGATCATCAGCATAAACCTGAGGGTTTTGACATCGATGGAGGACGCGCCCTTCACCGTCGGTTATGGTCAGGATGTCCATCGCACTGGCCTGCCGCACTTCTTCGAGCGTCGTTCCAAGTGTCTTTCTGTCTTTGTTGATGAGCGCGTCTCGCACCATGACGGAACGGATCGCAGTGAAATGCAGGACGGTGTCGATTTGGCGTACTCTTTCCTGATAGACCTCGCGGGCCGAGTTCAGATCGAGACGCACGTTATCTTCAGCTTGCCTGATGACGCCGTTGGCGATTAGGCTGACGCCCACCAATATCGCGGTAGTCCCGGTAATCAGCACGACGATGAGGAAGCTTGCCACCAGCTTCGCGCGGAGGGACATTCTAACGAGCGCAAGTCTCATTCTGTTTGACAGTCTCCGGAGGTCACTCCTTATGTCTGGGCTTCGGGCACTTAAGCTTCAGTTAAGAACGTGCAAGGCCCGCTAACACAACTATACACCGTGCAGGGTTGACTACGAAGCCACGCGGAGAGCCGGAACGGATGCGGGGCGCAATAGGACACTCCGGTGTTCCCACCCGCATATCAATGCTACGCTGGCTCTACTCAGGCTTTCCCCATCGAGTCTTCGACAACACTCCTGTTTATCGCGATCCCCCGATGAGAGTCGGGAGAGGCGCGGTTGGTCAACTGCGTCGTATACGTCGCCGGCGCCGGACGCGCGAAACCGGGAATGCCGTCAGCGAGAAGGACAGCGCGACCGCCGCCGCGAAGGCTGCCGCGCAAGCGACTGGTGAATTGAGTGCCACGCGTGCCACCAGGACAACCGGTGTCAGAGCGGCGCGTACCAGCTTCTTGCCTGACGGCCAACCTTCTATGAATCTTGCCACCGGTGGACTTAGCCTATAGTATGTTCTCACAAGAGCGCAACCTGCGCGGTTGGTCAACAGATAAGTGTCCCTGAACTCTAGGAGCGTGCGCACCTGGTCGGCCGTCGGTGTGCCGTACGCCGCCGTGGCGATGAAGCACGGATTCAGCTTTTCTATTCCGCTGTCGCTGTGATGACCACGTACCGGTGCGGGCGGCGGCGGCGGTGGCGCGGCGCGTCTGCCGGAAGGCATCGAACTCGCGTCAAGAGGGTCCGTGTTCGCTGCGACTTCCTCTCCGTCAGTGTAAGTGTCGTCGTCCGAGTCGTCGTCCTCCGGGTCGGTCCCGTGCGTGTTAATCTCCTCGCCGTCCTCAAGGTCGTCGTTGTCGGTGTCCGCGTCGTTCGGGTCGCAGGGATAAGTGTGCACCTCATCCCAATCGGTAAGACCGTCGCCGTCGGTGTCCGGCTCGTCAGGATCCGTGCCGGTGTCGTTCTCGTCGACGTACACGCCAGTGTTGGTTTCCACCGAGTCGAGCAGACCGTCGCCATCTGAATCCACTATAGGGGGCGTCCATACCACGGT
>Ga0114922_10001173_pt1 | contig 25065 bp, 19 predicted proteins | sample AartaG_FD_100975 | JGI IMG/M metagenome (GOLD analysis project Ga0114922, IMG submission 100975) | Deep subsurface microbial communities from Aarhus Bay to uncover new lineages of life (NeLLi) - Aarhus_00045 metaG | ecosystem: Environmental > Aquatic > Marine > Oceanic > Sediment | place... | reverse complement strand
TTGGTCAATAAAAGACAGACAAATTGTTTTTTATAGATCAGAAAAAGAAAATACAAAAGTCTCTAGAAAATTAGCTGAGCATTATAAAAAAGATGAAAATTATGCCAAGAATCTCGCAAAAAAATTAATTAAGAAAACTGATTGGTTTAATAATTTTTTAGCTAAAAATAAGAGCTTTAAGAATTTTAAAAAAAGTGCAAAAGTATTTTTTGATAATTATAAAGAATTTTTCGCGCTTCATCAGGCTATTTATTGGGGAGGAAATTATTTGTCAAAATTAAAGGCTAGCGATAAAGAGAAAAAGAAAGTTAATCGCATTATAGAAATCCTAAATTCAGCTTATAAATATAATGAGATGGTAATTCCCAATATCGAGAAATACTTCAAGAGGTTGAAAATATCTAATTTTTTATATGATGAGATCGTCAAAAACATAAAAACAAAACCCAAAAGAAGAAGTTTGCTGTTCGTAAAAAATAAGAGGTTTATTTTATCAAATAAAGAGGCTTCAAAATTAGAGAAAATTATTGAAGAAAAAATAAAAAAATCCTGCGAGTTTGTAAAGGGTATAAAAGGTTTAGCCGTAACTAAAGGCAAATATAGAGGGCGAGTGAGGTCAATAACGGATTTTAAAGATTTAAAAAATATAAAGAAGGGAGAAGTGTTGGTTATTGCTATGACTAGACCGCACTATAATAAATTTATTAAACAAGCGGGTGCGATTATAACCGATGAGGGTGGAGTTTTATCTCATGCAGCAATTATCTCAAGAGAATTCAATATACCCTGTGTGGTCGGAATCAAAATCGCTACAAAAGTATTAAAAGACGGGGATTTGGTTGAAGTTGATGCTAACCGGGGCGTTGTGGAGATGTTAAAAAGAAGTTAAGATGGTATATATGGAAATAAAAATAATTAAAGAGAAAATTACAAAAGGTGAATTAGTAAAAACTGCCAAAGAGAGTTTTGGGGAAATGGTAAAAGGAGCAGTTGATATTGAACGAAGGGTAATAGCGCTTGGGGGAGAATTACACATTGACACAAATGAGAGATTAATTAAAGATGGTTCCAGCCAGCAAAATATTTGGGGAATAAATATTTATCCCAATAATCCGAGAGATGAATGGATTGAATTTAACTCACTTATTAACATTAAACCAGCGCTTGGGAATCGTTCGGCAGATATCAAAGACGAAAATGTCCGAGAAAAGATAAAAGAAATTGTCAACGAACTTATAGAATAACATGGCTTATTTTCATAAAAAACTCGCCGGGGGCCGGTGGAAAAATTTTTCTCGTATAGAACAATTGGCTCACATTGGAAGCGAATACAATAGATTTATTCATTGGAGCGACAAGGGCAACAAAGAAAACGCAACGCATTCTTTTGATCGTTTAATTGAGCTAGTTGATTTATCGGTGAACGATGAAAAATGGAAAAATTCTTTAGCAGAGCTTTTGCGTCTACGCGAAGTAATTTGCGATAAGTTTTCTAGAGGAAATAATTATAACGTTTCTTCAAAAAGTTTAGAAAATTATTTCTTGCATTTTGCTTTAATTGCTAAAAATTAAGAACCTCTCGCGAAGCCCCTCTTTTATATTGCTGTAAGAACCCCACCGCGCTGGCGCGGTGGGGTTCTTGACAAGATTTGTTTCAATATTATAATAACTTATAACAAGTTATAATAATATGAAAAAAGACAATTCTTTACTTACCTTACAAGAAACAGCTAAAATGCTTGGCGTAAGGCCAATTACTTTGCGCAAATGGGACCGGGAAAATAAGCTTAAAGCAGTTAGGGTTGGCACAAGACGCGATCGAAAATATCGAAAAGCAGATATTTTAGCATTTATAAAAAAATCAGAAACTAAAAAGATTGAATGGCAGGAATATATTAGAAGCGGTGCTGCCTATCATACTATTGCCCAGGTTGCAGAAGCACTTTATTTTGGTCTTAAAAAACATTTTGGCCGCGGTATAAAGTATAATATGGCTTATTTTGAAGGTGATACGCTGTATTGGTGTTATGACATGAAAGATCTGTATGATGCTGGCAGGGTTATCATTAAAAAATTAATACAAGACAAAAAATTTCAAGACAAATTTTTTGATTATTGGAACAGAAAAAGTAATGAGACATTCAAATTTATTGAGAATAATTCGTCTGATAATCTTTGCAAGTTGACTGACAAACAATTAGGACAAATTTATAAAAAGTATAATCAGTTAATGTTAGAGTGGTATGGCGTTTCTATAGCGATTGATGCCGCTGACGAAGCTCTATTGGTTAATGTAACAAAAAGGATAAAAGAAATTTTAAAAAATAAACTAGGGAAAAAGTTCACCGAAAAAGAATTTAATCGAGTTTATAATGCTCTAACTGCGCCAAGCCATTTATCTTACCTTAATAATGAAAGAGAAATGATTTTGAATCTTGTTAATAATATTCGCCAAAATAAATTTAGGAAAGAAAGCACTGAATTTAAAAACAAAGCAAAGGAAATAGTCAGTCAGTATTGGTGGACAGGATTAGGTTTTGCCAGAGGAAAGCCCAAAAGTACCGATTATATTTTAGAAGCGATTAAAGAAATTGAAGAAAAAAAAATAGATATCGGAAAGGAAATAGAAAATATTAAAAATTACAAAAAAATTACTCAATCCCAGAAAAAAGAGATTGAAAGAAAATATAATTTCAAAAAAGATAAAGAGATAATTGCGTGGCTTGAACTTTCAGATAGGTTGGTAGATTATCACGATTCTAGGAAAGAAATCCAAGTTAAAAGCGCTTTTTGGGAGTATAAAATTATTGATGAAATTTCAAAAAGAAAAAAAATATCAGCCAATCTTCTTGAGTGGGCAGAAATGAAAGAAATTATAGATTTGATTGAGAAAAAAGAAATTGACGAGAATGAATTAAATCAGCGCGCTTCCAAATTCCTTTATTTAAATATAGATGGTAAAATAACTAAACTTAGCGGTAAAGCGGCTGCAAAAAAACACGAGGAAGTTTTAGGTTTAGAGATAGGGGAGACTAGAGATCTTCAAGGGATAAGCGCCGCTGGGGGGAAAGTTGTAGGAGAAGCATTTGTCGCTATTACCGTAAATTCAGCTTTTAAAATCAAAAAAGGACAAATTTTAGTAACCGGAATGACAACACCTGATTTTGTACCGGCGATGAAAAAAGCGGCCGCGATTGTAACAGACGAGGGAGGAATAACTTGTCATGCAGCGATAGTTTCACGAGAATTAAATTTGCCGTGCGTTGTCGGAACGAAATATGCAACCAGATTAATAAAAACAGGTGATATAATAGAAGTAAAAGCAAACCACGGCGTAGTTATAATAATTAAAAAACAAAAATAAGCATGTTTACGAAAAATTTTAAAGAAATTTCAAAAAAAGATACCTCTATTGCCGGAGGTAAGGGAGCTTCCTTGGGTGAGATGACTCAGGCGGGAATTCTTGTGCCTCCGGGATTTGTGGTTTCGGCGTTGGCTTTTGATAAATTTTTAAAAGATACTGATGTTAATATTGAAATAGACGCAATGTGGGATAGATTAGATGTTAGAAGCACAGATGAAATAGAGGAAAATTCTGCAATGATTCAAGAACTTATAACTGCTAAAAAATTTCCTCAAGATTTGGCGAAAGAAATTTTAAAAGAATTTGATAAACTAGGGGCTAAGTATGTTGCTGTTCGTTCATCGGCGACTGCAGAAGATTCAAAAATTGATGCCTGGGCAGGCCAATTGGAAAGCTATCTTTATGTTATAAGAAAAAACTTGTTGGAAAGCGTTCAAAAATGTTGGGCTTCTCTTTTTACGCCAAGAGCCATATTTTACAGAGTAGAAAGGAAATTTCAAAAAAAGCATGTGGCCGTGGCGGTTGTAGTTCAGAAAATGGTAAATTCCGAAGTCGCTGGGGTGTGTTTTACAGTTCATCCTGTAACCAGAGACAAAGACCAGATGATAATTGAAGCAGGGTGGGGGCTGGGAGAAGCTTTGGTTCAAGGTATTATAACCCCGGATAGTTATGTTGTTGAGAAAAGCACCCTTAATTTAATAGATGTAAATGTTGGCATACAAGAAAAGCAAATCATTAGAGGAGAAAAAGAAACAAAAGAAGCAGCAGTTGCTTCCGCAAAAAAAGAAAAGCAAAAACTCACTGAAAAACAAATCCGGGAATTAGCCAAAATTTGTATAGGAATAGAAAAACATTACAAATCACCCCAAGATATTGAATGGGCTTTGGAGAAGGGAAAATTATATATCACCCAATCAAGACCGATTACTACTTTGGGATAAAAATCAAATCAAAACTGCCCCGCGACGCGGGGCAGTTTTGTATTAAAATTATCCCCAGTTTTGGGCTTGATTTTAAGCTAATTTTGGGGTAAAATAAAGTAATTAGATATGTCAAAAATCGGTCTAAAATCACTCAAAATTAAGGCAGAAACTCGCTAATAATTATAACAACATGCGAAAAGATATTACAATAGAAGATTCCAGGGAAAAAACTCTAATTGAAGAGTTGGGGAAGAGAGATGATATTAAAGCAGAAAGAATTAAAAGATTGCTAGATTTCCCTGATCTTACAAAAAAACAGAATTCTCCGGTAAAGATTTTAGTTGACCAAATAATAAAATTGCCAAGATTCGAGATTTTTGATTTAATTGATTTCCCTAGAATAGTTACAGTTGAAGAAAACTTTGATATTTTAAATACTCCTGAAGATCATCCTACTCGGAGAGAAACGGATACCTATTATGTTGCGGATAAATATGTTTTGAGAACACACACGACAGATATGTGGTCTTTTTATTTGAAAGACCCTGAAGTTTTAAAAAGATTAAAAGAGGAAGGACACGTTGGAGCGCTGTCGACTGGAATAGTTTTCCGTAAAGATGAAATTGACAGAAATCATTTTCCTGCTTTTCACCAAATAGACGGTTTATATATATGCAAAAAAGACCAAAAGATTATTACTCAAAAGGACCTGGAAGAGGTTTTAATTGATATTGGAAAAGGTATTTTTGGAGAAAACCTTGAATGGAAGTTTATCGTTGACTCTTTTCCTTTTACAGATCCGTCAGTAGAGATGAACATTAAATGGGGTGACCAATGGATGGAGGTGGTAGGTTCTGGTCTTGTGCATCCTCAGGTTTTGAAAAATTTTGAATTGGATCCCGAAATTTATAACGGTTGGGCATTTGGTTTTGGCATAGACCGGCTGGCAATGTTAAAAATGGGAATTCCTGACATAAGAATACTCTGGTCGGACGATCCCAGAATTACCAGTCAATTTAAAGATATCAATAGCCAGTATGAAGAAGTAAGCAAGTATCCTGCAACTTCAAGAGATATTTCTTTCGTAATAGACAAAAATACAAGCCTGAATAATTATTACGAAATCGTAAGGGATTTTGCTAATAACTTAATTGAGGAAGTAAAGCTTGTAGATAGTTATGAAGACGAGGAAAAATTCGGCAAAGATAAAAAAAGCTATACCTTCCGCATTGTCTACCGGTCGCCGGAAAGAACTCTAACTAACGAAGAAATAAATAAAGTCCAGGAAGAAATCCGCGAAAAAACAAAGCAAGAATTAGGAGCTATTCTGCGTTAAAATTAAAAATTTTCAATTTTCAATTCTCATTTTACATCTTGAGGTTTGAGTTTTAAATTTACAAATATGGTTCGAAAAGAAACAATCAAAAAATTAAAGAAAAAGTCCGGAGACAAAAAACCTTTAAAAAAGGAGGAGGCTTATACTGCTAAAGATATTTATGTTTTGAAAGGATTGGAGCCTGTTAGAAAAAGACCGGCAATGTATATTGGTTCAACGGGTCCTGATGGTTTGCACCATCTAGTTTGGGAATGTGTGGATAATTCATTAGACGAGGCGATGGCTGGCTACGCAAAAAATATTGAAGTTACGCTTTTGCCGCAAAATCAAGTAAAAACAGTTGATGATGGAAGGGGCATTCCGGTAGATAAACATCCCCAAACAAAAAAATCAGCTTTAGAAACAGTAATGACCACCTTGCACGCTGGAGCAAAATTTGGAGGGAAAGCTTATCGGGTAGCAGGGGGTTTGCATGGGGTAGGGGTTTCAGTGGTTTGTGCTTTATCTAAATATCTGAAAGCTGAGGTCTGTCGAGAAGGATTTAAATATTGTCAGGAATACTCCGAGGGTAAAACAAAAACGAAAGTTAAAAAAATAGATGGCTGTCGGCAGAGAGGAACGACTATCCTCTTTGAACCAGATCCTGAAATTTTCAAAGAGATTAAATTTAATTCAAAAAGAATTTTGAATCATTTACGACAACAAGCTTATTTGACCAGGGGCGTTAGAATAATATTTAGAGATGAAAGAGAAGGAGAGCACCAGAGTTATAGTTTTTATTTTGAAGGTGGGCTGGCTTCTTATGTTAAATACCTAATTCATGAATCTACCCTTCGTCATCCCAATGTTTTTTATTGCTATGGTGAAAAGAATGGAATAATCGTTGAAGCTGCCCTTCAGTATACCCAAGAATATGAATGCTATGAGGAGAGTTTTGCCAACAATATTCATACCGAAGAAGGTGGAACTCATTTAACCGGTTTTAGGACAGCCCTTACCAGAACTTTGAATGATTATGCTAGAAAAAATGATTTCCTTAAAGAATCGGATGATAATCTATCAGGTGACGATATTAGAGAGGGTTTGACTGGAGTTGTTGCAGTTAAGATAAAAGAACCCCAGTTTGAAGGGCAAACTAAAGCAAAGTTGGGGAACCCCGAAGTCAAGGTTATTGTAGACCAGATAGTTTCTGAAAACCTCACCGACTTTTTGGAAAGAAACCCCCAGGATGCTAGAGCGATTATTGAAAAATGTATTTTATCATTCAGAGCTAGAAAAGCAGCAAAAGCGGCTAGAGAAACAGTTTTAAGAAAAGGAATTTTAGAGGGCCTTGCCTTGCCCGGCAAATTAGCTGATTGTTCTTCAAAGAAGCCCGAAGAATCTGAAGTTTTTGTAGTTGAAGGCGAGAGTGCTGGAGGCTCGGCAAAATCAGCCCGCGACAGACGATTTCAGGCGGTTTTACCCCTAAGGGGGAAGATTTTGAATGTTGAGAAAGCGAGATTGGATAAAATTTTGTCTTCAAAAGAAATTCGTGCCCTCATTATTGCTTTAGGAACGGGGATCGGGGAAGACTTTAATATTGAAAAAGCGAGATACCACCGTATTATTTTGACTCTTGATGCTGATGTGGATGGTTCACATATTAGGACATTGCTTTTAACACTTTTCTATCGCCATTTCAAACCTATAATTGAAAAAGGATATCTTTATATTGCCCAGCCTCCGCTTTATAGAATCCAGGCTGGAAAAAAAATAGGATACGCCTATACTGAAGGAGAAAAAAAGAAAATTATTGACGCTTTTGAAAAGGAGAAAACAATAAATATTTCTATCCAGAGATATAAAGGGCTTGGAGAAATGAATCCCGAGCAACTTTGGGAAACCACTGTGAATCCCGAAAACCGAATTTTGTTAAAAGTTACGATTGAAAATGCCAAAGAAGCAGATAGAATTTTTGATACCCTTATGGGGGAAGAGGTTTTACCTCGGAAAAAATTTATTCAAACTTACGCTAAAGAGGTTAAAAATTTAGATATTTAATGATTAGTCGCTCGCTTTATTGACAGGTTGGGCTTGGTTTTGTTAATATATAAAATGGAGCCCGAGGAGGGCTTTTTAAAAACTATGGATTTCAAAAATATCCCTGCTAAAATTACCACATTTCTAAAAGAAGTGCGCTTAGAGATGAAAAAGGTTAACTGGCCCACCAGAAAAGAGACTATAAAATATACCCTAATTATAATTGGAGTTTGTTTGGTAACTGCTATATTTTTAGGCGGGCTGGATTATTTATTCGCTATTTTGCGAGATAAATTCATATTATAATATGCCAAAACAACGTTTACCCCAGCAAAAGAACTGGTATGTTATCCACACTTATTCTGGATATGAAGATTCAGTCGCTAAAAACCTGAGACAAAGGGTTGATTCTTTGGGCATGGAGGATAAAATTTTTAATATCTTGGTTCCTAAAGAAAAAAAGATTAAAATTAAAGATGGTAAAAGAAAGACAGTTGAGGAAAAAATTTATCCAGGATATGTTTTAGTTGAAATGATTGTAACTGATGATTCTTGGTATATAGTTAGAAATACCCCGAATGTTACTGGTTTCGTGGGAGTAGGTACTACCCCAGTTCCAATATCTTTGCAAGAAGTTGAAGTTTTGAAAAAAAGAATAGGTGTTGAGACGCCGCAATATAAGATTGATGTTAAGGTAGGGGATTCAGTAAAAATTGTGGACGGCCCCTTTAAGGATTGTGACGGGAAGGTTGCTGAGGTAGATGAGGAGAGAGGTAAGATTAAGGTATTTGTTAACATGTTTGGTCGAGATACGCCGGTAGAATTAGATTCACTGCAAATAAAGAAACTGTAATTATTATGCCTAGAAAACCAAAAGCTATTGTAAAATTACAAATTCCAGCTGGTAAGGCAACTCCTGCTCCTCCCATAGGACCAACTTTAGCTCCCCATGGATTAAACCTCTCGGATTTTTGCCAGAAATTTAATGATATGACAAAAAATCAAGCAGGTTTTATCATTCCGGTGGAAATTACTATCTATGAGGATAGAAGTTATGAACTTAAATTAAAACAACCGCCAGCTTCTGAGCTTTTAAAAAAAGCGGCTGGCATTGAAAAAGGTTCTGGAGTTCCGAATAAAACCAAAGTTGCTAAAATTACCAAAAGCCAACTTAAAGAAATTGCCCAAAAGAAAATGCCAGATTTAAACACTTCAGATGTTGAGCAAGCAATGAAAATAATTGAAGGAACAGCCAAAAATATGGGAATAGAAGTGGAATAAATTAAAGTGAGCTCGAAGGGCGAACGGATATGAGACCATCAAAAGACCAATATTATTTAAACATTGCTAAAGAAGTTGCTCAAAGAGGAACTTGTCTTAGATCAAAAGCCGGGGCAATTATTGTCAGAGACGACCAGATTATTTCTACCGGATATATCGGTGCTCCCAGAAAAACAAAAGATTGTTTGGAGAGAGGTTATTGTTTAAGGGATAAAATGAAAATACCTCATGGTGAACGATATGAAATATGTAGAAGCGTGCATGCCGAACAGAATTGTATAATAAATGCTGCCCGGGCAGGTGTTAGTTTGCTGAAAGGAACAATGTATTTATATATTGAAAGCGCTAAGACAGGAGAGAGGATAGATAGTTTTCCTTGCTACATTTGTAAAAAAATGATTATTAATTCTGGTATTGATAGGTTTGTAGGAAGTTCCAAAGAAGGAGGGATTAGAATATTCTATATAAAGGATTGGGTTGAAGATTGGAGACAGAGGGATATTTTAGATGATGAACATCAATATGGAAAAAATCAAAATACAAAAGGAAGTTTAGAATGAAAAAAAATAGTTATCCAGGAAAATTTATAGTCATTGAAGGGCTTGATGGCTCTGGCCAGACCACTCAAGTTAATCTTTTAAAAGATTTTTTAATTGGAAAAGGATATCAACTCACATTAACAAAAGAACCCACTTTAGAATCTGAAGCTGGAAAAAAAATAAGAGGAATTTTAGATGAAAAAGAAAAAATAGAAGCAGCAGAACTCCAAAAACTTTTTGCTCAAGACAGAAAAGAGCATTTAGAGAATACGATTATCCCAGCACTCCAAAAAGGGAGTTTTGTTATTTCTGATCGTTATTTTTTCTCCTCTTTTGCTTACGGAGCAGCTGACGGACTTGACTTAAATAAGTTGATTAAGATAAATGACGATTTTTTATTACCAGATTTGACGATTATTCTGAAAGTCAGCCCCGACGTTTGTGTCTCAAGAATTAAAAAAAGGGGGACTGAAAGGACTCTTTTTGAGAAACGAGATAAATTAGCCGAAGTTTGGCGGATTTATGCGACGTTTCCAAAAAAATTTGAGGATGTTTTTATTATTGATGGTGAAAAAACAATAGATGGAGTTTTTGAAGAGATAAAAAAGGTCATCAGTTTAAATCTTCTTAGGTAAGGATAAAATGGAGATTGAAAAGTTTGCTCCTCTTTTTGAAAAATTAAAAATAACAGAAAAAGATCATTATCTTTTAGAACCTTTTTTTACTAATCTGGATAAATCTGTTTTTGCAGTAACTTTTTTGCCTCCAGAAGTAATCGGCGCCCTTTGTTCAAGAACAAGCAGAGCGAAAGACGATTTGAGGACTATTTTTTTGAATGAATTTATAAAACCTTTTCTTGAAAAACAAGATGATTACGCAAAATCTTTGAAAGCATTGATTGAATTTTTGCATAAATACCCAATCGAACTTATTTTTTCAAATCCAAAAGGAAGAGAATTCTATATCAAATGGCTTTCGCAGTTTGGAGATGATTCAATAGCTCAGATGGCGGGCACTCATCTTATATATTCAGCAATTTCCCAAGTTGGAATTAAGCACTTTGAGGACATGAGGATTGGGATAGCTCCTATTGAAAAATCGACTCGTTACGTTGATTTTTCATCTAAGGTTGACAATCAATATCGTTATTATACAGACCCGATACTAGAAAAGATGGGTTTGATTGAAGAATATAGAGGTACAATGGATGGTCTCTTCGGTACCTATAGCAATCTGTTGAGGAAATTTCTTGAGCATTCAAAAAAACTGTATCCTGGCGAGAAAGAAAGCTTGCTTAAAACTAAAACATTTGATGTAATCCGGCCAATTTTGCCGGTTTCGACTCTTGGACAAGTTTCATTTTTTGGAAATGGGCAGGCCCTTGAATATTTGGTAAATAGATCATTAAATCATAAATTGGGAGAAATTCGCTGGGCAGGAAAAAGAGCTTTTGAGGAGCTGAATAAAATCATTCCCGCCTTTCTAAGAAGAGCAGAAAACGAAGACTCTGCTCAATGCAGAACATATTTAGCAGAAAGAGAAGAGAGAATTCAAAGAGCCCTTGAAGAGATTAGTTGGGAAAGAGAGAAAGTGCCATCTGAGGCCTCAGTAAGGTTGCTTGATTACGATAAAGATGGTCAAGATAAAGTAATCGCAGGTTTGCTTTATTTTGGACTTCACGAGCCGTACGATCATATTCTTCAAAAAATAAAAGATCTATCAGAAGCTGATAAAGAAAAAATTCTTAAAGAAGTACTAAAAGATAGGAAATTCCGATTTTATAAGATTCCCAGAGCTTTTGAGAATACTTATCTTAGGTTTGAAATTGTAATGAACATCGGCGCTTGGAGAGATTTACATCGTCATCGCATGCACACTCAGTTTAGAGAAAGATTTAATATTTACAATGGCTTTGATATCCCAGAAGACCTCAAAGAAGCCAATCTGGATAAAGAATTTGAGGAAGCCATTTTGAGAACTGAAGAAATATTTAAGAAAATAGAAAAGATTGATCCAGATATTGCTCAATACTGCTGCACCTTAGCTCATAAAGTTAGATTTATACAGTATCAAAATTTAAGGTCTTTCTTTTGGGAATCAGAGCTTAGAACTATTCCTGAGGGGCATCCTGATTATCGAAAAATAGAACAGGAAAAAATAAGGTTGGTTCAAAAAATCTATCCTTTAATTGGAAAATATCTTTTAGTTGATATGGATAGTTATGACTTTGCCCGGCGCAAAGCTTCAGAAAAAATAAAAAAGAAAGAAGAAGAATTGAAGCAATATTTTCAAGAGAAAGAGACTTAATTATGAGAGGTCGCTCGGCAGCATAATGTTAAGAAAGTCCTCTTGCCAATCTGTCCTCGCTTAAAATTACTATCTCAATATGTCCTATCAACCTACCATCGGTTTAGAAATACACGTTGAATTAAAAACCAGGAGTAAGATGTTTTGTTTCTGTAAGAACGACCCCAACGAGAAACATCCAAATGTCAACATTTGTCCGGTATGTACTGCCCAACCGGGAACACTTCCTGTTATCAACAAAGAAGCTGTAAGGAAAGTAATGAAAACAGGTCTAGCCCTGAATTGTAAAATTCCGGAATCTTCTAAATTTGATAGAAAAAACTATTTTTATCCTGATTTGCCTAAGGGCTATCAAATTTCTCAATACGACAAACCTTTTTGCAAAGAGGGGTTTTTAAAGATAAGGGATAAGAAAATTAGAATCACTAGAGTCCATTTAGAAGAAGACACCGGGAAACTTATTCATCCTAAAGGAGCTGACCATTCTCTGGTTGATTTTAACAGAGCCGGTATTCCTTTAATGGAACTGGTGACAGAGCCAGATTTAAGAACAGCAAAAGAAGCAAGAAAATTTGCTGAAGAATTGCGATTGATTTTAAGATATCTTGATGTTTCTGATGCTGATATGGAAAAAGGACAGCTTAGAATTGAAGTAAATATTAGTTTGAGCAAGGGTGAAAAATTAGGAACAAAAGTAGAAATTAAAAATTTAAATTCATTTAGAACTGTAGAAAAATCAATTGAATACGAAATAAAAAGGCAATCAGAGGTTTTAGAATCTGGTAAAAAAGTTGTTCAAGAAACAAGAGGATGGGATGAAGTAAAAGGAATAACAGTAAGTCAACGAGAAAAAGAAGAAGCCCATGATTATAGATATTTCCCAGAGCCGGATTTGCCAACTCTTCATTTTGATAAAGAATTCATAGACGAAATTAAGTCTGAAATTCCAGAGTTGCCGCAGCAAAGAAGGAAGAGGTTTGAAAAAGAATATAAGTTAGATGAAAAAACTATTGAGATTTTTACTACTAATAAAGATCTTGGAGAATATTTTGAAAAAGTGATGTCAGAGTTAAGAAATTGGATAAAGGAAGCTGAACAAAAAGAAAAAGTAGAAGAAAAAGAGTATGAAAAATTAGTAAAACTTGCTTCAAACTACATAATTACAGACTTACAAGGAACTATAAATCTTTCATCTTTCATTGAAGAAAACTTCCCGATTACACCAGAAAATTTTGCTGAATTCATGAAATTAATTTACAGAGGTGAGATATCCAGTAAAATTGCCAAAATGCTTTTGCAAGAGATGTTTAAAACCGGAGCTGATCCTTCGCATATTATCGAAGAAAAAGGATTAAGCCAGGTAACAGATGAAGGAGAAATTGAGAAAATTATAAAAGAAGTTATTTCAAAAAATCCAAAACCAGTTGAAGATTATAAAAAAGGTAAAGAAACCGCCCTCCAATTTTTAGTAGGTCAAGTTATGGCAGCCACGCGAGGCAGGGCTAATCCAGAAAGCGTCCAACGTTTGTTGAAAGAGAATCTTTAACAGGTTTCTTTGCTTCTTTGTAGTTTTTAATCCAATGAACTCTTTTATCGCGTTTAAACCAAGTCATCTGACGCTTAGCGAAATGTTCGATTTCTTTTTGTAATTTTTCTACCATTTCCTGATAAGTTATTTTTTTCTGGAGATATAAAGCGATATGTCTATATTCCAGACCAAATTCTTCCAGGCGTTTCCAAGAAACGCCTGTTTTTCTTAATTTTTTAATTTCAGCAACCATTCCGTATTTTAACCGTCTTAGCAACCTTTTTTTAATCAATTCTTTAAGTTCTTCGCGAGATTTTTTAATTCCAAGCAATAAAACGTCAAATTGAGGTGGCTTTTTTTCGAGTGGGGGAACAGGTCTTTTAGTTTTAATAACAATCTCAATTGCTCTTATTAGTCTTCTTCGATTTTGCTTATCGATTGATTTTGCTCTTTTGAGATCAGATTTTCTTAACATTTCAAAAAGTTCTTGAGTATTTTTCTTTTCAAGTTTTTTCCTTAATTTCCAGTCAGGTTTAACTTCCGGAATAGTAGTTCCATCAACAACTGCTTGAATATAAAAGCCAGTTCCCCCAACTAAAAAAGGAATTTTTTGTTTTTTATGAATTTTATTTATAGCTTTCATTGCTAATTTTTTATATTGAGCGACAGAAAACTTTCTTTTTGGTGAAGCCACATCCAAAAGATAGTGGGGGATACCCTGCATTTCTTTTTTGGTTATCTTTCCTGTGCCGATATTCATTCCTTTATAAACCTGTCTTGAATCAGCCGAAACGACATCGCCATTAAATTTTTTAGCCAGTCTAATCGAAAGATCAGTTTTCCCTGAAGACGTAGGTCCTAAAATAACAATTAATTTTTTCTTCATACTATTTTTCCTTTCAAACCCCAAGAGAGGGCATCAATAATTTTTACTTTTACAAATTGACCGATTAGTTTTTTGGGTCCTTTAAATTTTACAGTTTTATAATGCCAAGATTTTCCGATAAGAAAACTATTCTTATGTTTTTCAACTAAAACTTCTATTTTTTTACCAATATATTTTTTATTATTTCCTAAAGCTGTTTCTTTTAAAATTTCAGTTAAAACTTTTTCTCGTCTATCTTTCTCTTTTTGAGGAACGTTATCTTTTAGTTCAGCAGCGGCAGTGCCTGGACGAAGGGAGTATTTAGAAATGTAAGCCATATCAAATTTTATTTCTTTGAAAAGCTTTACTGTATCTTCAAACTGCTTTTTTGTTTCGTTAGGAAAACCAACGATTACATCAGTGGATAAAGTAATATCTGGGATTTTCTTTCTAATTTTTTTAACTAATTTTTTGTAATGCGAAATCGTATAGGACCTGTTCATTTTTTTTAAAATTTCATTATTTCCAGATTGAACCGGTAAGTTGAGATATTCTGTAACTTTTTTACATTCTACTATTGCTTCAATTAGCTCATCAGAAAAGTCTTTGGGATGAGAAGAAGTAAATCTAATCCAAAAATTGCCAGGAATATAGTTTATTAATTTAAGCAGTTTCGGAAAATTTATTTTTTGTTCTTTGTTTTCTGTTCTTTGTTCATTATTGTATGAATTTACATTTTGGCCCAAAAGCCAAATTTCTTTACAATCTTGCTTAATTAGATTTTTTACTTCGCATATAATTTCTTTGGTTGGTCTTGATATTTCTCTTCCGCGAGTATAAGGAACAATGCAATAAGCGCAGAAATTATTGCAGCCAGTCATTATAGGGATGGAAGCAGAAAACTTATTTGAATATTTAGGATTAATTTTAAAATAATCGTCTGTTTTTACTAATTGGTTATCAAGATTTAAAGTTTTTGACCAATAGGGTAAATCCTCAACGTTCAAAATAAAATCAAATTTTTCTGCAAATTTCTTTCTATCTTTTTTTAAAATACAACCTGTTAATATTGTTTTTTGTTTTTTGTTCTTTGTTCTTTGTTCTTTGAATTTTTGTCCTAGGCTAAAAATTATGTCTACAGCTGATTGTTTGACAGAACACATATTAACCACAACCAAATTTGCCTCATTGAAGTTTAAAGCTTTTTTATAGCCATTATTTTCCAAAACAGTAGCCATTCGCTCACTGTCTGACTTATTCATCTGGCAGCCAAAGGTGATTATATAGTATCTGTTCATATAATTTTTATACAACAAAAAAACAGCGCCGTAAAGGCGCTGTTTTTTTGTATCATCTCGAATTTATCTCTGGCAACAGCAAGCTTTTCCCACTCCTACTAATCTTCCCTCAATTTCATTACTAGCTGATATTCTTGTTGTACAATCTGAAGTTTCACCAATATTTGCTTCATTATCTTCACATCCCCATTTTACTGTTGGAACCACTGTCCAACTTCTACAGATTCCAGACCTATATCCTTTTGATTTACATTCTTGATCACAAGTATTTTCTTCTTTACATCTGCCCTTATAGACAACTACAACTCCTGCTATTCTGGCAGTACATTCATTAGAATAAGTTTTTCCATCAACACCGCAAACTGGATCCCAGAGAGTAGGACAGACCTCTGGTTTCGTTTCCGTGGGGCCCACTGACTCTTCAGAAATTTCAATTTCTCCTGGGATTATACATCTTACCTCTGTAGGGCAACCAGTTTCCGGATTTTTTGTGACAATAATTCTTCCATCTACACAAAAATCAAGAGGAGGTCCTTCTAACAAAGAACAATTCATTTCTATGGTTTTTTCTTGGATTCTTTTTAGAATTCTTTCTCTAGCTTGTATCATCGTTTTTTCAAGCTCTGGTTCCTCTTTTGACTCTGCTTTTAGATTTTCTAAAATCTCTAGTTGTTTTTCTTTATCACCTGAGATTTTATCTATATATTCTTTGAATCTTTCTTGATCTTCAGGGGACATTTTTTCCAAGTCTCCTTTCAATCTTTTAAGTGCATTTTCTTGGACCTCCCTGATTGCTTCTTTAGCTTGTTCCGGGACTTTTTCTTCAAGTTCTATCAAAACTTCTAAATTTTTGAAGTTCTTATATTTGCTTCCTTTTTGTTCCTCGAGAGCTTCTTCCAGTTTTTCTCTAATTTTTTCTTCTCGATCTTCGAGTTTCGTCATTACTTCGCCGAATCTTTCTAGATGTTTTTCTCGAACTTCTTTTATTTTCTGGAAGACTTCTTCAGGGATCTGTTCTTCTAATTTCTCAAGAATTTTTTGATGTAAAAGTTGGTGCCTGGTGAATTTACCAAGAAATTTCTCCACTTCTTCGTTTTCTTCTGCATTTTCTTCAATTTTTTCAGTCCGGGTGCGAATCTTTTCCATCGTTCGTTCATACTTTTCTATTGATTCTCCTATAAATTTTGAATCTTTCCCTTCCTCAATTAGCTCTTTCAATTCTATTATTCTTTCGTCAGCGAATTTCTGTTCTAATTCTGATTTTTTAAGCCTACCGAAAGTGAAAAGTGACTGAATTCCTCGTCCCCATTCTTTCAGAAAATAGAAAGGACTATCTGGTAAAAGTCTCGGTTCCGAAGTTTCTAAATCTTCTGCTTCAACAGTTTCGTCAAGAATTACTTCTTCAATTTTTTCTACTTCGTTCACGGTTTCCGCAACTGTATTTTCTTGAGCAATAGCATTTACGTTCATTCCTAATCCAAGACAAACTGCGATTAAAGCCAAAGTAAATTTAGTTAGATAAAACATGGGTTTATTTTTAATTAATTTAATAATTTATTTCTCGACTTTTATTCTCAACCTTTAATGTATTTCTTCTTTCTTCTCTTTTAGGAAATATCTCCACCTTTCAAGGAATTCCACGAAAACTGAAAAGGGCATATCAATTAAAGCATTAAAGAATGCTGCTATTGCATTGTATTTCTTCCATTTGATAGATAACCAACGTCCAAGGCCGGCAACAGGTAAAAAGAGGATGTCAAATATGAATCCTAAAAAACTTCCCGATTTCTCTTCTATAGTAAGCTCGGCTGCCCTTTTTCTTATTGCCAGACCAGCAAAAGCAATCAGGGCCACAAACATAATATTTATAACAACTGAGGTAGGGGGAAATTTAGCAAGTTGGAAAATTAAAAATATCGCTCCAAAAGAAATACAGGCTCCTGAAATATAGATAAGAGTAATAATTAATTTTGTTGTTATTCCTCTTTTTTTAGAAATTTTCACTTCATATTTGTCAGTACTTTTTCCTTGATAGACGATTTTCATTGTTTCCATTGTCACTACTCCTAAATTACTTCTCGAGGGAGGTCTTATCGTCACTGTTAAGAGGAGCATCAAAAAGGTGGGTCCTAAAATATCTACAGCTATGGTAATAGGCATAAATTTTCCGGTAATTAACTTAGCCAGAGGCACTTCCAAAATAAATAAAGAAAGACTATTTGCAAGCAGGATAGAAAGAGTTGAATAAAAAGCCGCTCGGAAAAGACGCGCCTTTAAAGTAGAGAGTCTTTTATTATAAGCTTTTTTAATAAGACCTTCTAAAATTTCAGGGTTGGAGATTTTTTTTGAGATTTCTTCAAGATTTCCTTCGGATAAGGTATCTCCTAAAAGCAAATAGGGGGTGTCATATTTTTCGCAAATAGTATAAAATTTTTTACCAAAAGGATGAGACAAATCTTTTTCAATATCCGTCCATATTTTATAGATATTTTTAGTTGTTTCGGAAATCCATTCAGGGGTAGCATTTTTCCATTGCGGGTATTTATATTTTAGGAGATTATAATTGATAATTGGACGGTCCAACTTAAAAAGAGCTTGTTGGACTGCAATATAAACTTGGATATTTTTTTCTTCTTCTTTGAAACCACCTATTGTAAAAATTCCTTCTTTTAAACTGATTCGCTCTTTCATTAATTCAAACATATAATCTATTAATGCCTTTTCTTTTATAAAAGGAGCAAGGGTTTCTTCTATTTCACAGGCAGCAATTTCTAAAATCCAGTTATAAAATTGTAATTTTTCTCGTCCACTTTTGATTTTAGGTCTATTTTTTGAAATAAAAATATATTTATTGATTACTTTCTGAACATCAGCTATTTTAGATTCTTCAATTTTATCATTTGAGAAATGGCCCCCTCGGATTAATTCTAAAATCAAGGGTTCAGCAATTTCTTCTCCTGTAGAGATATTATTTAATTCCCAATTCAAAAACCTCCTTTTTAATTTTCTGATTATTGCAATTCTTCGTATTAAATGTTCTTCTTTCCAGTCAACTATCATCCTTATTTTCTCATAGAACGCGGCAACTTTTGAAGCAAATTCGTCCACATGAATAGTTGTCACTCCTTCCTTTGGTTGAAGAGATTCTCTCCAAATTTGATGTTGGGATATAAGTTTTTTAGTTGACTGAGATAGTTCCGGCATTTTACTTTTTTTCCTCTATTTCTTTTTTAATTTGATTGATGAATTTTTCTAATTTTACCATTCCTATATCTCCTCTCTTTCTTTTTCTCACTCTGACAGATTTCTTCTCCATTTCTTTATCACCTACAACTAAAATATAGGGAATTTTTTGGATTTCTCCTGCTCTTATCTTTTTAGAAACTGTTTCTGCTTCTATTTTTGCCTTCACCCTTAAATCTTCTTTTTCTAATTGGCTAGCCACTTCTTGAGCGTATTTTCTATGGTCAGAACCTACTGGTATAACCCAGACCTGAAGAGGCGCGATCCAAACAGGTAAACTTCCATTAGAATGCTCGAGTAAGATCCCAATAAATCTTTCTAGGGCTCCATAAATTACTCGATGGATAGTTACGGGTGTCTTTTTTCTGCCCTTGGCGTCAGTGTAACTTAAATCAAAGTTTTTGGGCATTTGGAAATCTAATTGGATTGTTCCCATTTGCCATTCTCGGCCAATTGCATCTTTCATTAATATATCAATTTTTGGTCCGTAAAAGGCACCATCACCTTCTAAAATTACATATTTTTTACCACTTTCTTCAAGAATTTCTTTTAATTTTTTTTCTGCTTTGTTCCAGTTTTCAATATCTCCCATAAATTTTTCAGGTCTAGTTCCCAATCTGAATGAATATTCTATATTAAATATTGAATAAAAGTAGTCTGCTATTTCTAAAATATTTTTGTATTCCTCTTTTATCTGGTCCTCGGTAATAAATATATGGGCGTCGTCTTGGCGGAATTCTCTTACTCTGAATAAACCATAAAGGGTTCCAGATCTTTCATATCTGTGGATAGGGTCAATGTCAGAGAACCGAAGCGGCAATTCTTTATAAGACCTGGGTTTAGATTTATAAATTATCATTGCATTTGGGCAATTCATTGCTTTTACTCCGTATGTTTCCTTTTCCTCTGTTTTTGCAATAAACATATGCTCTTTGTAGTGTTTCCAGTGACCAGAGGTTTGATAGAGCCCTTTTTTATTTAATAGGGGAGTTATAACTTCTTGATATCCTCTTTTTTTATGTTCTCGGCGCCAAAAATTTATTAGTTCTTGATAAACAATTACCCCCTTGGGCAGCCAATAAGGCATTCCCGGAGCTGTTTCGTGGAGTAAAAATAACTCTTGTCTTTGACCAATTTTTCGATGGTCTCTTTTTTCTGCTTCTTCCTCTATTTTCAGGTGTTCATCAATCTCTTTTTTAGTTTTGAAAGCTATCCCATAAATACGAGTTAACATCGGATTTTTTTCCGATCCTCGCCAATAGGCGCCAGCAATTTTCGTTAGCTTGAAAGCATCAGCATTTATTTCCTTGGTTGATTTAACATGAGGGCCCCGGCAGAGGTCAATAAATAGACCTGTTTCATAAATTGTTACTTCCTTCCCTGGTAATTTATCTATTAACTCTAATTTATAAGGCTGTTTTTTAAATATCTTTTTTGCTTCTTTCCTGGAAACTATTTTCTTCTTGAATTTAATATCTTTTTTAATTAACTCCTTCATTTTTTTCTCAATTTTCGGCAAACCCGAAGGAGCTAAGCTCCTTTTTAGGTCAAAATCATAATAGAAGCCATTTTCAATTGCCGGCCCAATGCCAAACTTAACTCCAGGATATAATTCCTGAACAGAGGTAGCTAAAATATGAGAGAGAGAATGTCTAATAGTTTCTATTTTCATAAAGACTCGACACTAATTTACGAATTAACACCAATATTATGAATATTAGTGTAATTGGTGTTTCATTTGTGTATTGGTGTCGTGTTCAATTACTTCTTCTACTTCTTCGGCTATTATTTTTGGTTCACCATTTCTGTTATCCACTCTTCCCTTAATAAAAACAATTTTGTTTTCTTGAAAGACAGTAGGATTTCTTTCAATTATGCCTGGGAAAACAACCACCTCGGTTCTAGCAGTTAAATCTTCTAATTTTAAAAAAAGCATAGGGCTTCCATTACGAGTGATAATTTTTTTAATCCCTGAGATAATCCCTCCAATTATAATTTTTTTATTTACGAGGGAATTAGTAATTTTAGAAAGAGAAAAAGTTTTTTTCTCAAAAACTTTCTTAAAGTCATCCAGGGGGTGAGAAGTTACGTAAAGACCTAAAAGTTCTTTTTCCCAATTTAATTTTTCAGAGTTGGAGGCGGGAGAAGTAGAAAGCAAGTTTATTTTGTTGGCATTGATATGTTTTGTTCCGTCAAAAAGTCCTTTTTGGCCGTTCATTTTTGTTTTCGCGGTTTCTCTGGCCCACTCAAGTAATCCCTCCAAATTATACAGAAGCTTATTCCGTTCAGCAAATTCGTCAAACCCTCCAGCTTTGATTAGACTTTCAAGAGATTTTTTATTTAAATTTTTTGAGCTGATTCTTTGAATAAAATCTTCGATAGATTTAAAGGGACCATTTGTTTTTCTTTCATTGGTAATTACATCAATTATGTTTTCACCGACATTTTTTATAGCCAATAATCCAAAGCGGATTTTGTTTTCCTTGGGAACTACGGTAAAGTTTTTCAAACTTTCATTAATATTAGGAGGTAGGACTTCAATACCAATTTTTTTGCACTCTTCAATTAAAATGGCGATTCTGTCTATATCTGTTTTTTCTGAAGTTAAAAGGGAGGCCATAAATTCAACAGGAAAATGAGTTTTTAAATAAGCAGTCTGATAGGCAATAGTAGCGTAGGCCGTTGAATGACTGCGGTTGAACCCGTATTGGGCGAAAGGTAAAATCCATTGCCAGATTTTTAAAGCCACCTCTTTTTTAATACCATTTTTCATTACTCCTTTAATGAACTTTTCTTCTTGACTGTGAAGCAAACTTTTTATTTTTTTGCCGACTGCTTTCCTTAAGACATCAGCTTCAGTAAGCGTGAAGCCTGCTAATTCTTGAGCAATTTTCATTAATTGTTCCTGAAAAATACAAATTCCTTGAGTTTCTTCTAAGATTGGTTTTAGTTTTGGATGCAAATATTCTATTTTTTTCTTTTTATTTCTTCTGGCGATGTACTCAGGAAGAAATTGGATGGGTCCTGGTCGGTAAAGGGCTATCATTACAACTATATCTTCAAAGATTACTGGTTTAAGTTCTCTTAAATATCTTTTCATTCCGTCTGATTCTAATTGAAACACTCCTGTAGTATTTGCTTCCTGTAAAAGTTTATATATTTTCTTGTCATCAAAGGGAATATTCTCAATATCTATTTTTTGACCTTCTCGGACTACATAAACTCTGGAGAGAGTATCTTCAATAATAGTCAAATTTTTGAGACCAAGGAGATCTATTTTTAAAAGCCCTAAATCTTCAATCGAGTGCATTTCATATTGGGTAACAATATTTTCATCATTTTGAGTAGGATGTTGGAGAGGAATATACTCAGTTAGAGGTTTAGAGGATATTACTACGCCACAAGCATGGGTGGAGGCATGACGGGCGACCCCTTCAAGCTTTTTAGCCAAGTCAATTAACCTTCGGGCTTGCTCATCACTTTTATAGATTTCTTTAAATTCACTAACTTTTTTGAAAGTTTCATCAAGTGTAAATCCGAAAGGAATCATTTTTGCGATTTGGTCACAATAAGTATAAGTATAGTTTAAAGCTCTTCCTACGTCTCGAATAGCAGCACGGGCTGCCATTGTTCCAAAAGTAATAATTTGAGCTACTTTATCTCGTCCATATTTTTCTGCTATATAATTTATAACTTCGTCTCTTCTTCGGTCGGTAAAATCAAGATCAATATCTGGCAGGCCGGCTGTTCGACCTGGGTTTAAAAACCGTTCAAATAAAAGCTTATGTTTTAAAGGATTAATGTTAGTGATATTCAATAAATAAGCTGCTATAGATCCTCCCACTGATCCTCGTCCCGGCCCTACCACAATTCGATTTTGTTTCGCCCAATTTACAAAGTCCTGGACGATTAAAAAATAATGGGCGAATCTCAAGTCTTTAATAACTGACAATTCATAATTAAGCCTTTCTATGACTTCTTTCTCTGGCTTATCTCCAAAACGATTTTTTAATCCTTGGTAGCAAAGCTTTTTAAGATATTCATCGGCAGTTTTCCCCCCTGGTACTTCAAAATAGGGGAGTTTAGTTTTTCCAAGTTCGAGGTTAAAATCACAACTTTCTGTTATTTTTTGAGTATTTTCAATAGCTTCAGGTACTTCTTTAAAAGTTTCTATCATATCTTGGGGACTTTTTAATGAGAAATCATCAGCCTTTAAGGTAAGACGTTCGGGATCGTTGGAATTAGCGCCGGTATTGATTAACATTAGAATATCTTGGGCTTCAGCGTCTTCTGATTTTAAATAATGGACATCATTAGTTGCCACCAAAGGAATATTTAGTTTTTTGGAAATAGAAACTAATTCTTTATTTACTTTTTTTTGCTCTTTTATATTAGGATGATGTTGGAGTTCTAAATAAAAATTATCCTTGCCAAAAATTTCCTGATATTTTTTAGCTAAATTTTCTGCTTCTTTAGTTTTGTTTGATAAAATTAAACGGGGAATTTTTCCTTGAAGGCAGCCAGAAAGACAGATTAAACCATCCGAGTATTTTGCTAAAAGTTGATCGTCAATTCTTGGTTTATAATAGAAACCTTCGAGATGCGCCTTAGTTACGAGTTGAACTAAGTTATGATAACCCTTTTCGTTTTTTACAAGCAAAACCAGATGGTATCTTTTATCGTCTATATTCGGTCTTTTTTGGTTCATTCCTTCATAGGCCGTATAAACTTCTGAACCAATTATCGGCTTGACACCTTTTTCTTTTGCCTTCTTATAAAACTTAACAGCTCCATATAAAACTCGGTGATCAGTTAAAGCCACAGAATCCATTCCTGACTCTTTGACATAATCTAAGAGTTCGTCTATTTTTGGCAGACCATCTAGGAGAGAATAATGGCTATGAACATGGAGATGAGTAAATTTCATAACAAAAAACCTCTTAAGGTTTATATTATTTTACTTCCTTTGAGATTACAAAGCAAGCCCCTCACACCAAAATTCAGCATAGGAGATAAGAAATCTTGGTCTAATGGAGAATTATTCTCTGCGGTTTTTCCAAGATTTTTAAACTTCCGGAGATCCGGTCTCCTATTTCTTTCCTGTTTTGGAGTTTTCCACAGATAATGTTTTTTTTACCTTATTGTTTCATTATTGTGGTATAATAATTTGAAGGATTTATATAGAATAATAGAGAACTGTTTTCTGTTATTCTATTGCCTTCGCCTTTATTTTGAAAATAGGGTATAATAGAAATAAACTATTACGGAAGAAACTACTTTTGGGTATTTAACCTCGGGTGTTGAATATCTGATGATAATATCTGACTAAATAAATAGAAACTTGTATTTATTCCAAAAATCAACAAAACCAATAGAAAAATGAAACATCTTTGGCTAAAATTAAGCTCACTCGTGTTAATTGGATTAGCAATTGTTTTATCTTCACAAGTTGCTATCGCCTGGACAACTTTAACCGAAGCTGATTGTAATGCTCTTTCCGGCTGGTATTGGTACACTACCAATGGCAGGTCAGCCTGCTGGTCAAAAACCTTAGCCGATACCGTTTCTTGGAGCAAAGGAGCGGGATCTGACGTTGATAATCCTGGGGTCTATACCTGCGCTGCCACACCCGCTGGCTTACAGGATAGAATGGAAGCAGTTGCTGCTGGCGAGTGGTACAAGATTGTGTCAAATGTAGACGGAACAGATATTACTTCTGGCCATAATGGTTCAGCCGGTTATTCGGTAATTTCTGCCTTGGCTATTGCTGACTGCGTTGATGGAACAAGAGATCTTTGTACTGGAGATGGCTGTCTGGGAGCTGATCTCGCCGCTGTAAATACTTCACTGGCAACTTGGGCAAGCGCCACTAGCCATAAATCAGCCCTTCCTTATTGTTCTGCTAGCGATTGCGCTTCTTCGGTAAGTAACGACTGGCGGAATGCCTGCGAACAAAACTCAAATAATGATTTGCCGTTGAGTTGCTCTAATGGGCTTTTTTATGATAACGTAAAAGTTTGTTCAGACGGTGATAATAATTATTCTTGGGCCGCCGCTGTCCAAAGTGCTTGGGCTGCTCGTACACACGGCAGAGATAGCTGCTCCGACCTGAATGAATACGACGTGACCCTCACCTACACTTATATCAGCTTTCGGGTGATCGTCCGCCCTATCCCAGATTCTGACCCCCCCGTTCCCACAGTCACAGGAGTAGGCGGCGATGCTGCTGCTCCCTGGTCAACTTCTGACGTTACCCCAGAGATTACTCTCACTTTAGATGAGAACGGAGATTGTTTTGCAAGCGAAACAGACGAAAGTTATGATGATATGTCAACTGACATAGACTGTACTGGTGATGACAC